>JGI26260J51721_1001134_pt1 | contig 11473 bp, 8 predicted proteins | sample SaaInlV_120m_DNA_4_FD_51721 | JGI IMG/M metagenome (IMG submission 51721)
CCAGCGCATGTTGCAATGCTCCTCGCCCAACTTTCGCACCGCACCCGCCACAAAGTGGGGCATCGCCAATCTCGGTAAGCACCCCGTCAGCCACGCGCAGCGGCAAGGGGTCGGCGGGCATTGTTAGCCCGTCAAACTGGGTCATGAATTTGCGGTCAATCTGGTCTTTCCAGCGCCACAGCAGAGTGCCCCGTCGCGCTGTCCCGAACTTTTCCGCAAGCGCAGTTTTGCCGCCCNATGAAATGAGTTTGAGGTAGTCTTTTTGCGGTTGGAANTTGCGCAACGCACCACCCGATAAGCGGGCGCGCAGGTTATCGAACAGGTAGGGCGCTTCNCGGACGGCAAAGACACCGGCCTTGGGGCGTGGATCATGGGACAGATGCGCACAATCGCCGACCGCGAACACATCTGNATGGGAGGTCTGCAAGGTCGGCCCGACGGTCAGGAACCCGTCGTGCAGATCAAGCCCAATATCGCCGACCCAGTCATGGGGCCGCGCACCCGCAGCGCCCGTAGTGAAATCGGACGGCACGATGGTATCATCTGATAATCGCACCGCATCAGGTAGCACCGCAACCACGTCGGCATTTTCGACCAAGGTCACGTTAAGGTCCGACAGTGCGGCCAACAGACGACTGCGTGCAGGTGTATCGAAACCGTCCAGCACCAAGCTGCGATCAATCAGCGACACCGTTGGGGACTTGTCACGCAGCGCGTAGGCCATGGCCATCGCAAGCTCCGCACCTGCAACCCCGCCCCCAATCACCGCAACCTTTGGGGCGGTTGCGGTGTTGCGATACGCGTCCCACCGCGACGCAAAAACGCCCAACGGCTTGGCTGGAATGCCATGTTCGGAAAACCCTGCAAGTTTTGGCATTTCGGACGTTATGCCGACATCCAAAGCCGCCACGTCGTAAGCCACTGGGGGGCGGCCCTGCACCGTGATCGTTTTACCCACGGGATCAATCGCGGCAGCCTTGCCATTGATCAATCGCGCGCCTGCGAACCGCGCTAGTTTCACGAGATCAATGTCGAGTTCTTCGCGTGTGTAGTGCCCCGCAACAAATCCAGGCAGCATTCCCGAATAAGGCGCTGTCGGCCCCGGGTTGATGACGGTCAGCCGAACACCGGGCAGCGGGTTCATTCCCCATTTACGCAGGACAAGTGCGTGGGTGTGACCACCACCAATCAAAACCAGGTCGCGGGTGAAGGGGATTGTTTGTTTCATGCTGACGTCTTAGCGCCGCAGCCGCTGTCTTCCCAGCGCCGCGTTTTCACCTTTTGGTCATTCGTATCCGGTCATTTCCAGATATCCGACGCCATCGTGCGTGCCCGTGACTGTCACAGGCCCTTCCCAGTAAGGCACCGACGTATCCATCCACGCCGCATCATTGATCGCTTGAACGGTGACATCGACGCCGCGATCAGGCAGCGTGACACGCCACTGTGTCGGGACAGATCGACCAGCAACAGACACGCGCGACAAGGGTTGCGCATCAAATGCGCCGTCGGGGTAGGCCGTTGTAACACCGTCCGGTTCAATCCATGTGGCCGATGTATAAAACGTGCCGTCCGTCTGGCGCAGCCGAAACCCCATAAGCTTTCCATCCCCCAAAGACAGCGAAAACCAATCCCAGCCCGTTTGATCATCCGACAAGGGTTGCGACGACCATTCGCGATCAAGCCACGCCTGCCCCCGCACAGCCACATCCCCATCAGGCAGCGACAGCGTGCCTTGGATATCGTAGAACGGTTGCGAATAATAATAGGACGCCTGCCCGGCTGCGGACTTTACGGAATAGCCATCCGCGCCGTGAAACACGATCGGACCTTGCGCGTTCAGGGCCATGTCATAGGCAAAGTCAGGCCCGCTTGCGGTCATCTGCAACGTATCGAAATCAAGACCCGTCAGTTGCCAGTCGTCGATCCACGCCTCAAACGGTTCAGCGGTCACACCCGCCTGCCCGATCCCCCCGCGTGCGAGCCGTTCTGTCACAAAGTGTTCATCCGTCGTCGTCACCGCCGCGTGGCCCATCCAAAACTGGGGCGACGACCAGCCCTCCCCGCCATTTGGTGTCAGTGCGGATCGAAACAACGTCCATTGAAGCCCGTAGGGTGTGCCGTCCTCTGCCTCAAGGTTGGCGGTCAGATACCACCACTCAATCCGGTAATCGTCGTGCGGGCCGTGATCTGACGGAAAGTCAAAAATTGCGGGCTTCTGGGGTGTTGAAAACCCGTCGCTGTCGGCACCAAGTCCGGCAAATCCTTGGGCGCTGGCCGTGACGGGCAACAAAAGGAGCGGGAAAATTCTAGCGTTCATTGGAAAACACTTTCAGCAAGTCAGCGGGGCGCGTGCGGGCCAGTTTTCGCGCAGGCCAGAGCGCGGCCAGTACCGCCGCGACCACCGCAAACCCTGCTAGGCGGGCGTAATCCAGCGGGAACAGGAACATGGGCAACCGCCACCCGAACGCTTCGACGTTAACAACTGCCAGCAATGTCCACGCGAGGGCAAGGCCAAGCGGTAGGGCAAGGACCGCCGTCAGAAGGGCCAAAAGAACGGCGCGGATAATTTCAATCTGCCCAAGCCGTGCGCGGGTCAGCCCCTGCGCCCAGACGGGGGCGAGTTGCGGAAGGCGCATGGTGGCAAGTGTCAGAAGGCTCATCAATATCGCGAACCCCGCCACGGCGAGAGTTAGGACGTTCAATGCGCCCGTGATGGTAAAGGTGCGGTCAAACACGCTGAGGGAAAACGCCTTAATGCCCGCTTGGTTGATCATATTCGCCTCTGCCAAACCGAAGGTTTCGCGCAGTTCAATCGCAAGGGCAGGCACATCATCAGCGTCCATTCGAATGCCGAACCGCAAGGCGGATACCGCCGGAAACAAGTCTTCGAACAGCGTTTTGGTTACGATGACCTGCCCGATGGGATTGCCGTAGTCACCATAGATTCCCAACACGGGAAAGGACCGCCCCACTAATGTAATTTCATCACCGATGTCGATGTCTGCCCGTCGCGCCAGCTGTTCGTTGATCGCCGCACCCACCCCGTTTTCAATATCGCCCCATGCGTTTGGGGCGGCATTCAAAAACAGCCAATTATCGCGGTAGGTTTCATGGGCGGTGGGGCCAAACACCTCGGATTGTAACCCACGGATGTTTTGTTCGACCGATTGGATCGGCAGGACTTTATCGACGCGGGTTTCAAGAAAGGTGCGCAGGGCTAAAGCTTGTTCTTCATCGTCCGCATAAACATAAAATTCCGAGGCGAGCCGCTGATCCAGGAACCCTGTGAATGTCAGGCGAAAACTGCTGACCATTGTTGATACACCGACGTTTGCCGCCATCGCCAACAGCAACGCCATCAAGGCCAATGACAAGCCCGGCAATTGCTGGCGCGTGTCTGCCCAGAACCATTCTGCCATGACCGATTTCGCCTGTGCAGCGCCAAACGCCAGAACGCGGTCCAGCACGACAGGCAATGCCAATGCGGCCCCGATAAGAAGTGCGGCCAACATTCCAAACCCCGCCACGAGGCCATTGCCCAACCATCCCAGTACCCCCACCAGTATCAGCAATGCGACGGCCACCCCCGCCTGCAATAATCGACCCTGTCCCGCCTGCATTGCCCATGCACGGGGGCGTGCGGAGGCGAGCAATGGCATGCGCGCCAAGTGCCACAGCGACGCGACGGCGGCCATTGCGGTGCCCCCGACGGCGATCAAAAGGCCCGATACCCACCACTCGGGGCGCAACTTCAATGTGCCCGAAACAGATTGCCCATAGAGCCCCGAGATCGTCGCGGCGACGTCTGGCAGCAGCGCCGCCGCAACAAGATACCCCAGCCCCACGCCGATGGCCCCCGCTACAAGGGAAATTACCAAAAGTTCGACGGCGATCAATGCAACCAAACGGCCAAGCGGAAAGCCAAGCGCGCGCAAGGTGCGAATAACGGGCCTACGCTGTTCAAACGCCAAACCAATCGCGCCATGAACGATGAAAATACCCACCGCGAACGACAACAGGCCAAACGCGGTGAGGTTCAGGTGAAAGCTATCCGTCAAGCGGCCCAGGTCTGATCGGCCCTGCGGCGCGCGGAACGTCAGATCGGGCATAACAACCCCAAGTGGGATTTGGGTCAAAGGTCGGGACGGCGCGACGATAAGGCGGGATAATACATCCGGCATGTCCAAAAGGCGCTGCGCGGTNCCGACATCTGTCAGAATTACACCGGGGGCAACGTCCGGTGATGCGACAGTTTGCACGCCATACTCTGCGATATTATCAAGCGTGTCTTGGGTCGCGAACAACACCCCCGCAGTCAGCATGTCGATCGTCATTGCACCGTCATTCAAACCCACGGGCGCAATGCCACCGGGGGACGTCAGCGCGTCTAGACCGATCAGACGCACACCATCCAGTCGCCCTTCGATCACAGGGCTCACCAGCCAACCGGCGCGGCGTAATGCGATATAATCAGCTTGTGAAATCGTGCCGATGTCTGATGTAATTTGCGCGAATTGGCCTTCGCCCAGAGTTTCAGCCGCAGCATCATAGGACGCGCGTGCTTCGGCGTTGACGGCCTGCACGCCGGACCACAGGGCGGTCGCCAAGGACAGGCCCACCACCAACGTAAACAGTTGAACAGGGTTGCGCCGCCAATGAGACAACAGCGCCAAAAGCCCGGCTTTGGTCATGTGGGCGACCCATCAATACGGCCTGCGCGCAAATGTAAACGACGCCCCATACGCCCCGCTAAACGCTGTGAATGTGTGACCATCAGCAAAGCCGCGTTCGTTTCAGAAGCGAGTTCGAGCATCAGATCCATGACCATGTCAGCCGTCGCTTCGTCCAGATTTCCCGTCGGTTCATCTGCCAGAACAAGGGCAGGTTTGGCCGCCAGAGTGCGCGCGATGGCAACCCGTTGCTGCTGACCCCCCGACAATTGTTCCGGATATTTAGCGAGGTGTTCGCGCAACCCCATGCGCGTCGAAAGATCGGCGATCCATGCCTTATCTTCGCGCCCACCAAGACGGGCCTGAAACGAGATATTAGACCCAACCGTCAGCGACGGGATTAAATTAAACTGCTGGAACACAACTCCGACTTTGTCACGACGCACAGCGGCACGACCCGCATCATCTAGCGCACCATATCCACACCATCCACTTCGACAACGCCGCTATCGGGCTGATCCAACCCACCAACCAGATGCAACAACGTGCTTTTCCCGCTTCCGGATTCCCCCGTCAGCGCCAGCGTTTCACCACGGTCCAGCATCATGTCGATGCCTTGCAAAATCGGCAACGCTCCGTCTGTCCCGCGTATGATTTTCGAAGATCGGTGACGTTCAACAGCATCTCAGTGCGTTCCTCACGGGTTCTACATCGTCTTAAGCGGCGCGAATAATCAGGCGGTTTATCCTGTCGGGTAGTCGCGCAGAAACACGACTTTGTCCCCTTCGCTCAGGTCGCTGTCATAGGTGTATCCGCCGGATGTAAAATCACGCAGCCCATCCATATCTGTCACACGATTTTCGACCACATGCCGCGCCATGGCCCCGCGTGCGCGTTTGGCGAAAAAGGATACGATACGGGGGCGGTTGTCTTTGACTTCCATGAAAACAGGCGTGATCACCCGCAACTTTAGCGCCTTGGTATCGGCCGCGCCGAAATATTCCTGCGATGCGCAGTTCACCAACGTGTCGGTGTTTTGAACATCGCCAAGGTCATTCAGCGCCCTCGAAATCGTGGTGCCCCAATAGTCATAAAGCGACTTGCCGCGACGTGTTTTCAAACGGCTGCCCATCTCAAGACGGTAGGGCTGGATCGCGTCCAGTGGGCGCAACAAGCCATAGAGCCCCGATAAAATACGCAGATGATCTTGGGCATAGGCCATGTCGGCATCCGACAGCGTCTCAGCCTCAAGCCCCTGATAGGTATCGCCATTAAACATCAGGGCCGCGGCCTTCGTGCGGTCCGTACTTGGGGCGTCTTCGAAGGCTTTGAAACGGTCGCGGTTCAGGCGGGCAAGGTCATCGGAAATCGACATCAAATCCTTCAGCGCCCCAAGCGTCAGGTTGCGCGATGTCTTGGCGAGGCTGATCGCCTCTACCTGAAAATCTGGCGCAGTCGTTGTGTGGGGAACCGGTTCCATGTCGAGGGATTTGGCGGGTGAAATGACAGTTAACATGGGCAGGCCTCTGATTGCATNAACTATAGATAAGACGTTTGGCGCGGGCGTCTAGGCATCGCGTAGAATGTCGAGGAATGCGGCGCCAAAACGATCCGCATGGCGATCCCCGATAATGCGAATGATCGCTTGTTCGTCACGCGGTTTTTNCGATGCAACCTNCGCCAGTTGGGACGCGGAACACGACATGGGTTTGTCGGTTCCCTNAGGGCCGCGGGTCAGGTCGGCCTGACATTCCAGAAGGCGATCATAGATCGTGCCCTCATNGCGTCCGGCAAGTTTCTGACGCTGCGGGTGGAGGGCGGCGGCCTCACCGTTAATCACCTCAAGGAAAGCNGCGCCATAACTGTCTAGCTTCTTTGCGCCCACACCGCCGATCCGCGCCATGTCATCAAGGTCGCGGGGGCGTTTTTCGGCCATTTCGATCAGGGTGCGATCGTTGAAAATGATATAGGCGGGGCCACCGATCTGTTCCGCAAAAGCGCGCCGTTTGGCCTTGAGGGCGGACAGCAACGGCGCGTCTTCCTCAGACACCATTTGTTTTATTTTCGGGCCAGATTTTGCAGCCTTGATCGTGTCGCGGCGCAGTTGAATTGTTTCTTCATCGCGCAGGATCGGGCGGGCCTTTTGTGTCATGCGCAGTGCGCCGTGGCGTTCGGCGTCGGGGCGCATCAGGTCATGGCCCATCATCTGCCTGAAAATCGCCTGCCACTGCACGCGGGAATATTCTTTGCCGACACCAAAGGTAGGGAGCTGGTCGTGATTCCACTGTTTGACCTTGTCGGTCATGTTACCCAGCACAATGTCGATGAGGTGACCCGCGCCAAAGCGTTCGTCGGTGCGCAACGCAGCAGACAGGGCCATACGGACAGGCGTCGTGCCGTCGAAGATTTCAGCAGGCTTGTCGCACAGATCACAGTGACCGCAGGGGGCGGGATCTTCGCCGAAGTATTTTAGCAGGTTTTGGCGGCGACATTTCAGCGCTTCGGCCAAACCCGTTAACGCGTTTAGACGACCGTGGTCGGCGGCGCGGCGTTCAGGTGGAGCAAGGCCTTCGTCAATCTGTTGGCGGCGATAGCGGATGTCGTCTTGGCCAAACAGCGTCAGCGTTTCAGCGGGCGCACCATCGCGGCCTGCGCGGCCGATTTCCTGATAATAGGATTCAATGGATTTCGGCAGATCGGCATGGGCAACCCAACGGATATCGGGTTTGTCGATGCCCATGCCAAATGCGATTGTGGCACAGACGATCAGCCCGTCTTCTTGCTGGAAGCGGCGTTCAACGTGGCGGCGATCATCCGCTTCCATCCCACCGTGATAATGGCACGCGGTGTGACCGTCATCCCGCAAAGCTTTGGCCAGCGTTTCGGTCTTCGCACGTGTTCCGCAATACACGATGCCCGCTTGTTCTTTGCGTGCAGCGGCGAAGGACAAAATCTGTTTGCGCGGGCTATCTTTGGCCGCGAACGCGAGGTGGATGTTGGGCCGATCAAAACCGTGCAGGAAAATTTTGGGAGTTTCCCCGTCGAANAGTTTTTCGATNATTTCGATGCGAGTTTCTTCGTCTGCTGTGGCGGTAAACGCCGCAAGCGGAACACCAAGCGCTTTGCGCAATTCACCAATGCGCAAGTANTCGGGGCGGAAATCATGGCCCCACTGGGACACACAGTGCGCTTCGTCCACGGCGATCATCGACACGCCCGATTGGCGCAGCATGCGTTGGGCACCATTTGAGGCGAGGCGTTCGGGCGCGATATAGAGAAGCTTGAGAGTTCCGTTTTCGAGGTTGCGCCAGACCTCATCGGTTTCTTCTTCGGTATTGCCACTGGTCAGCGCACCCGCCACGACCCCTGCTTCTTTGAGGCCGCGCACTTGGTCGCGCATCAACGCGATCAGCGGGGAAATGACGACTGTGACGCCGCCGCGCACCAAAGCGGGCAGTTGGAAGCACAAGGATTTACCGCCACCCGTGGGCATAATTGCAAGGGTATTTTTGCCGTCCGTGACAGCTTCCACGATCTCTTGTTGGCCGGGGCGGAACCCGTCAAAGCCAAAGACGTCGCGTAAAAGCGTGGCAGCGCTCATGTCCGTTTCCTGTGATTGATTTGTCCCGATTGGGCGCAAAGAATCACACGGCGGTCACGGGGGCAAGTTAAATGCGGCCCCTGCGTCGCAAGGCTGTGATGGTGGATCAGGTAATCAGGATTGTGATCACTTGCAGACCCAACAAGGCCACCAGCGGCGCCAGATCAATGCCGCCCATTTGCGGCATGACGCGGCGGATCGGACCATAGATCGGTTCAAGCAAACGGGACAATCCGTACCAGATCTGGGACACAAACGACTGGCGAATATTGAGAACCTCAAACTGGATCAGCCAGCTCATGATGAAATGCGCGATAATAAACGTCCGAAGGACGCTAATGATCAGCAACAGGATTTCAATAATATCGGTCATAGGGCGTCCTCAATTGGTTTCAGCAGATCTAAGCACGCTCGGGTTAAAGGGCAATGACTTTCCGCAGCGTCACTACTTGACGTAAACGTCACTTAGTCGTCTTTGAGTTGCATGTACCCATTTTTACGCCTTGGCCTGAACCTGTTCGCGGCGCGCAAATTGCCGCCGATGGATCCCCTTGAAATGCACGTGTCACAGCATCGTTGCCGATTAGTCGACTGTGATATTTTCATGGAGATGAACAACGGGCGCATCTTGACGCTCTATGAAATGGGGCGGTTTCAAGCGGCCGTGCGCATGGGCCTTTGGGCGTTGTTGAAAAAGAAGCGTTGGGGGCTGACAGTGGCGGGCACGTCTATTCGATATCGCAAGCGCATCACCCCGTTTGAAAAATACGAGACCCGCACCAAGATCGCCGCATGGGACGACCGCTTTGTTTATATCGAACAGGGTATGTACAAACTGAACGGCGACTGCGCGAGCCATGTGTTGCTGCGCACCGCTGTCGTTGCAAAGGGCCGCGCCGTGCCAACGGATGTGTTGATTGAAGCGATGGGTATTCCGACGCAGCGCCCGATACCTGCCCCATGGGTCCAAAACTGGATCGACGCCGAAGCTACGCGGATCTGGCCACCAGAGCTTGAAAAACCCTAAAACCATTGCCTCACCACAGCTTTGCCTGTCTTATCCAATTCAAGGGTAAGGGGAACGTGAATGGCGCAGGCAACTAAGAAACGCATTTGGGGCTGGATGGCTTTCGATTGGGCTTCGCAACCGTTTTACACGGTGGGTTTGACGTTCGTGTTTGGCCCCTATTTTGCAGTCGTCGCAGCGGAATACTTCATGTCTTCAGGCGTTGAAAGCGGGGCCGCCAAAGCCCAAGCACAAAGCCTTTGGTCAAGCGGTCAAACCGTGTCCGGTTTAATCATCGCCTTTACTGCGCCCTTCCTAGGGGCATTCGCGGATAATTCGGGGCGCAAAATCCCTTGGATCGCGTTCTTTTCGGTGATGTTTGTTGTCGCCATATCCATGATCTGGATGCTGACGCCAGAGGGGGCCGCGCTGTACCTCGCACTGATCCTGTTCTTTATCGCTTTCATCGCGGCTGAATCAGCGCTTAATTTTGTTAACGCCATCCTACCGAGCCTTGGGAACAAGGACGAAGTCGGCCGGATCAGTGGATCGGGTGCTGCGTTTGGCTATTGGGGCGGGGTCGTGTCACTTGCGATTATGCTGTTGGTGTTCGTGGAACAAGATAACGGGCGCACCATCTTTGTCGGGCTTGAACCACCGTTCGGGCTGAACCCCAATGAGAAGGAAGGCACGCGTTTTGTCGGGCCGTTTATAGCGATNTGGTTTGCTGTNTTTATGATACCGTTNTTCATGTGGGTTCGTGATGATCCAACGACTGGCGGGAAATCCACCAACCTGCGCGCTGTAGCAGGCGATTTGNGGGGCACGATGAAATCCGTNGCCCAGCGCAAAAGCCTGTTAAATTTTTTGGTTGGATCGATGTTTTACCGTGACGCCCTGAACGCGCTTTACGCGTTTGGCGGGGTCTATGCCGCGCTTGTTCTGGATTGGGGGATTACGGCGATCGGTGTCTTCGGTGTTGTAGCGGCGATTGCGGCGGCGATCACCACATGGATAGCTGGACTGGCCGATGCGCGGTTTGGCCCCAAGCCTGTGATCCGCGTCGCCGTTTGGCTGCTGATCCTTGTAAGCATCACGATTGTCGGCACGTCCCGTGAACAGATTTTCTGGATCACGCTGCCAATTGCATCAACCCTCCCTGACACAGTCTTTTATGTGTGCGGCGCTATTATCGGCGGTGCGGGTGGCNCGGTTTANACCGCCAGCCGATCCATGATGGTGCGCCATACCCATCCTGANCGCCCAGCAGAAGCGTTCGGGTTGTTCGCATTGTCGGGTAAGGCCACGGCATTTTTGGCCCCCGCAGGCATTACATTGTTCACATGGTGGACCGGAAACACGCAACTTGGCTTCCTCCCCGTGATCATCCTTTTCTTGATGGGCTTGTTCTTGTTAAAATGGGTCAAACCGCAAGGAGATCGCGACGAATGGGCAGCCTAGTCAAAACCGGATTTCTAATCGCAGCACTGGCCGTCACAGCGGGCTGTCGCAACACCGAAGTCAGCAAATCAGTGCCGGGCAATACATCAGCGCCTGCTGCCGTGATGTCGACCCAGAATTCAAACGACACCCGCGTTGCAAAAGATATGTTCGGCTACTTGCCGACGGCATCCGATCAGCGATCAGAATCCTTCGGGGGCTATGCGCGTGGCTGTCAGGCTGGTGCCGTGCAGCTTCCTGAAACCGGACCGACATGGCAGGCCATGCGTCTGTCGCGCAACCGCAATTGGGGCCAGCCCGTTCTTATCGATTACGTCCAAGACCTCAGCCGATTTGCCGCCACCTTGCCCGGCTGGGAAGGTATTTATGTTGGCGATTTAAGCCAGCCACGCGGTGGTCCGATGCTAACAGGGCATGCGTCACACCAGATCGGTCTGGATGCCGATATCTGGATGCTGCCGCCTGATCGGTTGAACTTGAACCGTCAAGAACGCGAGAACCTGTCGTCTATTTCAATGCGCCGCGAACGTGGGGCGTTTACAAATTCCAGCTGGACCGAACAGCACATGCAAGTGTTGCGCGCCGCGGCAAGTGACCCGCGCACAGCCCGTATTTTTGTCTTTCCGGGCGCAAAAGTCGCGATGTGCGACTGGGCCACTGGGGATCGATCATGGCTCAACAAGATCCGGCCTTGGTATGGGCATCACTACCATTTCCATGTGCGCCTCACGT
>JGI26260J51721_1001148_pt1 | contig 11405 bp, 13 predicted proteins | sample SaaInlV_120m_DNA_4_FD_51721 | JGI IMG/M metagenome (IMG submission 51721)
TACCACTACCCCGAAGCGGTGGAACTGCGTGACGGCGGTGGTTTCCTTGCCGACGGCACACAGGTCGACATCATCCCATCAGCTAAAATGTCCAAATCCAAAAACAACGTCGTCGACCCCGTGGCGATCATCGAACAATACGGCGCAGACACTGCGCGATGGTTCGTTTTGTCAGACTCACCGCCAGAACGGGACGTGGAATGGACGGCATCGGGTGCTGAAGCCACGCACAAGCACTTGAGCCGCGTGCACCGGATAGCGTGTGAGATTGCTGAAACCACCGCACCCGCCAATGACCAAGACGATGCCCTGTTGCGCGACATGCACAAGGCAATTCATGATGTGACCCAAGGCGTCGAAAGCTTCGGGTTCAACGCATCAATCGCCAAGCTTTACGGGTTTACTGGCGCGATCTCAAAATCCAAAGCGGGCAGCGATGCAAAGCGGCTTGCGATGAAAACCCTCGCGCAGCTCATGTCGCCCATGACGCCGCATTTGGCTGAAGATATCTGGGCTATGCTGGACGGCGAAGGATTGATCGCGAATGCAACTTGGCCCATCGCGGACGAGGCAATGATGGTCGAAGATACGATTACAATGCCGATCCAGATTAACGGCAAGCGTCGGTCAGAATTGGCCGTTCCCAAGGATATGCCCAAAGACGAGGTTGAAAAACTTGCCCTTGCAGACAATGCTGTGTTGAAGGCTTTGGACGGGGGAACCCCGAAAAAGCTGATCGTTGTCCCGGACCGGATCATCAATGTTGTCATCTGATAGACGCCATATCCTCAAACTCTTCGCGGCCCTGCCCTTGGCGGGCTGTGGGTTTACGCCTGTTTATGGCCCCAACGGATCGGGCGGATCATTGCGTGGGCGCATCGCCTTTCGCGCGTCCGACACCCAAGAAGGGTTCCGCTTGCGCACCCGACTTGAGGACCGCTTGGGCCGCACTGAACGGGGTGACTACTTGCTGACTGTTCAGATCGATATCGAGGAAGTCGCTGTTGTCATTTCATCCGCGCAAGACACCAACCGCTTTAACTTATCGGGCGAAGCGATGTGGGTTCTGACAGAGCCGGGCAATGACACACCTCTCGCCTCAGGCACTGCGGCGACATTCACGGCCTATTCTGCCTTCGGCACCACTGTGGCCACCCGCGAAGCGCAAAACGATGCCCGGGACCGCCTTGCAATTGCACTGGCCGATTTGATCGTGACGGACATTATCGTCGCATCCGCACCGTGAAACTGTCCGCGCGCGACGCAGCAGGATATTTCCGAAAACCCGATCAGACGGGTGCTGGCGTTTTGATCTATGGCGGTGATGCAATGCGGGTCGCGTTAAAGCGCCAAGACGTCATCAAAGCGCTTGTGGGCCCCAACGGTGAAGAAGAAATGCGCCTGACACGTATGTCGGGGGCAGAACTGCGTAAAGACCCTGCTTTGCTTGGCGATGCCATTAAGGCGCAGGGGTTTTTCCCAGGCCACCGTGTCGCATTTATCGAAGAAGCGAGCGACACTGTGGCCAAGGCAATCACACCGGCACTGGTCGACTGGGTTGAAGGCGACGCCCAAATCATTGTTACTGCTGGGCAGTTGAATGCACGGTCTGCCCTGCGCAAGCTGTTTGAAGGACATAAATCAGCCTACGCGGTCGGAATCTACGATGATCCCCCGACCCGCGATGAAATTGAGGCGTCCTTGCGCGATGCAGGGCTGAAATCGGTCAGTCATGATGCGATGAATTTGATTGGCGAATATGCCCGCGAAATGGCGCCGGGTGATTTACGCCAGACCATCGAAAAACTTGGGCTTTATAAGATTGGCGAAACGAACGAAGTCTCGACCAGCGACGTAGAAGCCTGCGCGCCGGTGTCCAATGAGGCGGCTCAGGATGATCTGCTTAATATCGTTGCAGAGGTAAAAGCCGATGAGATCGGTCCCATCCTCAGCCGTCTGTATGCACAAGGGACGCAACCAGTCGCGCTTTGCATCGGCGCCATGCGCCATTTTCGGCAACTGCATGCAATCGCGTCAGATCCGGGCGGTCCAGCGTCCGGGATCGGGCGTTTGAAGCCACCCGTGTTCGGACCACGCCGTGACCGGATGGTGCGACAAGCGAGCAATTGGGGACGTGGTAATCTCGAGCAGGCTCTCGGCACGATCACCGAGACTGACCTGACACTCAGATCAGCGAACACTGCACCTGAACGCGCGCTGGTTGAACGCATGTTCATTAGGCTCGCTATGTTGGGCCGTCGGAGAGGTTAGAAGGTAAGTGAGGCAACCTGCCTTCCAGGGCTCGGTTAGGATCCATCAATTGAAAACGGCGCGCAGGCCTTTGTGGATTGGTACCGAGACTACTACGACGTCTGAAGTCGGCGCGCGGCGGCAAGCCCCGCCCAACGTCCCGTCGCCAGACATGCGGAGATAAGGTAGCCGCCCGTCGGGGCCTCCCAATCGATCATTTCACCAGCGCAATAAACGCCGTCGCGGGATCGCAACATCAAATCGACGTCAAGCGCATCAAACCGCACCCCGCCAGATGTTGAAATCGCTTCATCCATTGGGCGCGGTGTCAGAACGGGCAAACGAAGCGCTTTGATCTTGGCCGCCAAGGGCTGGTCACTGTCGCGGTCAAATTCATTCAGCAGCGCACGTTTGAGGGGTTCGAGCTTTAACGCTTTGCGCAAGGTGTTTGCTATCGATTGTTTACCCGTAGGCACGGCAAGTCTTTCGGCAATGTCCGCCCTACTCATATCGGGGAGGAGATCGATCACAAGCTGGGCACCATCGCGCATCGCAGCGGACACAGCATAAATGCCACCACCTTCAACCCCTTTGGCAGACACCACAAATTCGCCCCGCGATACGGTGTTACCTGCACGTAATTCACATCCCTTTAGGGCCATTCCAAAATGCGTGGTCATATGGGTAGACCACGGCACAACAAAGCCCATGTTCATCGGCTGGAAAGGGGTCACGACATCAAGAAGGTGCCCCACCCATTGCCCGTCTGACCCAAGACGTTTCCAGCTTGCGCCGCCCATGGCCAGCACTGTTGTTTTGGCGTCCACGGCCATTCGCCCATCAGGTGTATCAAACGTAGCTGTAGCGTCGTTCCATCCGGTCCAGCGCCACCTTGTTTGAAAGATCACCCCTTGATCGGCCAGCCGCGCCAACCACGCGCGCAAAAGTGGCGATGCTTTCATCTTGGTCGGAAAAACGCGCCCGGTGGTTCCAGTAAAGACGTCCTGCCCAAGACCAATGGCCCAATCGCTTACGTCGTTGGGACCGAACGCGGATAAAATTGGTTTCAAAGGCGCGCGTGCCCCCCCAAAGGCTGATTGGAACGCTTGCGCGTCTTCTGCCTTCGTCAAATTCAAACCCGACTTACCCGCCATGAGAAACTTACGTCCAACGGTCGGCATTGCATCCGCAACAACGACGCTATGCCCTGCAGCCGAAAGGACGTCTGCCGCCATCAACCCTGCCGGACCACCACCAATAATCAGGGCATCTGTCATTCTGACGTAGCGGCTACAGACCCGCCTTTGACATGCAGCACGCGCTGCGGGAACGGTATTTCAATGCCTAATTCTTTAAGCGCGTTCCACATTGCGAAACGCACTTGGCTGCGGTATTTGAAACCCCCGTCATCAATACCGTTGACCCAAAATTCAACAATGAAGTCGGCACCACTGTCGCCGAAATTATCTAGCTCCACATCCAGTTTAGCAGGGTCAGACAGAACGAAATCCAGCGCGGACACGGTGGGTTTAATAATGTCAGTGATCCTGTTGATATCCGTGTAATAGCTCACGGAAAAAAGACCTCGTCGCGATTGGCAGACCCGCTGTCGGAATAGTTGATGACCCACGTTACGATGAAATCTTCGTTCGGAACAACGATCCACTTGCCATCAAAGGTTTCCAGAATCGCGGCGCGGGCCGTCATTTTTACAATCGTTCCCGCCTCACCACCGTCCAATTCGACATAGTCGCCAACCGTTGCCTGACCTTCCAGCAGAAGGATCACACCCGATACAAAATTCGATGCAATCTTCTGAAGGCCAAAACCAATACCGACGACATACGCCCCGACCAACAATGCAACCTGTACCCAATTGGCAGGATCGATGATCCACGCCAAAGCGACGTCATAAGCGGGCATAACGTAGCCCAACACAGTTTTCAAAAAATCATCCATATTGCCCCCCTATACCACGTTTACACATGAGGGAACTGTTCAACCAATCAATGTCTTTATCCCAGTAACTAGGGCAGGATTAGCCGCACGTGCAGGTTCGATTAATTTCTGAGTGTCGTCTTCGAGAGTGTTTGTGCTGATGACATCGACAAGTCCGATTGCGAAAGCTTCGTCTGCATTCAGTTTTGCACCCGCCAACAGAATCCTTTTCGCACGGGAGGGCCCGACAAGTGCCGCAAGACGTGCGGGATCAGAGGGTTGTGGCAACACGCCCATTTTGATCACTGGATAAAAGAATTTGGCCGACGCCACAGTAATGCGCAAATCACAGGCCAGCACCATTCCCAAAGCCCCACCCGCGCAAGACCCGTTCATGGATGCCAAGCTTAGGCCTTTGAAACGCGCCACCGCAGAGGACAGACGTTCCCATGCAGGTGACGTCGCCAATGTGCCATTTCGTACATCTTCAAGGTCCGCGCCCGCGCTGAACACCTTGCCTTCCCCCGTCAAAACCAACACGGATTGGTCTGCGTCTTCAACGGCGACAGCAAGATCGCTCAGCATGGCTTCGGTTAAGGCATTCGCCTTGTCAGGGCGATTGATCCGTAGTGTCAGACACCCATCCGTTTTGATAACGTCGATCAAGTCAGGCCCACCTTTTTGCGGATGGAATCTTCGCGCAAGGAAATATCTGTCCCCAAAAATTCATCGGCCTCGGCGCCACACATCCAGACAAGCGCCTTCGCAGGCCATTCTGGCGGGATGTGATCGGACCATGCCAGCTGGCTGACGGGGTTGATGCCAGATGCTTTGATGTCGCGCTGCATGTCTGTCGCAACCGTTCCTGGGGAAAGACCCAAAATGCGCAGGCCTTTGTCACGTGCTTCGTTATCCGCACATCGGGTCAGCATGTACGCCCCCGCCTTGGATGAACAATAGGACGACCACGCCTCAAGTGGACCATGGGCCGCGCCAGACGACACGCTGATGATTGTTCCATGTCCACGTTTAATCATATCGGGCATGACGGCGCGCATTCCATTGAACACCCCCTTGAGGTTCACATCAATCGTTGTGCCCCACGCCTCAGGGTCTGCATCGGACAGGTGGCTGATCGGACCCAACGTGCCCGCATTTCCGATAAACACATCAAGCGGCCCAAAGGTAGCTTCTGTTTTGGAAACCGCATCCTGTACGTCGCCGTAGATTGACACATCACAGGTCAGCGCGATCGCATTTTTACCAATTTCAGCTGCCAAGGCCTCAATCTCATCGCTCGACCTCGCCACAAGGGCGACCTTTGCACCCGCATCGGCAAAAGCCCGCCCAGTGGCGGCACCAATCCCACGACTGGCCCCCGTGATCAAAACAACCTTATTCGTCATATCCATGAAGTATCCTTTCGCGAAACTGCGCAACTTGGCACCGATCCCTGCACAAGGTCAGGTAATGTTGACCTTGACCCTCGTGCGCAGAGTTGAAAAGCTATTTCCAACATTTTTCAGCAGGATCGCCTTATTATGCAAAGCATTCGTCACACCAGCATCATCGTCGCCATTTTGTGTGCAACAACCGCCAGCGCGGACGTCACAGCACAGCAAGTTTGGGGCAAATGGAACAGCCAAATGGACGTTTACGGGCAAGGGTTCACGACAGGCGGTGAAACGATGTCTGGCGACACCCTGACCGTGTCAGACGTCACCATAAAAATGAGCGACGACGAGGCCAACATCACAGCGACGATTGGCGATATCAATCTGACAGAAAACGGCGATGGCACGGTCACAATCACGATGGCCGACAGCTATCCGATTGAAATGGATTTCACGCCAAACTTCGGCCAACCCTCTGCAATCAGTATGACAGTGTCGCAAGACAACATGAATTTGATCGTTTCTGGCCATCCCGATGCAATGGTCTTTGGAATCGAGGCCGATCGCTATGCGATACAGATCGACAGCATCACAGGCGGCGATTCACCCAATGTAGAGATCGAAGATGCAATGATCGCTATGATTGATCTGAATGGTAGGTATTCGGTAAGCGAAGATACCCTAACGCGCATCAACTACGATTTTAACATTGGGGCGTTAGACATCGATGTGCTGTTCAATGAAACTGACGCGGGCGGTATGGTTTCTGGAAACGCAGATATCGCGGATTTGGCGATGTTCGCCGATATTGCCCTACCGCTTGATATGGACATGGACGCAGACCGGCCGCCGTTCGCGGATGGCCTGGCAATTGGGGGCGGTTATACATTCGGCAATCTGTCCTATGCTTTCGATTTTGACGTTGAAGGCGACAAGGGCGCTGGGTTGGCGACAGTTGAAAGTGGCACGCTTGCCGTATCGTTCGACATGGACGGTGCGACTTATACAGGTGGATCAAATGGCATCGAAGTGAGCGTCGCGATCCCCAATGAAATCCCGTTCCCCCTGCAGGCGAGCATGGCGAAGTACGGGTTTGATTTCCAAATTCCCCTAAGCCAAGGCGAAAACGGCCCACGCACGCACGCATGGCGTTCGATTTCACGGACCTTGAGGTCACGGACACTCTTTGGAACCTCTTTGATCCGCAGACCATCCTGCCACGCGACGCGGTCACTGTTGCTTTGGGTCTGAACGCCAAAGTCACACCGTTTTTCGACTTTCTTGACCCCGAACAACTAGAGGCCGCGATGATGACCGACGTCCCCGGAGAGCTGAACAGCGTTGTCATCACCGAGCTCGTTATCAAAGGGGCCGGCGCCGAAATCACGGGCGATGGTACCTTCACGTTCGACAATTCCGACTTGCAATCTTTTGACGCCTTTCCACGTCCCGAAGGTCAGGTAAATTTTGTAATCAACGGTGTGAACGGCTTGGTCGATAACCTGATCCTGATGGGGCTAATCCCCGAAGACGAAGCCATGATGCCGCGTATGATGATGAGCATGTTCACCACGCCAGTGGGCGACGATATGTTGACCTCAACGATCGAAGTGAACAGCGAAGGTCATGTGCTCGCTAATGGTCAACGGCTGCGCTAGGGCTACAATTTTCGCTCGCGGAACCTATATGATAACCGAACTGCGCGGCGTCTGGTTCACCCGGGCGCCGCTTTTACTTTCAGGAGAGACCGTATGAAGATCCGTTTAGCCACCAGGTTTATTGCCCTGTCGACAGCGCTCGCAGCACCCGCGATGGCAGATGTCACCGCAGCAGATGTGTTGTCCAACCAGCAGGCGTTTTACGGTGCCATGGGCGTATCCCTCACCGGTGATCTATCGGGCGACACCCTGAGCAACCCGCAAATGAATGTGATCTTTCCCGACGGTGTTGCAAGCCTTCAAATCGCCACAACTGGCGATGTTACCATGTCAGACGTGGGTGATGGGTCTGTCCTGATTTCATACCCGTCACCGCTGCTGTTGTCCGTTTCAGGTGGCGCGCGCGGCGAAGGGGCGTTTTCGGTTGATCTATCCATGACGCATGATGGGTACACGATCCTCGCGACAGGCGATCCCGACGACATCACATATGTCGCTGACGCGCAAAACATCCTGTTTGACGTCATTGATGCCACGATGGACGGCCCAGACAGCGACAGCTTCGACATTGAAGGCACACTCTCCTTCGATTCGTGGGCGGGCACATCCAATGTGACCGAAGGCAACTTAATCAGCTACACGTCACATTCTGAACTCGGCACCTCCGCCGCTGATTTTACGTTCTCGGCTGGTAGCGTGGTGTCCACAAGCGCGCAGACAACGCAGCCAGTGCAATCGGTCGTCGCTGTGACCCTGCCCGTCGGCGGATCAGATGTAATGAACTTATCAGCCGCAATGCGCAACGGGTTGAGCGTCATTCTCAACACCTCAGGTGCCGGATCAACGTCGTCGGCAGAAACAATTCTCGATGGTGAGGTTCTCAACCGTCAGATTACAAGCACGGGCCCACAGGTCGCCGATATAACCATTGGCGAAGACGGGATAGCGTTCAACGCGGATGCCTCAGACTTCGCCATGACGTTCAATGACCAATTGCTGTTCCCTAGTGACATTGACGTCGCTATCTCAAAAATTGGTATGAATCTTGATCTGCCTTTGAACGCATCTGAGGACCTACAAGATTTCCGAGTCGCAACAACGATGCAAGGTCTGACGGTGGGCGATACGGTCTGGAACCTCTTTGATCCTGCCGCCATCCTGCCGCGCGATCCTGCTGATGTGTCCTTTGACATCACGGGCAACGGGACGAACGGAACCGACCTTCTTGATTTCATCGCAATGGCCCAGATGTTTGGGCCCCCTCAGATCGAGGTCGATGATGTGACGATTGAAAACCTGCGCATTGCCGCTGCTGGCGCCGAAGCCACAGCAACAGGCGCGATGACGTTCGATTGGACAGATTTCACAACCATTCCAGGCATCGCGCGCCCCGAAGGCAAGGTCACGGCCAATCTGAATGGTGCAAATGCCTTGATGGACAACCTTGTGGCAATGGGCCTCATCCCCGAAGGGGACTTGATGATGCCGCGCATGATGATGGGGATGTTCGCAACACCTGTCGGTGACGACATGCTGGAAACTGTTCTTGAAGTGAATGATCAAGGGCACGTGTTGGCCAACGGTCAGCGGCTCCAGTAACGACAATTCGAGGTGGCCTACACTTGCGGGCCGCCTCGACACGGACTACCTCAATCCCAAGCAAAGGAAGTTCGAATGACACAGTCGCTTACCGATCTTACACACCGCCTGATTGATGCCGCCAAAGCTGCGGGTGCCGATAGCGCCGACGCTGTCGCGATCTCCGGCACCTCCGTCAATATCGATGTGCGCAATTCCGTTTTGGAAGAAGCGCAGCGGTCTGAATCCACAGACATCGGGTTGCGGGTTTTTGTCGGGCATAAGTCCGCAAATGTCAGCGCGTCCGACACATCTGATCGCACTGTTGAGGAAATGGCGCACCGCGCTGTTGCTATGGCCAACGAAGCCCCCGAAGACCCGCACGCCGGACTTGCCGATGCGACACAGCTGGCGACTGATATTGATGCCACGCGCCTTGATCTTATGGACGCGGGCGCCGAACCTGATCCTGCGTGGCTCGAAGAACAGGCCCGCGTTGCTGAAGCCGCTGCGCAATCCGTAGATGGTGTGGCACAAGTCCAATCCGCGTCCGCCGGCTATGGCCGCCGCCAAGTCCACCTTGCCGCATCAAACGGGTTTTCTGGTGGCTACGAAAGTACAGGCCATTCGCTGTCTGCCGTTGCCATTTCCGGTGAAGGCACAGGGATGGAACGGGATTATGATTACGACAGCCATATCCATCTGTCCGACATGCGTGGTGCCGCCGAAATCGGACGCATCGCAGGGGAACGCGCCGTAGCCCGCCACGGCGCACGAAAGCCCAAAACGGGCACTTATCCGGTGCTATTTGATGAACGCATCGCGGGATCCTTGATCGGACATCTGGTATCGGCCAGCAACGGCGCCATGATTGCGCGCGGATCATCTTGGTTGCTAGGCAAAGACGGCCAGCGCGTGCTGCCCGAAGGCATGGATCTGATCGAAACGCCGCACCGCGCCCGCGTGTCTGGCAGCCGCCTGTTTGACGGCGAAGGCCTGCCCACATCCGATCGCAAGATCATCGATGATGGTGTTCTGACAGGCTGGACCCTTGACCTTGCGACGGCACGTAAACTGGGCCTCAGCAGCACAGGATCCGCGTCGCGTGGCACATCTGGCCCGCCATCCCCGTCTGTTGGACATCTCGCGCTGACCATGGGCGAACAATCCCACGAAGACATGATCCGCGACATGGGCACGGGCCTTTTAATCACGTCGATGATCGGGTCAACCATCAACCCCAACACAGGTGATTATTCACGCGGTGCTTCGGGGTTCTGGGTCAAGAACGGTGAAATCGTTTATCCCGTTAACGAATGTACTGTGGCTGGCAATCTGCATGACATGCTCGCGCGGATCATTCCCGCAAACGATGCCCGCCCCCACATGAGCCGCGTTATCCCAAGCCTGATGATTGACGGGATGACACTCGCCGGTGCGTGACCTAGACCTTCTGATAAATGCGGCCCGCGCCGCGGGTGATATTGCGCGTAAGTACTTCAAGGCCTCACCCGAAGTGTGGGAAAAATCCGGCGGCCAAGGCCCCGTGACCGAAGCAGACCTGCACGTGAACCGCCAGCTTGAGGCTGATCTACAAGCCGCGCGGCCAGACTACGGCTGGTTGTCCGAGGAGACGGAAGACGGGAGCGCACGCCTTAAGACAGATCGCCAGTTCATCATTGATCCCATTGATGGCACACGCGCCTTCATTGAAGGCAGCAAAGACTGGGCGCATTCCATCGCCATCACCGAAAACGGATTACCCGTAGCAGGCGTCATTTATCTACCGATGCCCGATCTGTTGTACGCCGCTGAAATTGGCCAAGGCGCGACCTGCAATGGCGCGCGCCTTACTGCGAGCGAAGACAAACCTATCGATGCCGCGACGGTCTTGTCAGCAAAGCCAAACATGGATCCAAAATATTGGGCGGCCCTTGTTCCGCCATTCAAACGCACGTTCCGATCATCTCTCGCGTATCGCCTCGCTTTGGTTGGCGAAGGGCGGTTTGACGGCATGCTGACGCTTCGCCCGACGTGGGAATGGGACGTCGCCGCTGGCGCGTTGATCGTGACTGAGGCGGGTGGCATTGTGAGCGATCAAAAGGGGCAAGCGGCTGTGTTCAACAACCCGCATCCACAAATCAACGGCATGGTTGCAGCCGGTGGAATTCACGCCGCACTTATCGATGCTCTCGCCTGATCTGCTTTACGCGCAGCGCCCTATCACATAGGGTCGCAGCAGCACAATTTGACCAATAGGTACCACATGACACAACGTCTGCACCTCGTCTTTGGTGGCGAACTCATCGATCCGACAAAGAACGCCTTTAAGGATGTTGATGACATCCATGTGGTTGGTATGTTTGNNGATTATGAAAGCGCGTTTAACGCGTGGAAATCCGAGGCGCAAAAGACTGTGGACAATGCACATATGCGCTATTTCATTGCGCACATTCATCGCCTTCGCGATGAGGCCGCAGAAACATCCCCGACAGAAGAGCTCGGCTAAGGGAAGGACGCAGGTCCAATGATTTGGGTTCATTGCGGTGACGAGAGTGAGGTCGCGACGACGCTGTCGCTTGTCACC
>JGI26260J51721_1001157_pt1 | contig 11362 bp, 8 predicted proteins | sample SaaInlV_120m_DNA_4_FD_51721 | JGI IMG/M metagenome (IMG submission 51721)
CGCTTGACGCTNNNNGCAACGGGTACGCAGTTATCCGTTTCCTCCCCGCCCCTGAAGGTGAGACTATCCCCTGGGCAAAACTGTACTCCCACGCCTTCCAAGGTCCTGGTGGTTGGTACATCGAAAACTCTTTGACCACGCTTGGTCAGGTCAAAGATCCTGTTGGTGAAGTAAACCGCCGTCTCTGGAACAGCGGTAGTGATGAAGACAAAGAGACTGCTCGTAAGCAGAAGCGTAAGCTTCAATACTACAGCAACATCTATGTCGTGAAGGATCCCAAGCATCCTGAGAACGAAGGTAAGGTCTTCCTGTACAAGTATGGTAAGAAGATCCATGATAAGATCATTGCTGCCATGCAACCTGAGTTCCAAGACGAGACTCCTGTCAATGTCTTTGATCTTTGGGAAGGTGCTAACTTCAAACTGAAGATCAAGAAGGTCGCAGGTTATTGGAACTATGATAGCTCTGAGTTTGATAGTGTTAGTGCTCTGTCTGCAGATGATACTGAACTTGAATCGATCTGGAAGCAAGAAAACTCGCTAGAGGCGTTCACTGCTAAGGATCAGTTCAAGTCCTACGAGGAACTTGAGGCACGCCTCAACCTTGTGCTGGGCATCGGGCAGCGTCCTGCTACTCGTCCCTCTGTGGATGATGAAGAGTACGAACCAGTCGCAGCGACTGGTGGTTTCAACGATGCTGACATCACCTCTGCTCCATCTGCTTTCCGTGAGCAGATGAGTGCTCCGTCTCCTGTCAAGCAGGAGGCAGTCGTTGAGGATGACGATGCTCTGTCTTACTTCGCTCGTCTTGCTGAAGAGTGATGAAGTTTCTGAAGGTTTTCCTTCACCCAGTAACCCAATTCAATCTCCTGATTGTTGGGTTCCTGGTTATCATTCAGGGGATGCACTTACACGCACACTATACTATGGATGTTGACACAGATAGTTATGTTCATAAGTTCTTGAAGAAGAACCCTGATAAGTGTAAGAAAATTGAATACTGAATTCTGTAATTGGGGAAAAAATTTTTCCCCAATTTTTTTGTCTAAAAAGTCGCGTAGATTATCCTGCTTTCTTTAGTCTGGATGAGATAAAGTTTGTGGATTCTTTGTAGGTATTTTGTTCTCTAAAGCTTTCAACGAATGCCTCTACATAGGGACCACGCAGAACAAAAACTTCTCTACGCTCTTCATTCTTCTGTACTTCATACTCATAGTTAGTCACTGGTATTGACAGTAGGTTGCCTGCTACTGTGACCATCGAACCAGAACTATTGAAGACATGGTTGGTTTGGTAGTAGTTCTGATCCACATGCACACCTGCTTCTAGGGTACGACCACCGATAGTAAATGGTATAGTTTCGTAGTGGTGGATGCCCGAGTATGCATCATCTCCATACTTAGACTCAACAAATTTCTGGAGAGTTTCGTTGTCGTATGGCAGAGCAAACCTTGGATCAATCATATTGTTTGTCAATACAACAACCCAGTCATAAATTACATCTCCATAATAATCTTGTGCTAATTGTTCGATGCGCGTATTGGATTCTACTGTAACTTTTTTAAAGTAGACAGCATAATCAAAGATGTCTGGATTGACTTGAAATCTTCTGAAGAAATTCTTTGCTACCACATAATCGGATTCCGAGAATGGAAACCCGATAGGTCTTACTGGATATTGTAAGTCTGAAATTTGATTGAAGTACATTATAATGTTGCTCCTGATCCAGCGTTTTGAATTTCTTCTGCAAAGACTAGTTTTGTCTCTAAGAATGACACGATTAGTTCTGTTGCAACAGGTGATCCATCTTGATATGTAGCATACGCACCATCAGGAGTGTAATTTACTTTGACAGACTGAATGACGCATTGTTTGTACTGTGGCAACCATTCATGCAGACCAGATCCTTTCATGAAAGAAACTTCTACAACTAATGGAACGCCAATGACATTACCACCTGCTAATTCTTTAGCTTTTTGGTCTTTAGATGGATTTCTTTCAAAGAATGGTAGAGATGCTTTTCTGAATGTATTGCAAATTTGTTTGATAGTAACTGCTTCGGGTCCATTTTGCGGAATCATTTTAAATTTGAGAGTAAACTCTCTCAGTTCAGGAGAATCAAACAAAACCTCAACATTAGGATTTAACATGACACCCTGTTGACTCTGTAATGTGTCATTTAATGTTAAGTTTCCACCAACACCAGGAACTTGGTTGATAGCACCAGTAATTAATGCTTTAATAGCATTGTTCATGCCTTGTCCAAGATCATAGTTGTTCAGACCAGATACATTACCACCAGTCACTTGTAATGCTGTTTTACCTAGGTTACTGAAAGATTTACCTTGCCAGTTACCTTTTGTCTCGGATTGTATATCCTGAGGCATATACAGGATGATCGGACTTACACCAGGAACTTCAGTTAATGATTGTGTGGTTCTATTATATTCAGTGTACTTGTTAAATTTGGTTATCCCGNCATTCTTATCACTAGGCTTAGAAAATGGTGGTTGATACTGTCCGAACCTGAACATTACATAATCAGTATTTTTATCTCTAATTAGATTGGGATATCTTAGAGACTTATCTTTGCCTGGGACAGGTCTGGCACTGAATTTGTATTTTCCAATTTGATTTAAAATCGAAGCAGGAACTGGAGGACCATACACTGGTGCTTGTGGATCGGTTGACCTTGGTATCACCTGTCTTCCTTTTTCGTCAGTAAGGGGATTAAATACACCAGGATCGTTAGATGGTCCTTTGAAAGTTTTGCTACCTTCGTTCCAAATGTAATACCTACCGTCTTTTCCTATGTACCAGTCTGCTCTTCTGTATGGTGGTTTTGCCATTTACTTTACCATTTCCCTTGATTCTTTGGTGCTATATCCTCTGATGATTCTTTGAGCTTTCAATTTGTCATAGAATTTTTCGTTTGTCTCCTGCCAAACTAATTCTTTCTCATAATCAAATTGATGACCGCCCTTCACCTGAACAACAAAGTCTTCAACAGGTAGGAGTATTGAAGTGTCCCATTCGTTTGCGTGTAAGTCTAGAATGTAACCACCTCCGATGTTGTTTTTCAAATATTTATGGAGGCAAATCTTAGGAAAGTCAATCTTTCCACGCATCAATGATCTCACTGCCATGATTCTCTTTTTAGGTGTCATGTAATGAAAGTTGCATCCCCAGAATTCAGTTGGAGTTGCTTTGATTACATATACTAAAGGAAACTTATCATAGTATGGTAGTCTAGATGTTGCCTTGTACTCAAACATGTACATGTGACCAGCAACTGCATATCGTCTAAGTACATTGCCGTCTTGCTCATCCGTAGAACCAAGACGATCACGACGCTCATCTCTGAGATATTTTGACTTGTCTTTTGCGAATCTAGATATTTGTCTTCTTACTTCGTTTTTATACCATGTTAGTGTTTGTTTTTCGCCACCCGTAGCATCGGTGACTTTTTCAAATATAGTTTGGTATCCATCAGTGTTTTTTAGGTCGTTGCGTTGGATTTCCGCAAATCCTTGTGCCATTGTTAGACTCCTAGGTGATCTTCGGTCAGAATTAAAAATTTCATCTGCCTATCTTCACAGTAGTCCTGAGCAGCGTCCCATTTAGCACGGTTCTTAGCGAACGTCAGGGCATCCCTCTTGTAGGCAGCAGTCTTTTTGTTTTTTGCATTAGGCGGTGTTGTTTGTTTCTTTGGTTTAATCTCAACTATGTACTTTGAAATCAGTCCAGATTTTTCACGAACTTTAATGTAAAAGTCTGGATAGTATCTGTGCGCTCTACCATCTAGAGGAGAGCGGTATGGTATAATGACTTCTTCACTACCCCACTCTAATATAGATGGAGTATTGTCACAAAACACCATGAACTTTCGTTCCCATAGCGATCTATAGATGATCTTAGTAGGATTGCCACGGTACTTCCCAGGGTTGACTGGTTTATACAGTCCAGAATATGCCATAAATATATAAGATCCCACAGTTATATTTAGAGTGGCAACCATCAAGCAAATAGTGGAGAGAATATCGTCGAGAGGCGGAATGTCTCTTTCCACTTCTTATCGCATCTATATTCAACCATCTCTTGATCAAAACGGTGCTCTACCCTGGTATAAAGATTGGAATTATGATAAAAGGTGGATTGAACTTTTTTGTGATGAGGCGCAGCTTCCAAATGTGCAGGCACAAACTGGACTAATGACTGGAAGATATCTTGGTGAAGGACCATTTCAGTATGCACATACTAGAATCTATTCGGATGTGACATTGGGATTTTTATGTGATGCAAACATGACACCACTAAAATTCTTTTCTGCGTGGCATGATTATGTTTTTGGTGGAGTTCCATACAATCTATATCCAGTGAATGGATCCCTTTCTAATTTCGAGCAGGGTGCTACAGAATCTACCAATCAAGAGGTTAGACTAAATTATCCTGATGACTATACTGGTAAAGTGAGAATTATTAAGACTGAGACTGGGGCCAATGCAGACAGACCATCTATTGGATTCAATTTATTAGATGCATATCCATATAGTATTGACTCTGTACCACTTGCTTATGGTGGATCTCAGTTGACAAAAGTGACAGTTAACTTACACTATAAGAAACACAATATTTTCACTGCACAGCAAAATTGATTTTTCGATTCCGCAAAACTGGGAAAATTTTTTCCGCAAAAATTGGATTCAAAAAGTCGTTCTAAATAAATATACGATCTGAGGTTATTATTATGGCTTTGCCAAAGGTTGGTTATCCAACATACGAACTTGAATTGCCATCTACGGGTAAAACTGTAAAATATCGCCCATTTTTGGTAAAAGAGGAAAAAGTCCTTTTATTGGCATTGGAATCTGAGGATGAAAAGCAGATTCGTCAGGCAGTGAAGGATTTGATCAAAAACTGCGTTTTGAGCAGAATTAAAGTAGATCAATTGCCCATTTTTGATCTAGAGTACCTATTTCTGAATATTCGTGGCGCATCGATTGGTGAAAGTCTTAGTTTGACTGTTACTTGTCAAGATGACAATGAAACCAAGGTTGATGTTAAGGTTTCCATCGGTGATATTCAGGTATTCAAACCAGAAGGTCATTCTACCAAAATTGAGTTTGACGACACTTTTGGCGTTGTCATGACATATCCTAGTATGCAAAGATTCATTGATTTGGACTTTTTGCAGAAAGATCTCAATACCGAAGAAGTTTTTGAGTTGATTGCAGAAAGCATCGAGCAGATTTACCAAGGTGAAGATGTTTACGATACTACAACTACTTCTAATAAAGAATTCCGCGAATTTGTCGATAGTTTGACTACAAAGCAATTTGAGGCAATTCAGCAATTTTACGAAACAGCGCCAAAACTGAGACATACCTTTAAGGTCACAAATCCCAAAACTGGTGTAGAATCAGAGTACACCATGGAGGGTCTCCAGAGTTTTTTCGCGTAGCACTCTTCCAGAACAGTCTGGAGGGGTATTACAGGGTTAATTTTGCGTTGATGCAGTACCATAAATATAGCTTGAGTGAAATAGAAAATTGGATGCCTTGGGAGCGTGAAGTTTATGTTGCGTTCCTAATGCAGTATCTTGAAGAAGTCAAGCAACGCAATCAACAGCAGCAATAATGGCGGGTTATTCAAACACATATAGTGGAGACCTTACTACTACGATTGCGAGTAAGTTATATTCTGCTGTCAAAAAAAGAATCGAGAAAAATAGAGACAAGGCAGACGAAGAACAGGATAAATTAAAGGAATCTGTCAAAGAGGCAGAGCGTGCAGTTGACCCAAAAGCAACAAAAGTAACAGATAAGGCAAATCGCCAATATGTTGCTAAAGTATTTGGTGTGGGCATCGATCTTAAATTGATGCAAATGGAGGCAAGCGCAGAGAAAAGTCTTGAGCAGATTAATGAGATAAAAGCGTTAACAGCGCATAATACTAGTTTGATTATTGATCACAATGAAATGTTGATCAATAAACTCGATGCGCTGCTTGGAGTATTTCAAGAAAAACTAGCATTAGACAAAAAACTTGCTGACGACGCTGAAACTGCTAGAGCTACTGGTGGTGGCGGTGGATCTGGTACAAAGGGGTATCTGAAGAACCTTTTGAACAGACCTGGAAATTTCATTGCAAACTTTATCAAAGATTTGCTACTTAGAAGAGCAAAAACTGCTTTACAGAGAATAGTACCCAGAAGATTGCGAGCAAGGGGTAGACTATTAAGTAGACAACTTGGCAGGAGAGTGGGACCTGCTGCTAGGGCAATGCTGAGACCTAGGGCAGCAGCGAGAACTGCTCTGACTAATTATGCAANGCAAGGCACAAAGACACTTGGTATAAAACTTGGTGCCAAGGGAGCGGCAAAGGCAGGACTTAAAACTNTAGGTAAAAAACTTCCATTTGGTATTGGTCTTGGTATCTCTGCTATATTTGCAGCACAGAGATTGTTCCAGAAACCACCCGATCCTATGGGTGCGGCATTGGAACTTGCTTCTGGTGCTGCAGCATTTGTGCCTGGTATCGGCACTGCGGCGTCTCTAGCAATCGATGCTGGTCTTGCTGCCAGAGACATGAAGAAAGAGTCTGAGACTCAGCAATATGCTACTGGCACACAAAACCAATATACAAAGAAAGGACTTGCAATCCTTCATGGTAAAGAGTCTGTAGATAGAGTAGATCCCAAGTCTGGATTGTCAATTGCTGCTATTGAAAGTCTTGGTAGTAAAATTCTCTCTATTAGTTATGCTACTGCTAGAGCGGGTAATGTTGATGGTGCTATTCTATCAGAAGTATCTAGATTGCCATTTAAAATTTATAATGTGCCAGTGAAAGCAGATGTCAAACCAAGAGCAGTTAAAGCAAGCAATGCTTTTGATTTTAGTAGAAGATTAACTCAAACATTTAATACTACTCAATATGGAAACCTCCCTGAGGAGGAAGAACCAGATCCTAATGCTCCTAATGCTCCTAATGCTCCTCCTAGGCAGCAAAACCCACTTCAACGACTTTTTGGAGGTGGTGGATCCAGACAACGACCTAGATTAACACCACAAATCGGGACTCAATCTCATATTTGGAATAAAAATCTACCTGAGACTGCAGTTACATTTGACGCGGCACAGGGTATAGATAAATCGGGAGAACCTGGAGTTGACTTTAGTTTCAACAACATTTATAAAAACTATGCTGTTTTCTCTGGTGAAGTTATTGATGTAGGTCCTGTTCCTGGTAGTCCTGCGTATGGAGAATCTGTAACTATCAGAAGTACCGATCCGTTTGATCCTTCTAGACAATTTGATTCTTTATATGCACACTTTTCTCCTGGAACTCCAGTAGTACAAAAAGGACAATCTATATCTGTGGGTGATTATCTAGGTCCAGTTGGTTGGATCGGACCATGGTACAGTGGCACTCCAGCTCCTGGTGCTGGTAATATGGGAGGTCCACATACAAGTTTGGATTTTTATGAACCAGACTCTGTTGCTCCTGCAAAAAACTTTAGACAATTGCAGAGATATGTTCTAAATCTTGAAGGTAAGTCTCCTCCATCTACTCCATCTGCTTCACAACCACAGGGTCCTCAGGGAAAAGGATATGGTAAAGGCGGACTTGGTGGGGCACAGAACTACTTTAAGCGTGGTACTGGTGGATCTAAGCAAGGTAGAGGTACAAAGGTTAGTGATAAAGACTTTGCTGCTCTAGTTGCAATATCTTCTTTGGAGGCTGGAGTTCCTCAGGCTAGAGTTGATGTAGCACAGTCTATTATGAATAGACTTGGAGATGGCACATATGGTAGCACTCTTTTCAGTGTTATTACTGCAAATGGTCAATATCAACCAGCATACATCAATCCAAACGCATCGCAGGGACCACTAACAAAAACATCTCCAGAATGGAAAGCAGTAAAAGACAAACCATCTGCTATTGAAGCAATGCGATCATATTATTGGAGAAGATACCAAAAACGTGTTAGTTATGCTGAAATGCAAGAGTTGTATGAATCCACTCTTGCTGCAATGAAAAATCCTGCAATGCAGGCAGCTGCCGCTAGAAAAATTGGTGGAAGAACTGAGTTTCTAGGATATAAAGTTGAGGGTGCTGATGTTGTTATGAGAGAGGGTTATGGAAATAACTCTTTCTTTGCTGCGTATGGTAGTGGAAATCAGTTATCTAGGGGTGCTATGCCATTCCCACAGAGAGTTATTCCAAAACCAAGACCACCTAAACCATCTACAACACCAACACCACAACCAGCACCAGCACCTGGAGAAAACCAATGGTGGGACTTGTTAGATTTGTTTCCAAATCAATCAAATCTTCCACAGAGATTGATGGCATCTAGTGCCGATGTAGAATCTATTGAGGAAGAGTTAAACTTGCTTCCTGTGGTGTTAAATAAAACTGTATTCGTAACAAAACCTTCGATGAACAGTGGAGGTATGGTAGCTACCCGTCAACCCACGGGATACACTCGTGAGAACTATCAAATGTCTAGACTCGCAACCTAAAGATGGCAGGATACTCAAGCACATATAGTGGAGATCTGACCACTACAGTTGCATCGTTTTTGTATAACACGGTGCAAAATGCGCGTGGAGATGCAAAGCAAGAGAAGATTACTGCTGAAAAAGAAGCAAAAAAATATGGTGTAGATCCACAATTAAAGCGTGGTGAGTTTTTCAAGCAGGCACTACCATATAGATTTACTCCCAGCATGTTCAGGGAGAAAAAATTTGGTGACAAATTTAAGTATCCTGATTACTTTGCTAGAGGACAAAAAACTGAATTAGCATCTCCTCTGCCTTCTGATTATTTTAATCGTGGTCAGTCTAGTCCAATAACTGCACAAGCAAAAGAAAGAAGGGCAGGTAATCCATTCCCGTTTGTTGCAGTTGGCGCACCTCTGAATCAACAGGTTCAGGCAAATACGCCAATGGTTGATTCAACCACCAAGTATACTGATACTGTTAACAAAGACAAACCTGTCAAAGTCAAGGATGAAATGCTTGGCGTCTTGTTTGCCAAGGTTGCTGAGTCGATGGGTAGAACTGTCGCTTCTCTTGCAGACAAGCAGGGGCAGATTGATGGTGAGATTGCAAGTGCGAAAGAGTCTTCATTAGGCATTGCGAAAGCATTAGAACTCAATACTGATATCGTATCTGATAAGTTGGATCAACTTATTGATGTGATGAATCAGCAGATTGACTTCAATAAGCAGCAAGCAGATTTGAAAGAGACTGAGGATGTCAAAGAGAAAGTTGCTGATACTGATATAACTTCTGGTACAGATAGATTTGCAAAGGTTGGTGAAAGTGTTGGTGAAGTTCTGGCGGAGAATGATAGAGAGGATGATCTAGTTGATAGAATGAATACGGATCCAAATATACCAAAAGCAGAAGCTGGTGGTATGTTCTCTGGACCCAACTCTGGGTATCCTGTCATGCTTCATGGCAATGAGATGGTTACCCCTGTCAATAATAATTACACTCAATCGTTTGAGATGGGCACCCCTACACAGGGTATTCAGCAATATGAAGTAGGAACTAGTCAGGCATCTACAGCACCATCTGTTACTCCAAACGAATCTATTATGAGTGGATCTCCATTGAGATCGCCAACTTTGAATCAAAATGAAACTAATGATGCTACAACTGAAGACCTAGCATCTGCCATGGCCATGCCTAGTCAAGTTGCTGGTTTGCTCGCTATGGATAAGACTGCTAATGCTGCTGGAATGCTAGCAGATCAGTCTCCTGGAATGCAAAGTGTTGTCAGTTCAGTTACAGATCCTATTGCTGATGCTTTCAATATTAAAAACTCAGTAAAACAAAAGTTCACTACAAATGTTTTGCCTAGTAAAAAAGCATTTGCTCGTTCTTCGGGTGGTATGTTTGGTCAATCTGGTGATAGTGAAGGTTTCTTTGAGACAATGGGCGGACTAATTGGCGGTGGAGTTAAAAATGTCAAAAACTTCTTCAAATTCTTAGGTAACGCATTTAATGATAGAGGTAACGGTCCACCAGGAATAGGATACGGTAGGCGTGTTGGTGGATCTACTAAGAATATCAGTAACAATACATTCAAAGGCAGTAAGGTTGGAACTGGTGGATTTGCTCTCCCTGGCACTGGTACAGTTTTAAAACCATTGACGACTAGGAACAGTGCTGGTGGGTATGAAACTCGCTTGGAAACTCAATTCCATTTGCTTGGAATTCCATTAGGTCTCAGAGAAAGATATAGGGGAGATACTGGAAAATCCAAAATGGGCAGTCTCTGGCCATTGGAAAACCCTGATAGTCGATCTGGCGTAGAAAGATTCAATCAGAACCGAGATAGACCATATAATTTGGTTCCATATTACGGGGGATCTGATATGGTTAGACCCGAAGCAATTCCACAGAGAAATTTGAGAACTGCACCTCAGTCAACACCAACTCGTACAAATCGCTATGGTGAAACAGAATCAAGTAATCCTATAACAAATATGGTGAGAGGAATTAGGGATATGTACATCCCCGAATCAAGAATCAGAGCGATTGAAGAAGCACAAGGCAAACCTTTAGGTAACACGACATATGGTGAATTCCAAAGGGGATTGATAGATCAGTATGGAAGCTCTAATTATGGAGAACAAAGAAGGCAAATTCTTGGACCACAATCCAGTCTCCCAACTCCACCATCGAACAATATGGCAAACATCTTGAATATGAATTCAATGGATGCTAAAATGAAAGGTGCTTCAAGATTGGCACCAGTAGTAATAAATATGTCCGATGCTGTGGCAATGGGTGGCACAGAACAACCACAGGAAGTATCTGCTTTTGCGACTGTTGCCGACCCAGGAACATCTGCCTACACAGATGCATATAAACCATCTTTCTTAGGATAATGAAAGCGTCAAATTTTAATCTAAAGTCTATCAAAATCTGGAAAGTTGGCAGTGAATCTGGCGAACCAGTTTACATCTATAAGAGTGGAGCATCACAGGGTGGTGTAGTTCTAGGATTTCAGTATTTTGAGGATCTCATTGATGTTGGATACAAAGCTACACTAACCATTAATGATACTGGATTTAACTTGATATCTACTTTACCTGTTCAGGGGTTTGAGAAGGTCACTATTGAAGTGACTGATTACCTTGGAAAAGCACATGAGTATGCGTTCAGATTGTGGAAAGTTGGTAACAGAATTGAAGCAGATAGAAGAAGAATCTATACATTAGGACTTGTATCTGAAGCATTCATATTGAATGAAGGTTCTGTAGTCAACAAAGTCTTAGAAGGAACTCCTACTAAGATTGTAGAAAAGTTACTCAAAGAATACCTGTCAGTTCCTGGATCGAAAAT
>JGI26260J51721_1001159_pt1 | contig 11353 bp, 6 predicted proteins | sample SaaInlV_120m_DNA_4_FD_51721 | JGI IMG/M metagenome (IMG submission 51721)
CAAGAATTGAAACAATGAGCGCTTCTTCCCACATCATCAATCCACATGCACCTATTACAGCCAAACTTGTCAGTACTTGGAATCCAACTTGACGATTAAGAATACCTGCAATCGCTTCACGGAACATACTGGAATCCAACTTGACGATTAAGAATACCTGCAATCGCTTCACGGAACATCTGGTAACTTGACATGAGGATACCTGGAATGGCAATGACTGCAGCGATCCAGCCCTCAATACCCATCAGATGAAGAGCGTAAACAACGATGAGCAGTGGGACTGCGAATGAAGCACCGAGAAGTCGATACTGATCTGGACGGAGACGATTCGAAATCGTAGTGACAAGTTTAGGAGGGGAACCACAGACGTTTTCCAATGCTTCATCCCGTTTCTTAAGCAAATCAGAATCTGCTTGTGAAACCAATTGGACGAGTATTCTGCCATCTTTTTCGATCTCAGCGTCAAGAATTCCTGGTTGAAGTTTTAGCAGTTTACGCAATTCGCGAACTTCGATGTTGTTGCGTTTTGCAATCGTTTCTGCTTTCATTCCTTTCAACATGTGATGTTCAGTATTTGGAGCATGGCCAAGTGAACGCAAAACATTCGAAACTTCTGATATTGAACCCTTTTCCAAATCTACAGAAATACGCACCTCTCCAGATGTTGCAGAAACAATTGGATTGGATACTTGTGGGAGATGATTGAGAGCACGTGTTGCTTTACTTGCACAATCTGGACAATCCATTCCGATTAACTCCCACTCTACGGCGTAGTTACCTGTGGCTTGCATAATCACTTCAGCATCGAGTATCTCGATGCTTTGTGGTACTTCTTCAGCAACGGGAACAGGTTCTGCTTTTTCTTGAGCAGGAGCAGCCTTTGCAGCCGGTTCTTCATCTTCGAGGGAAAAGAACACTTCTTCGTCCTTACCCCCCATGTACTGAGTGCCTCGTTCCTGTTTGATTAATACTCTCATGATTTTGAGTGAATTCTTGTACGAATCTTCTTCAAAGAGAAGTCGGTCGACAGGCCATGGAGTGGCTACCCCCTGGATGGTGTCCAAAGGTTGTTGCTTTCGATATCGATGGAACGCTCACCGATGAAAAGAAGCTTCTCGACATGGATGCAGTTGAAGCATTGAGACGGCTTGAAGCAGCAGGAATTACAGTTGTCCTCGCAACTGGAAATGTCCGAGCAATCACCTATGGATTGTGGCGATTCATTGGCCTAAGCGGCCCTATTTGCTGCGAAAATGGCGGCGTCCTCTGGCATCCATCATGGCCTGAAGCCATTGTTCGCGCATCTGGTCAAGAAGCAAAAGAGGCAGCGAATTGGCTTGCAACAGAGCATGAAGAAATTGACGCACAAGGGATCACGACCAACGCTTGGAGAGAAAGTGAATGGTGCTTATTCGCCCATGAAGATCTCGAAGCAGTCACCACTTCCATTCGTGAAAGCAAATGGAAGCATCTCGATGTTGTCCGCACAGGTTTTGCAATTCACCTCATGGAACCGCACCTCTCCAAGGGAAGTGGTTTGACTTTGCTTTTGGAAAAAATGGGATGGTCTGCACAAGACCTTCTCTGTGTCGGTGATGCTCCAAATGACTTATCGATGTTCGAGATGGCTGGTTGGTCTGTGTCCGTAGGAACACCATTTGTCGATGTACGTGCTGCTGCTGATGTTCTCTCGCCGTATCCGAACAGCGCCACAATCGCCCCTCTAGTAGATGCGATTCTTGCAGTACATTCGGCTCAAGACTTATGATTCGACTTGTACTCGATTCTCCATGGTCACATATGTTGTCGATTCAAACTGCTTTATTCACATGGGAGCAATGGGTTCAACAAGCCTTCTGAAAGATTTGAAATCCTGTCTAAAAACGATGCACGTCACTGATGGCGTTCATGGAGAAATTCGTACAGTTCGATTTCAACGCTGGAAGCAGAGACCGAATTTACTCGAACAAGTCAAGCCACTTCTGACAACGCATTCAGTTGATGATGGACAGATACGAGGTTTGGCTACGAAAATTGGTGAACGCGCTTCACCTCAAGATGTTGATTTGTCGTTGATGGTCCTCTCGAGTAGTTTACAACGAGAAGGTCATGACGTTCTTCTGGTCACGGATGATTTCAAAATGGCAAAGGCAACAGAAGAGCATCAACTGGCAGGAGAGGTTTGTCCTCCGTCAACGTTCTTTGAACGAATTGCTAAATCTGCGAAAGGAAAGCACGCGAGCGAATTACGTCGATTAGGTCGTCGAATACGGGCTGCTGAAATGCAGTATGCGATCAGCCGACGGAACGAATATGATGTTCAAGCAAAGATTACTTGGATGGTTGATTCTCTGCTTTCAACGGCTCCTGCAAAGGTCAAAGCAAACGTTGCTCCTCAAGCAGCCGAAGGCGATAGTGTCGACTATCTGCTCCAATTACGTCGCCATCTGAGTGGTGATGACATCAAAACAAGCCATCGTAAAAAACTCAAACCTTTGTTTGAGAGTTGTCGAGAAGTGCTCCGCCTTGAGGAACATGTTCTGAATCTAAAGCAACGACTTGCTGATGAATCACTGGAAGTTGTTATCTCGGAAACCCAAGCACTCATGGCAGAAGTTCTCGAAGATTCCGGAATCGATTTAGCTCCATTGAAGCGGGAACTCGTTGATGTTGCACATCGATTCAGTTCACGTATTCTCGTTCGTAGTGAAATGGCTCTCGCCATCATGAAGCGAATGAAAGGTGATGCAGTGGGATCCCACCAACATCTTGCAAATGCATTGTTCCAGGCAACCCACGTCGATGATGATCCAATCGAAGCACGAATTCTTGCTCGTCTTTCTGTCCTCGCATTATCAACGAAAAAACACGAGAAGGCTGTTCGATTATCATCGGCAGCAATCGGCTTAGAAGCGCTCAATGAATCGATGAAATTGAAACAACATGTTGTCCTATCAATGGCACAATTCCTCAACGGTGAGGATTATGATGGAACGATTTCCAAGGTTCAAACCATGGTTCAAGCAGACCACGCTGTGGCTATGCAAGCATTGACCGAACTGGGAGAATCATTCCTTGCGCTCAATCGTCCTGACTTTGCAATCGAATTGTTCGATGAAGCCATGGAGTGTTCCTCAACTGATGGAAACATCGACGAACATTTAGGTGAATTAGTGCTCTTAGCACATCGGGCAATGGAAGATGATGATGACGTGGAAGTCGAAGGACTGCGCCGTGTATTAGACCGAATTCATGAACAAACGACTCAGCAACAAAAGGCTGTTGAGAAAACTGTTGAAGACATCAGTAAGCGACAAGAAAGTGAGCGTCATGTTGAAGTTTCAACCGATTGGCAATCGTCTGAAGTCTTGTTGGATGATGAGCGACCATTGTACATCACAGCCCTTGTTGGAGAAGCGGCTGAAGAACAACTCATCGTTGCTCAGCATCCGTCTTTGGGAACCATTGGAATATGGATGCCATCATCGATTCAAGCGCCTCAACCAGGTGCTAAGATTACCTTGTCGAACAGTCGGGTAAAGGTCGCTCAAGCACCTGAAAAACTGGCTGAATCCCATTCTCTGAAGGCCTTAATTGCGATCGAGAATCCAGAAGGTCTGGTCTTCCAATCGTTAACAGAAGATGCAAAAGAAGAACTCGAAGAACTGTGAGAATGGTGCCGGGGGCAGGATTCGAACCTGCGAAGCATTACGCAGAGGATCTTGAGTCCACCCCCTTTGACCGCTCGGGAACCCCGGCACGTATGCTTCCCTCGATGGTCTTCTTCTTGACTATTCCTCTTCATCGACATCCGTCAAATCCAACGGACGCGGTGGTGGTTTGATGGTCTCGTCATCGATATCGAATTCATCATACAAGTCTTTGATGCGTTGCTTCCGCATGAGGTATGTTCCAACAACAGCACCAGCAGCAAGAATGACAATGAGAATGTTCAGTCCGAGTTCTGATGCTGAAGATTTCTGATCGACTGAATCATCGGTTACATCGGCTATTGGCACAGGAATGAGAACACTGTTGTTGTCCATTTTCAAGGTCATTCCAAGGCGNCCTGTTTTCCAAGCTTCAACTTCCCATGTGATGCTGTCTTGCTGTCCAGGNTCAAGATCAAATGTTACTTCGCCCAGTTTCAGTCCATCATCATCTTGCAGGATAAAGGAGGTTGAACCGTTGAGGTAACCAATGTTCTCGACTGTTAACGCAATGTCGATTGTTTGCCCTACTGATGGCCTGTATGGTGTCGCTTCTATCGATACAGGTATGGGTTCAAACGCCAGCCAAAGGACATAGACTTCCAGTGGANTGAATTCAGTTGCTTCACCGACCATCAGATTGCCTGAGCGATCTTGATGAGAGAACCATACGCTAAGTCGATCACTCTTCTGGAACAAAACACCTGTGCTTTCAACATCAAGAATGGTTTGGAATGAAGTGAGTTCACCAGTTGTACCAATTGAATCAAGAGATTTCTCTCCCAACGAGCCTTCGACGACTTTTCCAGCCCGTATGTAGCACCAATGAACCATTGCCCCTTGCTGCGATACTCCGTAGTCATCTCTGATATCGATTGTAATTGGAATATCGTTAATTTCATCTGAATCCAAATTATTGAAGGTTCCAGGTTCAAGGGTTACTGTTGGTGATTGCTCATCTATTTGCAGTTGAATGTTGAGAGGTGACGAGAAATTAAACACGCTGCCTGTGAGGTCAATGTTGAGTGTAGCTACACCGTTTGGGATTGTCATCCAATTCAGCACAAGGCGAAGACTGCTCAGACCAGTCATCTCGATTGTTGACTCCGTAGACAATGTGGTGTCAGCATTGTAAAACACCGTCCAAGCCATCTTGCTATCAAATGGGATATGGAGCGCAGGTTCCAATGTATCTTCGTGAACAACGATAACAGCAATATCTGCAAAGTCATCGAGATGCATCGTCAATGTATTGTCTTCAAACACACCGAATGGAGCAACTCGATCTGAAACATCATCGATGACAAGCGACAGGCGCGTATGGGTTTTCCAACTTATATCTGAAAGATAGGACGCGCCTAAACCGACATCTTGATTCTCATCCAGCACAACGATAGAAGGGGTGAATTGTTGATCATTCATGTCATTCATAGCATCCCATCGCATTTGGAAGGAGACTGTGAGTGTCCATCGAGAGGTGATCGAATCTTTCTGTGAAGTAACAGTTGGAGGAACTGTGAAGCATGTGACGTCTCCTGTTGTTGTGTTAAATCGTGGAGCGTATTCAATCCAACACTCATCTTGTTGAGAATCCAAGAGGCCAAGTGTAATTGAGTCAAGACTTGAAAGGCCATTTCCATCGATGAGGTCGAACGAGACATGATGTGTTTGACCAGGGAACAAATGCCCATCAATGGTATCGATATTGAGAGAATCCCAATCCAAAAGTGTTGGCTGCCATGGTTGAACATAGATGGTTGCTGCATCCGTTTCTTCACCATATGACCCACCGCCTTGTAATGCATTTCCAGCCAAATCAGAACCTAAAACTACGACGCTTAATCGCCCTTCAACGTACCCTGGAGGAAGAACATCACTCGTTTGAAGAAGTGGTAAATCGACTTCTACTTCCAATGCACCTCGATTGATGTTTGCTGTAAAAGATTGATATTCCGCTTCTTCCATCAGTCCATTTCCATTCGCATCATCCCTGTCTTCAGACCATGTATGAATTGTGAGAGGCGTCTCTAGGCCGTCACCATCTTGAATCAATAATCGAAGAGGAATTGGTCTATCTGGCATCCAAATATGCCCGTCTGCGGGCTGTAACCCACTTTGATCAAGAATTTGAACCGAGATGAGGTCCGGAGGTGTTTCATCATACAAGACCTCAAACGATGTTGATTCAGCAGTCTTATCGAAGGCTGTATTGGCTTGATTGCCTACTGGACCACATCGCGTGATGATGGTGCGTACTTCCAACAGCGTACCACTGACAAGTTCATCTGCATCGGGAATGGTTAGTGGAATGGAAAAACGACCATATTGGTCAACTTCGGAGGTATTGCTAAGGGCCCATTCAATTGGTTCTCCAGGCCATTCGTCCAAGCCTCCACTGATGTTTTTTGGAGGGATTGCGCGTACTTCGATTGAAACTTGAGCTTCACCATCACCAACCCATCTCTCCGCTACGCCTTCGAAACGGACGCGTCCTGAGACCGTCATCTCCGTATCTGAGTTAACATGCAATGGCCACAAAGGCTGTGTCCAATCATGGAGTGCACGTCCTTCATCATCAAATGCAAGAACATTGAACGCCTCGAGGTCATTTTCGACATCGTTGTATGCTGTATTTTCAGCCCAAATAGCAGGACCTGTTTTCAATCCAGTCTCATCGATTGCATATGCCATCCAATGCACATCATCGATGTCATCGTTCAACCACGTACTCTCAAAGACCCATGTCACTGTACATTCACTTTGTGTGCATAAAGCGTTTGAGGAAGGATGAAGCAAGGCGATGCCCGCTCCTGATGTTTGGATAAATCGTGGTGTTGTATCCAATCGATCTAATTCTGCTGTAATCCGCACATCGCTATGGGATGTGGATGGCCCCATTGAGATATTGATCCGTTCCAATGCAGGTATTTCTGTGATTGAACCAGTCGGATCAGTACGTATGTGATGTGTTGTCACTTCACGAAGCGTTCCCGGCAACCAACGAGAAGCAGGAGCATCCACGATGGTATCGATGAGAACTGGTTCAGAAAAAATCGTAAAATTAAATTTCACACCTCCTTTTCCAGTTTCAACCGATAGAGGTATGTTGCTCATCGAATTCGAATCATTCGTACTTGAGGCATTAAGAACTGAATTGAGAAGTGAATCCGTATAATAAATGGCGCCAAAAGTTGAACGGGATGAAGAGGAACGCAAGGAATGAGCTGTTAGATTTGTATCTTGATCCGTATGCAAGTACATTGAGATACGCCCCCAATCCCAATATGTCTGGTAATTCATTCCAAAGGTATTCGGATGTGTTGAATTGAATGTTATCCCTGGGCTTGTAACATGCACATATTGGGTTGTGTTTGCTGGTACTGATGCGAGAACTGAATAGATTTGGTATCCATTATAATCGAAATTACTCAGAGTAACATTTGTAGCGTTTTGGCCAGTCTGAATTTTCAAAACAAATTGGTCCATAAAATTGGCTTTTATGCTCCCAGAAATTTGAGGCATATTGGATGGATTTGGGCCGTACCCAAGATAGCCTAAATCGTACACTACGGACGCCTTTGATTCCCATTCGAGATCACCATGTTCGTTTGCGTAGGAGATGAATGAATCGTTTTCTACTGAATGGAACTTCGTCCGTTCACTCAGGCCCGTATCGTTGCCACTGAGTGGATAAGGGAAGCCTTCAACTGCGTTGTTCCCAATTCTAATCTGTAAATCATCAATCCCTGTTTTACAAATTGGTTGAATGGTTGAATCTAGGAAGTAATCACCCATGATGATGAATAATGTGAAATTTAATTCGGTGATCTCNAACAAAGACTCCCCGTATGGATACACTCTCGAATAGGATGTTGTTGTCGTTGGCATAGGTTGTGAAATGTAAGAGCTTGATTCCAACGCATAACTATTGTATGGAAGGAAATACGTTCCAGTAGGTACTGACACATTGTTTCCTCGATGCGTAACAATGACTTCATCCCAGAAGCATTGTGGGTAAAATGAATTGATTATGACATCAGACGCAGGTGTCGAAAGATACCCATTTGAATCAACAGTCAGATTGTTGTTAAATGATCTCAGCGAATTGGTTTGTACCTGATAAGCCCCAAATGTTTGCTTGAGCCCAAGACCGACGCGCTCAAGCGTTGGTGTCACCAGAATGTCGGTTGTTGACATGTGAACGACAATGCGAACTGAAGGATATTCCTCTGGATTGAGCAGAATTTGTTTCGGTGCGGTAACTCGCTCATATTGAGGAATGATGTCTCCGTTTGAATCCATGAGACTGAAACGTAGTGTTGTGTTTTCTGGCTGAATGGCACTCGCATCAAGTACCCCATAGCCAAAGACTGGATTCGGAGTGAATGGTTCGGAAACCCATTCACCTTCATTCTCAAACAATGATATTTCGATACCTGCATCGTCGATGTACCAGCCATCTCGTTCTACGAATTCATCCGAGAAGAAGGAGAAGCGGAGGCGTACTGATTCGCCTGACAGATTGGTAATGTCCGCTGTTTTCAGTTCAAATCCACGTATGACACCATGGCAACCACCGGTTACACGCGAGCCGTCCAGAAGGCCTTCTCCATAGAATGGAGAATTGCTGTTGACTGTTGAGATGCGATCGTGGAAACCACCAGGGTCAGCAGGCAAGTACCACCAATTCAATCCTCCATCGGTTGAAAGGGAAACTGCCCCTCCATCCCAAGCAGATTCTGTGCAAATCCATTGGCGGAAGGTGAGTTGAGAGGTTGCATTTGTTGGCAAGCGATATTCTGGAGAGGTGAGATGTGCATACGAGTTTGGACTGTACTGTCCGTCGAGTTTGATTCCTGCACCGTTTTGACCAGAATGCCATCCATTTGGTCCATTTCCTGATGAGTTGTTCACTGCTCCAATCGTCCATCCTTCTCCGCGAATGTTCTCAATCGTCCAACCTGCAGGCGCATCGTGAGCATCTTCGAATGAGTCAAAGGCGGTTCTTGGACCATTGACGCCCATTGTGGAAACCCATTGCCATTGATTTGGAGCACTTACATTGTCAAGCCATCCATCGATTGAACCATTCGTGTAATCAGGGATGGAGGTGAAATTATTCAATACGCGTTTGATCGGTGTCGCCGTATTTGCGCCAGAATGGAGCGTTACATCATCGATCATGATTCCTTCCCAACCTACAGCAGGAGCTGATCCTCCATGATTGACAATCGAATCTGTTTGAACATTGAACTTCAACAACCCATGCGAAGCATTGCTATGATTGGACACCGTATTCGATACTGGATAGAACATTGGTAGCCATCCAAAGGACTCATCAACATAGAATTGGCCTTGATACGCCACACCATTGCCTGGTAGACCTGGAAGGGGCGTCAAGAGGATCCATGAAGTTCCGTTATCGAGAGAGTACCAAATGGTCATGCCATCGTTCGAACCGCCTTCAATGTCCCAATTTGAACGAACTTCGAGTTCAATAGGTGATGCAAGACCACTAAAATTAACTGGCATAACCAGCGTACCATCTGCGTTTGGTGCATAATCGCCACTCAAGTTTCCATGGAACCATGAGCCGGGTTCATCTCCTTGATTGTACCACGTCAGATTATCGATGAACCAGCCGCCTCGTTGAGAGAGATCATCACTCATATCGGCACACATTCTGAAGCGCATGGATTGGGACAAACTGATGTTGGCCAGATTGTCCAGTTGGAAATGGACTGAATCCCATTGGAGCGAAGAACCACTCCAAACAGATGAATAGGATTGGACAGAAGAAGGGTGTGAAGTGGATACTGTGGTATTGTAACCATCCGTTGGGATCAATTGATTCCATGCATCAGCATCATTGAAGGTATACTCAACCCATAGGGCATCGTTTGATGTAAACGAGCGCCAATGGTCGAATGAAAGTGAGAGGTTTCGAACCACTTCAGGTGTTGAATACCGTGGAGACAGTATACACGAGGTCATGTTCGCTGTAAGGCTGNGATCTGCCCCAAAGGCAAGAGAATGAACGCCGTTACTCGCACTCGAGGGTTGCTCTTGACCCTGAAGCGTTGTCACATTGACAACCGTCCAGTTGTAACTGTCAGGCCCCATGCCAAGCCATCCTGTTGGAACTCGTGTTGTCGATTCAAAGTCTGCCAGTGTTCCCAGTGATGTATCTGTAGAAAGAGAGAGTTTACCGCCGTGTGCAAGNGAGGANGTGTTGTCAAAGGTTCCATTCANCCATCCATTTCCATATCCTGCACCGTAATAGGAACCCATGTCTGCAACAGGAGTCCATTCCGTCTGAATTTCCAAAGCGCCACCGGTTATCGAGTGGTTTGCAGGCACTTGAACGACAGACGAAATGTTGGCAAGANCAGACTCATTACCTGGTGTTGGGGTTATCGTGATTTCACCAGATGATGTTAATGTAGGCGCACCTTTTACAAGAGTTGAAGGCCCAACGAGTACCATGAGTGCTACAAGAAGCACTGCTTTGTACTGAACTGAGGGCATGTTCATCCATCTCACCTTGCTTCGCAAGGTGAGGCATTTGGTATGAAGCCTCGTCTGTTCTGATTAAGTCCGCGCAAGAGAGTTCAAAGACTCTAAGAGTAAGGCTCGGATGATGTCGAGCGACCCTGTGCTTACGGACCTTCAAGCCCGTGAGATTCAGGAGCAATTGTTCGCCACATATCGACAACAAACCAATCGCCAAGTTCCCGTTCACCTACCGAGGAAAGACTTCTGGGTTATGGTCAAGCGACTACTAACAACACTTGACGTTCAAATTCACAACATGATTCGTCAGCATGGTGCTGACTTGAGAGTACAGAACGAACAGAAGCGTCAAGCAAACGTTCGACATATCGCCTCAGAGTTAGCTCGCCGACGATTGGTTGCTATGATGCAGCATGCTGCATCACAGTCGCTACGTATGGCAATAAGTGTAACCGATAATGCAACGGTTTTGCCTCCATTGGATTGGCAAAAAACAGATGTGAATGAGCGTCAATTATACAGTGCAATTCAAACTGAAATGGATCGATTCAAGAAGTCCATTGGGTGGCAAGAGATGCAAGATGGACTTCGTGGAGAAATGGAGTTTGCAACGCCAACCCATAAGCCAGGTACGATGCAATTAGGAGACTTTACTGAAAAACCGATTACGAATCAACCTCCACCGGACTTGGTCTTTGAAGATCAGCGACCGGAACCAGTCGATACAATGGATATCGACGAAGAAGATCGAATCGCTGCATTGGAGTGGGATTCTATGGAACCAGTACCAATACCAGAGCATATTGAGGAACCCATGAGTCCACCAGCACCACTTCCCCAGGCGCCATCGAGCGAGGGTAGGCATGGTGCAGCCATGGAACTCGCCCCATCAGCAACATCGGCAATTACTGATGATTGGATGGACGATTCTCCTAAGGAAGAAGAGAAAGCCGTTGAAATGGCTCCTCTTATTCGAATTCGAATTCTTACTTCATTCGATGAAGCGATTGCAACAGCAGACGGATCTGAGTTGATGCTCCAAGCAGGAGATGTTCACAACTTAGAGACCGGTATGGCTCAATGGCTCATCGATTCTGGTGCTGCAGAAGCTGCACCTTTGTAATCAACAC
>JGI26260J51721_1001160_pt1 | contig 11333 bp, 9 predicted proteins | sample SaaInlV_120m_DNA_4_FD_51721 | JGI IMG/M metagenome (IMG submission 51721)
AAGCCATTACATTTGCCATTGATAGCAACCCTGTCTGCCGTACTTTTTGCCAGCGCCTGCAGTGGTCCGGATAGGCCTGCTGGGAATACAAAAGAGAGTGCTGCTGAGACTGTTGTTTCATCTGCTGTCCCCTCAGGCAGCTGCGACCAGTACGATGAAAATGGCACCGCACTGTTTGGCGACTTGCATGTTCACACCAGTTTCTCCTTCGATGCCGCCGCTATCAGCACTGGCGCGACGCCACAGGATGCCCATAACTACGCCCGTGGTGGCGAGATTCCATTTTTCCCGGTCAACGCCGAAGGTGAGGCCACAGGGCGGATCAAAATTGATCGTCCCCTGGATTTTCTGGCGGTAACCGATCATGGGGAGTTCCTCGGCGAGCGCGCCCTGTGCAGCACTGAGGGTTCGCCGGTCTACAATACGGAGTTCTGTGTTGGCTATCGCTCTGATCAGCGCACCGGCATGATGATGCTGGGTACAGTTATCACCACCGAAACCCCAGTCCGTATTCCTGAAATCTGTGGTGCAGATGGTTCATTGTGCCGGGACTTTGCCCAGTCTCCCTGGGAGACTATTCAGGCAACCTCCAATGACAATAACCAGCCCTGCGAATTTACCAGCTTTGTGGCCTATGAATACACAGGCACACCTGGCACCAGTAATTATCACCGCAATGTTATTTTTAGAAATGACTCAGTGCCAGTCCTGCCGGTCAGCTATATAGATGCGCCCATCGATAGCAAACTGTGGACTGAGCTGGATGCGGTCTGTGATGCTGCAACAGGCTGTGACTATCTGACCATTCCCCATAACTCTAATCTCGCCAATGGTCGCATGGCACCCTACATGCAGCTTGAAGATACAGATGCGGCCAAGGTTGCCTATGCCCAGTTGCGGCTTAAGCGCGAGCCAATTATGGAAATCTTCCAGCACAAGGGTAATTCAGAGTGCATCAATGGTCTGAGTACGGTCTTTGGTGCGCCAGATGAGCTGTGCAATATTGAAGCCGTGCGCCGTATGGGTGAAAACAAAACCTATGCCACCCGGGATATGTCGGCGGAAGGGCTGGTGGTGGGGCAGGCCTCTGAAGTGACCGCCGAATGTGAGGACGGCGTCAATGGCAGCAATGGTATGCTCGGCGCCGGCTGTGTGCATGCGACAGATTTCCAGCGTTCAGCGCTGTTAGTGGGCCTAAAAGAAGAACAGAAGATTGGCTTAAACCCGGTTAAATTGGGGGTTATAGCGGCAACAGATACCCATTCAGCCAATCCCGGCGGCCTAGTTGAATCCGACTGGGACGGCGCAGTTACCGGTGAATCCACACCCGAGGAGCGTCTGCGGCCCGGCCTTCTAACCAGTGGTATTGATGGCAACCCAGGTGGTTTGGCCGGTGTCTGGGCCAAAGAAAATACCCGTGATGCTATTTTTGATGCCATGTTGCGCAAAGAAGTATTTGGCACCTCGGGGCCAAGAATTCGTCCGCGACTATTTGCTGGCTGGAACCTCGATGCAGGGCTCTGTGAAGCCAACGATATGGTTGCCAAGGCTTATGTCAGTGGTGTGCCCATGGGAGCAGATCTCAGTGCCGGCGATAAATCTGCCAAGCCTTCATTTCTGGCCTATGCGGCCAAAGATCCAGATGGTCAAAAGCTTGAAGCGCTGCACCTGATTAAAGGCTGGATTGATGGCGAAGGCAGCATGAACGCCCAAGTTATACCAGTGGCCAGCGCTGAGACTGGAGCCGATAGCCTGTGTCAGGTTTATACAGATAATAACTTCGATCCAACCCAGTCCGCTTATTACTACCTGCGGGCTGTGGAGCCAGAGACGGCTCGCTGGCACACCTATGACTGTGAGGCAATTGCTGAAGCTGATCGCCCAGAGGTATGCACCAACGGAGCTTATCCGCAAACTGTCCGCGAGATGGCTTGGACATCGCCTATCTGGTATCAGGGTCAGTAGTCTATTAACTGAATGGTTGTTCAATAGAGAATTAGGCTAGAATGCTAGCCTGATTCTTTTCCACAAAAATAATAAAGCAAATGGTGCCAGGCAGAGCCCAGTCCAGTGAATGCAAATGATCTAACCGCGACATTACTGAGCTGCCTTTTCTTTATGGGTCTGGTGGCCTGGATTTCCTACCGCAAAACCAAAGGTGAGGTGGATACTCGCGACGGCTATTTTCTCGCTGGTCGTGGTTTGGGTGCGGTATTTATCGCCGGTTCCCTGTTGCTGACCAATCTCTCTGCGGAACAGCTGATAGGCCTCAATGGCTCGGCCTATGGCTACAATCTCAGCAGCATGGCCTGGGAAGTGACCGCTGCTTTTGCCACCATATGCATGGCATTTATATTTTTGCCACGTTATCTAGCTGGAGCCTTCTCCACATTACCTGAATTCCTAAATGATCGTTTTGATGACGATGTTCGTCGTCTTACGGTGATTCTTTTTATGCTTGGCTATGGCCTGGTGACTATCCCTTCAGTGCTGTACTCCGGTTCCATTGCAGTGCTCCAGCTATTTGATGTGCCCGGATTATTTGATCTCTCCTACAGTAATGCCCTGGCCGTCACCATTGTAGCCATTGGTAGTATAGGCGCTGTATATGCAGTGTTTGGCGGCCTTAAGGCTGTGGCCATCTCAGATACCTTAAACGGTGTGGGACTATTGATTATTGGCATTGCAGTGCCTCTGCTGGGACTGTCAATGCTGGGCGAGGGCAGTGTTGGCCAGGGGCTGTATATAATCACCAACAGTAATACCGACAAGCTTAATGCCATTGGTTCTGCTTCTGACCCAACTCCATTTGCCACATTGTTTACCGGCATGATCTTTGCCAATCTGTTCTATTGGTGCACCAACCAATATGTTATCCAGCGAACCCTAGGCGCCAAAAATCTGGCAGAGGGACAGAAGGGTGTTCTGTTCTCCGGCTTCTTTAAGGTTATGGTGCCTTTTATGATGATGCTGCCCGGCGTGATTGCTTTTCACCTGTATGGCACAGTTGATTCGGATACTGGCNTGGGTTCTATTGATCTGGCCTATCCCCAGTTAATCCGCGATGTGTTGCCGGTCTACGCCATGGGCTTTTTTCTGGCGGTGTTATTGGGGGCAGTGTTTAGTTCGTTTAACTCCCTGCTCAACAGTGCGGCCACTCTGTTCTGTCTGGATGTGTATACCCCCTATAAACAGCGTCTGGGACAGCAGGTGAGCGATGCAAAGGTGGTTGCGGTCGCCAAGCGAGCCTCCGTTATTATTGCTCTGTTTTCCTTTGTGGTGGCGCCTCTGCTGCAATATGCCCCTGAGGGGCTGTGGCAAATTATCCGGGTGTTTACTGGTTTCTATAACATTCCGGTTATTGCAATTGTTATGGTTGGACTGTTTACCAAACAGGTGCCAGCGCTGGGTCCCAAGCTGGTAATAGGCTTCCATGTTATTGCCTATGGACTGTTAAAATTTGTCTTTGACGACGTGGTGACTATTCATTTCTTGCACCTCTATGCCATTCTCTTTGTAATTGAAGTGGCCATTATGCTGTGGGTGGGAATGCGCTACCCCCGGGGAGAAGACTGGACCTACAGCAGCAACCACAGAGTGAATATGCAACCATGGCGATTTGCTGTGCCCTGTGCCGTGACGCTATTGTCCTCTGTGATTGCCCTGTATCTGCTGTTCTCACCAGTGGGCTTGGTGGGCGGTATTGGCACAATATTCTGGGCTGCTATCAGTGCACTGATAGCGTTTAATATTGTCGCCTGGGCCAGAGCTTTCCGATTGAGCCCGATAACTGATTAATAGTGGAAAACCCAGAGAATAAAAAGTGAATAAACCCAGACTGCGATTTTTTGAAAACTCTGCCGGGCAGCAGCATATTACTGATGCTGACAAGTATCTCTATCAGCAGCAGCAACCCAGCCACAAGCTGGTTGTGATTGGCACTGGTACCATAGGGCAGGAGCATATGCGCGTCGCCAGCTTGCTGGGTCGAGCGCAGATCCATGGTATCTACGATACCCAGACCCACAGCCTGGATATTGCCGAGGCCAACTTTAAAACCTACTCTGATCAGCCGCTGTTGCGTTACCCGGATCTTGCCTCCGCCTGCAATGATCCCCAGGCCGATGCCCTGTTTATCTGCACCCCCAACCATACCCATTTTGAGATTCTGCAGGTTGCCATTAAGTCGGGCAAAGCGATCTTTTTAGAAAAACCTATGGCCACGGATCTCAAAGATGCCGCCGCCACTGTGGCACTGAGCGATGCCTACCAGTCGTTTGTGCAGATTGGTTTGCAGTACAGATACAAGGCGCAATATGTAGAGGCCTTTCACGAGGCCAAATCCCGGGGCTCTCTGGGTGAGATTAAAACCATTGCCATGAGTGAATATCGTCCGCCATTTTTGGATAAGGTGGATCAGTGGAATAAATTTAATGCCAACAGCGGCGGCACATTGGTGGAGAAGTGCTGCCATTATTTTGACCTGATTAATCTAATGGCTGAGTCACAGCCCACATTGGTCTATGCCAGCGGGGGGCAGGGAGTTAATTTCACCGACTTTAGCAAAGATGGTGTGCCAGCGGATATTGCCGACCATGCCTTCGTGGTCATCGACTATGCCAACGGCACCAGAGCCAACTTTACCCTGAATATGTTTTGCCCGGACTTTACCGAAGAGATGGTGGTCAGTGGTACCCGGGGGCGGTTAGTGGCCAGGGAAGTGTTTAACTTCCATCAGCAGCAGGGTTCCAAAGCCGCTGTGGCTATTGAGGCAGGGGAGCTGGGAGCATCCAGACAGATGGACGTAACCTATGGCGCGCTAATAGAGCAGAGCGGTCATCATGGCGCCACCTACTATGAGCATATTGCCTTTATGGATCAGCTTGAGGGCAAACAGGTCGATGCGGCAACGCCATTGCAGGGTCTGTGGTCAATGATAGTGGCCAGTGCGGCGCAGGAATCTATGGCCAGAGGTCAGTCGGTTGATATTAAACAGTTTATGCAGGCTAAGGGCTTGGCTGGTTTTCTCTAAAACGAATTTTACTTTACGTCTAATGTTACTTTACAAGGTTATTTATGAATCAGGTTATTAATGTCACCGGCCAGCAGATGCCCGCCGTGGGCCTGGGGCTGTGGAAAATAGATCCGCAGGATGTCGCACAGGCTGTCTACCAGGCTATTGAGGCAGGCTACCGCCATCTGGATAGCGCCGCTGACTATGGTAACGAGAAGCAGGTCGGAGAGGGCATAGCCAGAGCCATTGCCGATGGTCTCTGTAGCCGGGACGAGCTGTGGGTCACCTCCAAGCTGTGGAACACCTATCACCGCCAGGAGCATGTTGAGGCGGCCTGTCGAAAGTCTCTGGATGATCTGGGACTGGACTACTTTGACCTGTATCTGGTGCATTTCCCCATTGCCCTGAGCTATGTGGATTTTAATGACCGCTACCCACCGGAATGGCTGTTTGATCCCGCAGCGGAAAACCCCGGCATGCAACTGGACGCCGTGCCCTTAAGCGAAACCTGGGGTGCCATGGAACAGCTAGTGCAGCATGGCCTGGCCCGTCAGATTGGCGTCTGTAATTACAGTGCCAGCCTTCTCCATGACCTGATGAGCTATGCGCGTATTAAACCGGCGATGCTGCAGATAGAGTCCCACCCCTATCTGACTCAGGAAGCTCTGTTGCGCACGGCCCAGCAATATAATATAGCGGTCACAGCATTCTCGCCCCTGGGCGCTCTATCCTATGTATCTATTGATATGGCCAGTGCCAATGACTCAGTCTTAACCGAGCCTGTGGTGGTGGCCGCCGCTCAGCGCGCCGGAGCTACAGCTGCTCAGGTGGTGCTGCGTTGGGGTATTCAGCGGGGCACGGCGGTGATTCCCAAGACCAGCAACCCCCAGCGACTGGCGGAAAATTTAGCCCTGTCCCAGTTTAGTCTGGAAGATGATGAGATGGCGGCTATTTCCGCACTCAATCAAAACCGCCGCTTTAATGACCCCGGGCATTTCTGTGAGGCGGCATTTAATACTTTCCATTCAATTTACGATTAGATCCCTATGACGACTCAAGCCAATCCAGAGCATATATCAGTAGCCCATCAGCATAACTATGGGGATAGTCTGTTTCCCCTGGTGTATGGTGCACCATCAGACTCGGAAGATCTGGGCGATTGGATCAGGCACAACAAAGATCGTATAGAAACAGAACTGGCACTCCATGGGGCAATTTTATTTCGTGGTTTTGGGATTAGGGATGATCAAGACTTTGATGCCTTCATCCGCGCCTTTGACTGGCCCAATTTTACCTATGCCGAGTCTCTGTCCAATGCTGTGAGGCGCAACCGAACAGAGCTGGTTTTTACCGCCAATGAGGCACCGCCGACGGTATCTATTTTTCTTCATCATGAGATGGCCCAGACGCCAATCTATCCATCCAAGCTGTTCTTTTTCTGTGAGCAGGCAGCGGCCACCGGAGGCGCGACACCAATTTGCCGCTCCGATATTTTGCTTGAGCAGCTGCGGCAACAGGTGCCTGAGTTTGTCGCTCAATGCGAGGCTAAGGGCGTACGCTACTCCCAGACCATGCCTGGTCAGGAGGATATGGAATCTGGGCAGGGGCGCAGCTGGCGCAGCACATTGAGCGCCGAGACCCAGCAAGAAGCCGAGGTGAAGTTGCGCAACCTGGGTTACAGCTGGGACTGGCAGATTGATGGCTCATTGACCGTGACCACTCCGGTACTCCCTGCAGTGCGGGAATTAAGGAGTGGCAAAACGGTGTTTTTTAACCAGCTAATAGCGGCCTTTCGGGGTTGGAAAGATGCGCGCAACAGTGGTGATAAGTCGATTTGTTTTGGTGATGGTACAGCCATAGATGCAGACCATATGGCCGTGGCAATCAGTCTTGCTGATAAGCTTACTTTTGATATTCCATGGCAGACTGGTGATGTAGCGCTGGTGGATAACTTTCTCACCATGCATGGGCGCCGACCCTTTGAGGGGACGCGCATGGTGCTGGCTTCGCTGGTGGCTTGAGAGCCTTTGTTTTATAAGCTACTAATCTAAACGCCGCTAAATTAAAAGCTACTAAACCAAAAGCTACTAAACTAAAAGCTACTAATCCAAAGCAGCAATAATCGCCATCATCCGATGGGCTGTCTCATGGCCGGAATTTTGGTTCTGGCCAGTGACAAAGCGCCGCTCATCATCCACCACCACATGGGTAGCAAAAAAATCAATCAACCTGGTCTCGGCTTCAAATATTGCCCCGGCCTTGCGCAGTTCGGCCTCCGGATGCTGGGGTGTGACTTCAATACCCAGTTGCTTGATCTGCTTATCTGTAACTCCCGTCATGCGTCGGCCCGCAATTAGCTTATTGCCGTCCTTGTCTAACGCGTTAATTAACCCCAGTGCCCCATGGCACACAGAGCCAATAATAGGCGTCTCGGCATAATAGGCTGCGGAAATTTTCTCAGCCAATACTTCGGAGTAGCCCAAGTCATATGCCGCGCCCCAGCCGCCGGAAAGAAAGATGGCGTCGTAGTCCGTGAAGTCTATATCATCGATTAACAGTGAATTATTAACCTTGGCCTGCAGTATGGGATCTGCCAGATAGCGATCGTCTTCTGGTGATTTAACTACCCGGCCCAGAGTCTGGGGGTCAACAGGAATTTGTCCGCCCTTGATGCTGGCAATATCCACCTGCATGCCCGCATCAGTAAAGCCGTAGTAGGGGTGGGTCATTTCAGACGCCATGACCCCTGTAGGCTCACCTCCAGTCTCGCCAGGGATATTCAGCACCCCATGGCTTGTGGTAATAACCAGCGCCCGCTTGCCTGGCAGCTGATAGGTCGGTCCATGGTATTCAGGGTGAAGGCCCAGTGCCTGTAAGATAGATGGCAGACTGAGGGCAAATACTATCGCGAACAGCACTGTCCATTTTAGAATTTTAGTTAATGTGTTGGTCATGGGGCTGGCTCCAATTTATTAAGTTGCCCTGAATATAATGGCATTTATAATGCCAAAAGTATCAAATAAATAATCTAACCGCAATACATCTTTCGCAAAGTACGGTATCAAGGCTGATCCAAAGCTGGTTATTCTAAGCGTTAAGAGGACAGGGAGGCACGTATCCCTGCGCGAGGGTTTTATCCGGCTTCCATGTCGCGGCATTTAATGGCGGTTTTTAAAGTGGGAGACCGTTCCCCAGAGGTAGCGACAATTCAGGCCGACATCCTGATGATGCACGGGGTGGACGACGGGCTTATTCCGCCTGCCCATGGCGAGCATAGGGCTGAGCTAATCAAAGGCTCTAAATATGTGCCGCTGGAAGGCATGGGGCACAACCTTCCCATTGGGGTATTGCCGGATTTAATAGCCAATATGACCGGCCATATCAGCACAGTAGAAGCGGCCAAAGCCGGTTTTTAAACAGCTCCCAATATCGGGCAAAACGGTGCCCAGTGATTGCTCAGCTGTTGTGCTGGTTCTGTTTGCGCGCCTTTTTCTCCGCTCGCCGACGCTCTGTATCCCGCTGGGCAGCGCTGCCTATATGCTCTTCACCTCTGGCTTTGGCCAGTTGAACCTGTTTTTGCCGCTGGGCAAAGCGCTGTTTTTGCTCTTCGCTAACAGTGCCGTAGCAATGATGGCAGGACAGACCTTCTGTGTAGGTCTCCAGAGTTTTTTCCTGCTCGGTAATTGGCATGCGGCAGGCGTGGCACTGGTCGTAGGAGCCGCGCTTTAAGTCGTGGCCCACCGCCACGCGGTTATCAAAGACAAAGCATTCTCCCTGCCACAGAGTTTGCTCCTGGGGCACCTGTTCAAGATATTTAAGAATGCCGCCCTGGAGATGATAGACTTCATCAAAGCCCTGTTCTTTCATATAGGCAGTGGACTTCTCACAGCGAATACCGCCGGTGCAGAACATGGCGACCTTCTTATTTTTGCCGGGATCCAGATTGTCTTTGGCCCATTGCGGGAATTCCCGAAAGCTGGTGGTCTGAGGATCTATAGCGCCCTTAAAGGTACCAATCTCCACCTCATAATCATTGCGCGTGTCTACTAATACCACATCCGGATCTGAGATCAGGTCATTCCAATCCTCTGGTTTAACATAGGTCCCCACCACTTGCTTTGGGTCTATGCCCTCAACACCCATGGTCACAATCTCTTTTTTCAGTTTGACCTTGGTGCGGTAGAAGGGGATCTGTGTATCCCAGGATTCCTTGGTGTCTATATTGTCCAGACCAGGCTGCTGATCCAGCCAGCTCAGCACTGCATCTATGCCCTCTCTGGTGGAGGAGATAGTGCCATTAATGCCCTCGGAGGCCAGCAGCAAGGTGCCATAGACATTGTTATCAGTCATGACTTTTAATAATGGATGGCGAATAGAGCCGTAGTTTGGCAGCGCGACAAATTTATACAGCGCGCAGGTGACATACTGAGTGGACATAACTGTTCCCAACTGGTTTGTTCAGCTAACCAGATCGCAAATCTGGCGCATTGACTTCGCGGCGGATTATAGCATGTGGTGAGGTAGCAGGCAGTTGTTAAACAGCCGTTGTTATTGATCAGTTTAATCCTCTGGATTAATCCACAGCGACGTTTTGTTATACAAAAAACCACCTGCTTGTTTTGCTGGTTTTTCCCTGTCAAAAACTGTGATATTTTCGCCAAAAATCTATGTGAGATCACAGCGATGGGGACTTTATCCGGCAGTGCCAGAGTGCTTGCAAATACCGTGGCGGTTGAGCTTTTAAATGGGCAACAAGTTATTTTGCCCCATCTGTGGTTGCGGGATAACTGTCCCTGCGATGACTGTCGCGTGACCCAGACTCAGGAGAAGCGCTTTATTCTTAGTGATGTGCCTGCAGACCTGGCACCCACTGAGGCTGTTATTGACAGGGACAGCCTCTGTCTTGTCTGGCCAGACCGCCACCAGACTGAGTTTCCCCTGACGGTTATTGCCGAGCTGGTTACACCAGCTGTCCGGCAGCAACAGTCCTGGGGCCCGGGCTTTATTCCCGAGTCCTTTGCTTGGCGCAGATTTCTGCAGGATCAAGAATACGCCATTACCGCGCTGACTGAGTTTATGGCCTGTGGCGCCATTAGGCTGACCGATGCACCCACCGAGCCAGAAACATTGGAGCTGCTGGCACCAATGCTGGGTCCCATTCGCGAACTGCTATTTGACCGCATTCACAATGTCTCAGTGGAGGGGCATGTCTACAATATTGCCCACACCTCTCTTGGACTTCCGCCCCATAATGACTTTGCCAGTTACAGCTTTCCACCCTCGGTGCAGGCACTGCATATGTTGCACAATGAAACCCCCGGTGGTGAATCCATTGTGGTGGACAGCTGGGCCGTGCTGGAGCAGTTGCGTGAGGATCACCCGCAGCATTTTAAAATTCTCTGTGAATTTGCCGTGCCCTTTAGAGAGTTTGATCAAGACAATGAAACCTATGCCGTGGAGCCAATGGTGCGCTGCGACACTGCGGGGAATATTGCTAGCCTGCGCTTTTCCAATCAGCTGATGCAGATGATGGACCCCACCCAGACTGGGATACAGGATTTTTATCGCGCCTACCATGAACTCTGCGTGCGCATTACCGATCGGGATTCCGCTGCTCGCTCAACCTTCAGGCTGGAGGGAGGGCAGCTGTTACTGGTGGCCGCCCACCGAGTGCTCCATGCCCGGGAGGCATTCCAGCCGCTGGGTAAACGTCATTTGCAGGATGCCTACTTTGAGTTGGATAATATAGCCAATAAGCTGGTGCTGCTGCAGCGTAAACAGGAATCAATCAATGAGCAATAAAGTCGACTTTACCGCTATGGATCACGCCACCAAAGCTGATTACGATCTGGTATTTGAGCACGACGAGGTCAATATTCAGGGCCAGGCCTCCAGAGTGGTGCAATGGTTGCGACTGATGGATGGGGATTCCCCCTACCAAATCAGCCGCCTCGATCACTGCCTGCAGACAGCTACCAGGGCTCAGCGGGATGGGGCAGATGATGAAACTGTGGTCTGTGCGCTACTCCATGATATTGGTGATGTGATTGCTCCGGCCAATCATTCCCAGGCTGCCGCTGCGCTGCTGCGCCCCTATGTCAGTGACAAGAACTATTGGATAGTACTCAACCACGGCCTGTTTCAGGGCTATTACTGGATGCACTATTTCGGTCAGNCACCTGCTTGTTTTGCTGGTTTTTGCCTGTCAAAAACTGTGATATTTTCGCCAAAAATCTATGTGAGATCACAGCGATGGGGACTTTATCCGGCAGTGCCAGAGTGCTTGCAGATACCGTGGCGGTTGAGCTTTTAAATGGGC
>JGI26260J51721_1001166_pt1 | contig 11284 bp, 9 predicted proteins | sample SaaInlV_120m_DNA_4_FD_51721 | JGI IMG/M metagenome (IMG submission 51721)
CCGTTAGAGGAAGGCTGTTTCCTCAAAAGAGCGCAATTTACGGCTGTGAATCCTCTCAAGCGGCATCTGGCGCAAATGCTCCATTGCGCGAATTCCGATCATCAAATGGCGCGAAACTTGCGTTTTATAGAAATCAGATGCCATGCCAGGCAACTTCAATTCACCATGAAGAGGCTTATCAGACACGCATAAAAGCGTGCCGTATGGTACCCGAAACCGGAACCCGTTGGCTGCAATTGTCGCACTTTCCATGTCCAGACCAATAGCGCGCGATTGTGACAGGCGCTGCACAGGGCCAGATTGATCACGCAGTTCCCAATTTCGGTTATCAATCGTTGCGACGGTTCCGGTACGCATAATCCGTTTCAACTCGAACCCTTCAAGTTCGGTCACGAAGGCCACAGCCTGTTCCAAAGCGATCTGGATTTCCGCAAGTGCAGGGATCGGCATCCAAACAGGAAGATCGTCATCCAACACATGGTCTTCGCGCAAATAGCCATGCGCGAGAACGAAATCACCCAAGCGTTGCGAATTGCGCAAACCTGCACAGTGGCCAACCATAAGCCATGCATGTGGACGCAACACGGCGATGTGGTCTGTGGCAGTTTTGGCATTGCTTGGACCGACGCCGATGTTGACCAGTGTAATCCCCGCCTGCCCTTCGCGACACAAATGATAGGTCGGCATTTGCGGCATCTTGGCGGGCACATCCAACGGCGCGTATGCATCCGTGATGACCTGATTACCTGTACTCACAAAAGAGGTGTAACCGCTGTCGGGATTAGCCAGCATCTTGCGTGCATAACTTTCGAATTCCTCGACGTAGAACTGGTAGTTTGTGAACAAAACGTGGTTCTGAAAATGTTCTGCATTCGTGGCGGTGTAATGCTGCAAACGTGCCAGTGAATAATCGATACGTTGTGCCGTGAACGGCGCAAGCGGGCTGGACCCGTCCTCGTTCAGGACATCAACACCGTTCACAATGTCATCATTCGTTGTTGCCAAATCAGGCACATCAAACACATCGCGCAAGGTGAATTGCAGCGCACCTTCTTGCGGAACCTCAACNTCGCCGGACACAGCGAAGTGGACGGGCATCGGCGTGGACGANACACCAATCACAATCGGTTCGGCATGGTTTTCGATCAGCAGGCCGATCTGCTGTTCCAAATATCCTTCAAATAAATCCGGCCGCGTAACGGTTGTGGAATATGTGCCCGGTCCCGCGACATGACCAAAGCTAAGGCGCGAATCTGTTTGGGCGTAGGTGGACGTCGTGATGCGGATTTCGGGATAGAAGGCACGAAACCGTGTATCAGGCCGCGCGCCTGTGACGTTTTCGGCAAACGTCTTGGTCAGAAACTGAACTGCAATATCGTAAAGTTCCTGCAATCGCGCGACTGCGGACTTCGCGTCTTTGAACTGCTCTGCGACGGGAACTTCAGGTGAGATGACGGGCAAATGAGCGTCTGATTTCATCATGATCTAAGCCTCCAGATTATTATTGTTCTTATGTTCACGGACNAAAACGCCGCACTCTAACATGCGGCGGGTTTCAAATATGTGACGGGATGTGTTCATGCACTATAATTCACCACTCAGCTGGGCACCGCAAGTCCTCCTCATGTCGCTTTTTTACTAGCCACACCGCGACGGCTGGTGTTGGCTGTCATCAGGGGAGAATGACTGTGACCATAACCAAACTCAAACCGAACCTGTCCCACTGGCAAGAACGTGTGGATCTTGCCGCAGCGTTCCAGTGGACCGCACGCTTGAACATGCATGAAGGCGTCGCCAACCATTTTAGTTTCGCAATCAATGATGACGGCACACAGTTTCTGATGAACCCCAATCAGATGCATTTCGGCCGGATCAAAGCATCTGACATGATTGAAGTTGACGCAAACGACCCCGATACCTTGGAAGGCCCGAACGCGCCTGACCCAACTGCATGGGGTCTGCACGGTGGAATCCATCGTCATTGCCCACACGCGCGCTGCGCTATGCATGTCCATTCAATCTACGCGACTGTGCTTGCGACATTGAAGGACAGCCGCCTTTTGCCTATCGATCAGAACTGCGCGACATTTTTTAATCGCTACGTCATTGATGACCACTACGGCGGCCTCGCGTTTGAAGAAGAGGGCGAGCGTTGTGCCGGACTGTTAAGTGATCCCAAACAAAAGGTCATGATCATGGGCAATCACGGCATCATGATCATCGGTGCTACCGTCGCTGAAACCTTCAACCGTCTGTATTATTTTGAACGTGCCGCTGAGACATATATCCGCGCACTGCAAACCGGACAGCCCTTGCGGATTTTGTCAGATGACATCGCAGAGAAAACTGCATCCGAGCTCGAAGATTATCCCGAACAAGACGAACGCCACTTGGCAGAATTGAAAGCAATTCTGGATGAAGAAGGCTCTAACTATGCGCAATAGGGCCTATTTTGAGAATTTGAAGAAGTGGACAAGCACGCGCCGGTTGGGGGCGATCAACATAGTATTTCATCTATGTTTTTCTCCAACTTAAGGCAGACACCATGACAATTTACGGCCTCACTGACGAACATACGATGATTGCGGACACCGTTCGCAGCTTTGTTGAAAATGAAATCTACCCTCACGAAGACCTCGTTGAGCNGACCGGCGAAGTTCCACAAGAAATCGCCGATGAGATTAAACGCAAAACAATCGAGCTTGGTTTTTATGCCTGCAACTTTCCCGANAGCGCGGGTGGTGCGGGCCTCAATCACGTTGAATTTGCGCTGGTTGAACGTGAACTCGGGCGTGGGTCTATGGCTCTCAACCATTTCTTCGGGCGGCCTCAAAATATCCTGATGGCCTGCCAAGGGGATCAAATTGAACGCTATCGCGACCCCGCTGTGCGTGGTGAACGCATGGACGCTTTGGCGATGACGGAACCGGGCGCGGGGTCTGACGTGCGCGGCATGAAATGCACCGCTGTGCGTAACGGGGGCGATTGGGTTCTAAATGGCACCAAACACTTTATTTCTGGCGCAGATCACGCCGATTTCCTGATTGTTTTCGTCGCAACCGGTGAAGACCAAACACCGCGCGGGCCCAAAAAACGCATTACGACGTTCCTTGTGGATCGCGGCACCCCCGGCTTTACAATTCGTGATGGGTACAAATCCGTATCCCATCGTGGTTATAAAAACATGATCCTTGATTTTGACGATTGCCGCCTGCCCGATGCGCAGGTGTTGGGTGAGGTTGATGGCGGGTTCGCTGTGATGAACGAATGGCTCTATGCGACTCGCATCACTGTTGCGACGATGTCTGTCGGCCGCGCACGGCGTGTGTTTGACTATGCGCTTAATTACGCTGCCGAACGCGAACAATTCGGACAGAAAATTGGTAAATTCCAAGGCATCAGTTTTCAGATCGCTGATATGATCACGGAAATCGACGCCGCGGATTTGCTCACGCTTGCGGCGGCAGATCGGCTCGACAAAGCGCTGCCTGCCAACCGTGAAATCGCCAGCGCAAAACTCTATGCGTCCGAAATGCTATCCCGCGTAACCGACGCTGCAATTCAAGTGCATGGCGGCATGGGATTGATGGATGACTACCCGCTTGAACGGTTCTGGCGCGATGCTCGTGTTGAACGCATCTGGGATGGAACATCGGAAATTCAACGCCACATCATCAGCCGTGAATTGCTGCGTGCCCTGGGTGCCTAGACATGGATTTATCGAGACTACTTCGCCCTAAAAGCGTGGCGATCATCGGTGGTGGTACGTGGTGCCACGCCGTCACACAACAGCTTATCAAAACGGGTTTCAGCGGTAAAATTTGGCCGGTTCATCCCCGTGCAGAAGACATCTGCGGACTAAAAGCGTATCCCACTGCAATTGACCTGCCCGGTGTGCCAGATGCGACTTTTATCGGCATCAATCGGGATGCTACCATTGGTGCCGTAGAACGGCTCGCGCGAATGGGCGCTGGTGGTGCTGTGTGTTTTGCCAGCGGCTTCGGTGAAACGGCAGATGGCCAAGATGCAAATTCCCGATTGCTCAAAGCGGCTGGCGACATGCCGATACTCGGGCCAAATTGCTACGGCATGATCAACGCACTTGATGGGGTGTCTCTCTGGCCTGATCAACACGGGTGCTTGCCAGTTGAAAGTGGTGTCGCGATCCTGACGCAAAGCTCCAACATTGCCATTAACCTGACGATGCAAAAACGCGGCCTGCCTATTGCCTACGTCGTTACCTGCGGAAATCAGGCGCAGCTGTCAGAGGCCGAGATCGCCGACGCGCTGTTAGACGACCCACGTGTAACTGCAATTGGCCTTCACATCGAAGGATTTTTAGATTTGCCCGCGTGGCAAGCCTTCGCTCGAAAGGCGGAGGCGAAAAACATCCCGCTTGTCGCGTTGAAAGTCGGAAAATCCCAAGAGGCGCGTTCGGCAACCGTGTCGCACACCGCGTCTTTGGCCGGCAGCGATGCAGGCGCACAATCACTTTTGGACCACCTTGGTATCGCGCGGGTCGACGATTTGCCGACTTTGATCGAAACCCTGAAAATTATGCATGTCGCAGGGCCGCTGCTATCAGGCAAAATTGCCTCCATCAGCTGTTCGGGAGGTGAGGCAAGCCTGATCGCCGATTTAGCCCATGACACGGACCTGATCTTTCCTATGCTCACCAAAAGACAGTCCAAGGCGCTGTCTGATGCGTTAGGTCCCAAAGTCGCGCTCGCAAACCCTCTCGACTATCACACGTATATCTGGCGCGATGCAGTGGCAATGACACAGGCATTTTCTGCCATGATAGACTCTAATTTGGCGATGACGTTTCTGATCGTCGACTTTCCACGCGGTGATATTTGCGACGACAGTGATTGGGAATGCGCCATTGTCGCAGCGCTTGAAACGCGCGCCACAACGAACGCCAATATCGCCATGGTCGCGACACTTCCTGAATTGATGCCGGAACACATTGCAACGCGATTGATGCAGGGTGGTATTATCCCCCTCAACGGATTGGCCGAGGCTTTGGCCGCTACTGAGGCTGCACAAGCACGCAGCCCCGCTCAGGAAGACATCATCGTTCCTGCGCCCACCCAAACCTCAGACTTAGTCGCCGAAGACGCCGCGAAGACCGCACTGACGGAATTTGGAATCTCTATTCCTGCTCATAAATCTGGTAGTCTGGAAGACCTTGTGCAATGGACAGCCACTACAAAGGGCCCGTTCGTTCTGAAAACAACAGGCGTTGCCCACAAGTCGGAAAGCGGCGGCGTGGCCTTGTCCCTCACCAACAGCGACGCCGTCAGAGCAGCCGGGGCAAACATGCAAGGCGATACCTTCCTGATTGAAGAAATGATTGAAGGCACAATCGCCGAACTTCTTGTTGGTGTTGTCAAAGATCCGGCACATGGATTTGTAATGACGATCGCTGCTGGTGGCATTTTCGCTGAAATCGTTCAAGATCAGGTGTCGATGCTACTGCCAGCGTCTAAAGGACGGCTNAAACAGGCTCTAACTCGCCTGAAAATAGCGAAAATACTAATGGGATATCGCAATCANCCGGCTGCGGACCTCGATCAGATCATCACCGCTATCGATGCGGTTCAATCCTACGTCCTCGCGAACCTCGAAACCGTTGAGGAAGTCGAGGTCAATCCCCTCATCGTGACCCAAGAACGTGCCATTGCCGTCGATGCCCTCATAAGGAAACGCCATGACCAATCCCATTAAAACACGCCGCGAAGGACCTATTCTTGAGATCACGCTGGATCGCCCTAAAGCGAATGCGATCGACCTCACGACAAGCCGTATCATGGGCGAGGTGTTTGCTGATTTTCGCGATGATCCAGACCTTCGTGTCGCCATTCTTACGGGCGCGGGGGAAAAATTCTTCTGCCCCGGGTGGGACCTTAAGGCCGCGGCAGACGGGGACGCGGTTGATGGCAATTATGGGGTGGGCGGCTTTGGCGGCCTGCAAGAACTGCGTGACATGAACAAGCCGGTCATCGCTGCGGTGAACGGCATTTGTTGCGGTGGCGGTCTGGAACTGGCGCTGTCCGCCGACATCATACTCGCGGCAGATCACGCCACCTTTGCATTGCCCGAAATCAGGTCTGGTACCGTCGCGGATGCGGCGAGCATCAAGCTTCCCAAACGCATCCCGTATCACATCGCGATGGAACTGCTTTTGACAGGCCGATGGTTTGATACGACCGAAGCCTTGGGTTGGGGTCTTATTAATCACACCCATCCCGCGAACGATCTGATGGCGCAAGCGTGGGACATGGCCCGCGTCCTCGCGTCAGGGCCGCCTCTCGTTTATGCGGCTATCAAAGACGTTGTGCGCGACGCGGAAGATTCCAAGTTCCAAGACACAATGAACCGGATAACGAAACGGCAGTTGGGCAGCATTGATAGGCTCTATTCCAGCGAAGATCAGCTTGAAGGCGCCAAGGCCTTTGCCGAAAAACGTGATCCTGTTTGGAAGGGGCGTTAAGCTAGCAACGTCGCCAAGCGGCGCAAGGCAAATCCGTATCCTTCAGTGCCAAGGCCCGCGATCACGCCTTCAGCGCGACCTGACACATAGGAATGGTGCCGGAACCGTTCGCGTTTGTGTATGTTGGAAATATGGACTTCCATCACTGGACCCTCAAATGCGTTCAACGCATCAAGGATCGCAACAGATGTATGGCTTAGCGCACCGGGGTTGATGACAATCCCAGCCACAACACCGCGCGCGTCCTGGATCCAATCCACAATCACGCCTTCATGATTGCTTTGGTGCGCTTCGACCTCAAACCCGAGGGTCGCACCAAGGTCCGTACAGGTCGCCACTACATCATCGAGCGTTTCGGACCCGTAAATTTCCGGCTGGCGCTGCCCAAGCAAATTCAAATTTGGACCATTGAGAAGGAGTATCTTTTTCATAAACCGACAATCGGTCACACGTTGCCCNTTGGCAAGCCCTTGCACGGCGCCGCAGCGTAGGTCACGAAAGGGNATGACAAAAACACTACTTTCATTCGGCCACGGATATTCCGCACGCGCCCTGACCCGCCTTCTTTCCGATGACTGGCGCGTCATCGGCACCACTCGGTCCGAAGACAAGGCCGCAGAACTGATGGCGAGCGGAACCGAACCCCGCATTTGGCCCGGCGCGGACCTTACCCCTGCCCTGAACACCGCCACGCATTTATTGATTTCGGCGGGCCCGTCTGACGCTGGCGATCCCGTTCTAAACGAATTGCGCCACGAGATTGAGGCCCGACGCGAACAGTTCGAATGGGTCGGTTATCTGTCTACAACGGGTGTCTACGGCGATCACAATGGCGATTGGGTCGATGAAACCACGCCGCTGACACCCTCAACCAAACGCGGACAGCTGCGCGTGAACGCGGAGGCTGATTGGCAATCCCTTGATCTGCCCCTGCACATTTTTCGCCTTGCGGGTATCTATGGACCCGGCCGTGGTCCTTTCGCAAAAGTGCGCAATGGCACTGTGCGACGCATCATCAAAGAAGGCCAAGTGTTCAGCCGCATCCACGTCGCAGACATCGCGCAGGTTCTAAAAGCTTCGATCGATCAGCCTAACGCAGGTGCGATTTATAACCTGTGCGACAACGACCCCGCCCCACCCGAAGACGTGATTGGCTACGCTGCTGAACTGCTCAATCTGCCAATCCCGCCCGCGCAGGACTTTGAGACCGCCGATATGACGCCAATGGCGCGCAGCTTTTACGCGGAAAGCAAAAAGGTACGAAATGATCGTATCAAGGACGAATTGGGCGTCGACNTAATCTACCCCGACTATCGCGCAGGACTTCAGGCACTTTTGGCAGCGGAAACANATCCCTAACGCCTGATACGAACGCGGCAAAGCGTGCGGTTCGCTTCAACTTGTCACCATCCACTTGCCTACAGGGCTTTGTCACGCCATATCGGGAAAAAGGATGGGACAACGCTATGACGCTCCGTGAAAAGACCGCTGTATTTTTGGATGATGCAAGATTTCGCAACTTCATNATTGGCGTGATTATTTTCAATGCGATCATTCTTGGTCTCGAAACATCCAAACCGCTGATGGCTGTTGCGGGGGACTTCATCCATCTTCTTGATCAGATTTGCCTGTATATTTTTGTGGCCGAGATCGCGTTAAAACTGTTCGCGCATCACTTCCGGTTCTTCCGGTCTGGCTGGAACCTATTTGATTTCTTCATTGTTGGCATTGCACTGCTTCCTGCTGCGCAATCGTTCTCTGTGCTGCGGGCGCTGCGTATTCTGCGTGTGTTGCGCATTATTTCAGCAACGCCGTCCTTGCGCCTTGTTGTCGAAGGGTTCCTCAGGGCGCTCCCCGGGATGGGAAGTGTCTTCATCCTGATGTCGTTAATCTTTTACATCGGCGCTGTGATGGCAACGAAACTGTTTGGCGCTGATTGCCCGACCTGCACACCTGACCAGGCGGCAAATTTTCAAGAATGGTTCGGCACGCTTGGCGCGTCCGGATATTCATTGTTCCAGATCATGACATTGGAAAGCTGGTCCATGGGCATCGTACGCCCTGTCATGGAGGTTTACCCGCAAGCCTATATATTCTTCGTGCCCTTCATCATGGTCACGACATTTGCAGTGGTGAACCTGCTAGTTGGTCTCATCGTGAATTCGATGTCAGAAACGGCGTCAAAAGAATCCAACGCAGCAACGGATGTCTACCGAGACGAAGTTCTTGCCCGCCTGACAGAAATTGAAAAACGACTGCCGAAGTAACGCCTAGGTAATCTTCTTAATCACATCGACACCCAGAACGCCAAGAACCTTGGCTTCAATATGCTCTGCATTCATCGCGGCGGAATTATACATATCGGCAGGGCTGGATTGGTCGATAAAAATGTCCGGCAGCACCATGGATCGATATTTCAAACCATGATCAAACACACCCTCCTCCGCCAAGAGCTGCGCCACATGTGACCCGAACCCGCCAATCGCGCCTTCTTCGATGGTGATAAGCGCGTCATGGTCAGCGGCGACTTTCAGGATCATGTCGCGGTCCAATGGCTTGGCGAACCGCGCATCTGCCACCGTCGGCGTGATACCCTTTGCGGCCAATGCCTCGCACGCCTTTTCAACTTCTTGGAGGCGCGTTCCAAAAGACAGGATCGCGACTTTCGATCCTTCACGGATCATGCGCCCCTTACCAATCTCAAGCGGCTGCGCATCAGCTGGGATGTCCACACCAATGCCTTCGCCCCGCGGGAAACGGAACGCGATTGGGCCATCATCATGGGCAACAGCCGTCGCGACCATGCGCACCAATTCAGCCTCATCCGCCGCCGCCATCACGACAAAGCCAGGAAGGTTCGCCAGAAACGCGACATCGAACGATCCCGCATGGGTCGCACCATCGGCCCCAACCAGCCCAGCGCGATCAATCGCGAACCGAACTGGCAGGCGCTGGATCGCCACATCATGCACGACCTGATCATAGCCGCGCTGCAAGAACGTCGAATACAATGTGCAAAACGGTTTCATGCCGGCTGCCGCAAGGCCCGCACAAAACGTCACCGCGTGTTGTTCGGCAATGCCGACATCAAAACAGCGCGACGCAAANCGTTCCATGAATTTGGTCAGCCCCGTGCCGTCCGGCATTGCTGCGGTCACGGCAACGATCTTGTCGTCCTTCGCGGCAGCATTCACTAATGCTTCGGCGAAGACAGACGTATAAGATGGTGCGTTAGACACTGATTTTGCCTGTTTGCCTGTCACCAGATCAAACTTGCCAGTGGCATGCCCACGATCCGCGCGGTCCTCGGCGTAGCCTTTGCCCTTCTTGGTAATCGCATGGATCAAGATCGGCCCTGTTGCGCGGGTTTTCACGGTCCGCAAGACAGACAAAAGCTGCTCAATGTCGTGCCCGTCGATAGGGCCAAGATACGAAAAACCAAGTTCTTCAAACAGCGTTCCACCAACGGTCATATGCTTCAGCATATCTTTGGCGCGCCGCGCACCTTCCTGAAATGGTTCGGGTAGGAACGATACCGCCCCCTTAGCCGCGGCCTTAAATTCCTGAAACGGATCGCCGGCATACAGGCGGGACAAATACGACGACATCGCGCCAACGGGCGGGGCAATCGACATCTCGTTGTCGTTCAAAATCACGATCAACCGCTTCTTGAGGTGACCTGCGTTATTCAACGCCTCATATGCCATGCCCGCCGACATTGACCCATCGCCAATCACAGCAATCGCATCGCCGCCCTCACCACCAAGGTCGCGCGCTACCGCAAAACCAAGGGCCGCAGAAATTGACGTGCTCGAATGCGCTGCGCCAAAACAATCATACNGNGATTCAGACCGCTTCGTGAAACCCGAAAGCCCGTCTTTTTGGCGCAACGTGCGGATACGATCCCGCCGCCCCGTCAAAATCTTATGCGGGTAACACTGGTGCGACACGTCCCAAATGATCTTGTCCTTGGGCGCATCAAACACGGCATGCAACGCGACTGTCAATTCCACGACACCCAAACCGGCACCAAGATGACCACCCGTTTCAGACACCGTTGAAATTGTCTCAGCCCGCAGTTCATCCGCGACTTTGCGCAGCTGCGCATCGCTTAACCCGTTCAGATCACTGGGTAGATCAATGAGGTCAAGATTGGGGGTGTGTGGTCGATCATTCATACCGGTACTTTCGTCAGTGCGTGCGGTTCACAACGAACCGCGCCGCGTCTTTCAAGGTCGCCGCGGCGTCCCCGTAAATATCTAGCGCATCACACGCCTCTTGGATCAAAGAGTCAGCGCGGCGTTTCGCCCCATCAAGGCCCAGCAACGACACAAACGTCGCTTTGCCAGCATCGGCATCCTTGCCGACGGCCTTACCCACAGCCGCCGCATCACCCTCGACATCCAAGACATCGTCAGCGATCTGAAACGCGAGACCGAGTGCATCCCCGTAGGTGAGCAAAGCGCGCGTGTCATCCCCAGCCAGTTCGGCACCCGCCATCGCGGACCACCGGATTAACGCGCCGGTTTTGCCGTTTTGCACGGCCTCAATCTCGGTCAATGTATGCCCGCGAGTTTTACTTTCGGCTTCGATGTCTAACATCTGGCCACCAACCATACCCTTCCGTCCTGCTGCCGTCGCGAGCCCGTACACCAACCGACGGGACGCATCAGCGGGGCCAATGTCAGTGTGAGACAGCAATTCAAACGCAAGCGTCTGCAATGCATCACCTGCCAACACGGCCGTCGCTTCGTCCCATTTTTTATGCACTGTCGGCTGGCCACGCCG
>JGI26260J51721_1001172_pt1 | contig 11264 bp, 12 predicted proteins | sample SaaInlV_120m_DNA_4_FD_51721 | JGI IMG/M metagenome (IMG submission 51721)
GGCGGGCTTCTTGGCCATGGCGGAAGTCTCTGGCGCCTACTCATTGGCGCAATCGACCCAGGCCTTGACGGAGTTTGCCGACCAGGCCGTGACGTTGGCCTTTGAGGCTGCTCTGGCGCCCTATCAAGCCTCGGGCAAGCTGCCGGAAGAAACTGGCTTATTCGTTATTTCTATGGGCAAAATGGGGGCGGGAGAGCTCAATTATTCTTCAGATATTGATCTCGTGGTGATGTTTGATGACCGCGAAATGGATCATTTTGAAGCCGCAACGCGGCGCCAACTTTTGGTGCGGGTCACCCGCGCGGCAACCAAACTGCTCAATGACATTACCGAGCATGGCTATGTTTTTCGCACCGATCTCCGCCTGAGACCTGATCCATCAGTGACGCCGATTTGCGTCGCAATGAGCTCGGCGCTGGACTATTATGAGAGTCTGGGCCGCACATGGGAGCGGGCCGCTTTTATCAAAGCGCGGGTCTGTGCTGGTGACCGCAAGGCTGGCGCGGCGTTCCTGGATCAGATGGTGCCCTTTGTATGGCGCCGCTATCTTGATTTCGCCGCGATTGAGGAAGCCCATGCGCTGCGCTTGAAAATTCGCACCAAGACCGGCGCAAGAGGTGCGATCAGCGTGCCTGGCCATGACGTGAAATTGGGCCGGGGCGGCATTCGTGAGATCGAATTTTTCACCCAAACACGACAGCTCATATCAGGCGGGCGTGATGCGGACTTGCGATCATGCCAAACTGTGGCGGCATTGGATCAACTGGCGGCCAAAGACTGGATCTCCGAGGCGATCAGGAACCAGTTGCAGCGCAGTTATAGGGTTTTGCGGCATACCGAGCACGCCATTCAAATGATCCGCGACGCGCAAACGCAAAGCGTGCCCACATCAGATGAGGGGATTGGACGTGTCGCAGGGTTGTTGGGCTTGTCTGCATCTGAGTTTCTCACCCAAACAGGGGCACATTTGAATGCGGTCCATGCGATAACGGAGTCGTTCTTTGCGCCAGCGCCGGCCACTGCGCCCGAGGTTGCCTTAGGACCACCATGAGATCACCCAGCATTGGCCGAGCTATGCGGCCATGCGCTCGGAGCGGGCGACCGCTTTATTTGATATGCTGCGCCCTGAGATCTTGGCACGATTGCAAAAGGCCCCAAACCCCAAGGAAGCCTTGATCCATTTTGATAATTTTTTGCGGGGCTTGCCGGCAGGTATTCAAGTGTTTTCGCTCTTTGCAGCCAATCCAAAACTGGTTGAGCTTTTGACGGATATAGTGGTGAGTGCCCCGGCTCTGGCGCAATATTTGGGTCGCAATTCTGGGGTGTTGGATGCGGTGCTAAGCGGTGAGTTTTTTGCGCCTTGGCCGGGAACTGAGGCTCTGGCGGCGCAGCTGACTGAGAAGCTGGCGGTGGCGACAGATTATGAATCCGGTCTGGATTTGGCCCGCATTTGGACCAAAGAGTGGCATTTCCGCATTGGCGTGCATTTGCTGGAGGTCTCATCGCCCCCCGAGACGCTGCAAGCCATTATGCGCAGTTGGCGGAGGCGGTTTTGACGGCGGTCTTTGACTTTGTGCATCAAAATTTTGCACTTAAATATGGTCATATTCCTGACTCCGATTGTGCCATCCTGGCCATGGGCTCGCTTGGCGCCGGGCAGTTGAATTCTCAATCGGATCTCGACATGATTTTGATTTTCGATGCGGATGTGAATGCGCAGTCAGACGGCGCGAAACCTCTGTCGTGCCGCCAATATTTTTCGCGATTGACCCAAGCGCTTATCACTGCTTTGACGGCTCCAACGGCGCATGGGCGGCTCTATGAGGTGGACATGCGTCTGCGCCCTTCGGGCCGCTCCGGGCCTGTGGCGACCTCGCTTGCAGGGTTTGAGAGCTACCAACGGGCGGAGGCTTGGACCTGGGAGCATTTGGCACTCACCCGCGGCCGCGTCATCACGGGCAGCGCCGTGTTTCGTGAGGCTGTTGAGCGATTGCGTCAGCAAATCTTAGATGAAAAGGCAGATTGGGCCCGTATTTTAACGGGGCTGCGGGATATGCGCGCCCGCCTGGCCGAGGGAAAGCCGCAATCGGGGTTTTGGGATCTCAAGCGCGGGTCTGGTGGGTTGCAAGACATCGAGTTGGTGGCTCAGGGCATGGCTTTGATGCAAAGCTGTCGAGAGGGGGCGACCGCGGCACAATTGCACTTTGCGCAACGCGGGCGGGCCCCTGTGGCGGCCGATTTTGCCTGTTTGGCGCGATCACACGATTGGCTGTCGGAATTACGCCTTCTGCATCATCTGATCTGTGGCACCGATGTGCAATCCGAGGCCTTTGCCGAAGGTGGCCTTGCCCGGTTGCGCCGGATTATGAAGATGGGACCTGAGGTGGATTTTAAACAGATGATCACCGAACACCGCGGGCAATGTGCAGAGGTGATCGACCAGATATTGGGACAGAGTGAAGGGCAGGGGAATGAAAGTTGAAGATGTGGATCCCAAAGGCTTGATCCGGGAAAGCTACCGGATTGAGGGAATAACGCCGCCGGAGTGTAAGACCATCTTCTTTGATTGGGCGATCCAAGTGCCGGTAACGGCTGATCCCGCCACCCATATTGCTTTTTGTATAGCGCATTACGGCGCAGGGCAGCCCGATCATCCGATGACCGCTGTCCTACAGGCTGCATTGGCCCCGGCGCCTGCGAAAGTCAGGCGCGGGGGACGTGCAGGTCGCATCACGCCAGAAGGTCAGCGGCGCGACGGGCAATCTGTGTAATTTGATCCCAATCTCCNGCGTCGATCAGCGCTTTTGGTGCAATCCAGCTGCCCCCCACACAGCGCGTATTGGGCAGGGCGAGATAGGTTTTTGCATTTTCCGGTGTCACTCCGCCTGTGGGGCAAAAGGTGATCTGCGGCAANGGTCCGGCCATGGATCCAAGGGCCGGTGCGCCGCCAGCGGCTTCNGCGGGGAAGAACTTTTGAAAAACGAAACCTTGCTCCAAGAGCCGCATGGCTTCCGTAGCGGTGGCCGCTCCGGGCAAAAGCGGCAAGTCATACTCTCGCGCAGNTTCGATCAGACTATGCGTCGCGCCGGGCGAGACGCCAAAGGTCGCCCCAGCGGATTTTGCATCCCGGATTTGCGCGGCGGTAAGCAGGGTGCCGACCCCGGCCATGGCGCCCTCAACTTCGGAAACGGCGGCAATAGCCTCCATCGCCGCCGCCGTGCGCAGCGTGATTTCCAAAGCAGGTAGCCCGCCCGCCACAAGGGCGCGGGCNAGGGGCTGGGCATCTTCGACCCGGTCAATGGTCAAAACCGGAATAACTGGGGCGGCGGTGCAAACTTTTGCGATCATATCTGTATGTGTCATATTTCTTTTCCTAAATTACGACGCCGGCGCCTTGCGACGCTGCGCCGGCTGTGCGCCGGAAGACAGAGAACAATTCGCGTCCCATGCCAATTTCATTGTCGCAGAGGTCTGGTTTGGCCGGGATGCGCTCCTGCCAATTCTCAGCCAATGTCTCCAGTCGCCCCGCAACAGCGTCCAAGCGCAGCATATCGCCATCTTCAATCTGGGCAATCGGTCCGCCAGCCGCAGCCTCTGGCGACAGGTGAATGGCCGCAGGAACCTTGCCCGAAGCACCCGACATGCGCCCATCTGTGACCAAGGCGACCTGATGTCCCCGGTCTTGCAAGATGGCCAGGAAGGGCGTGAGGTTGTGCAGTTCTGGCATGCCATTGGCTGAGGGGCCTTGGTAGCGGACAACGACAATAACATCGCGGTTCAAGGCTCCAGATTGGAACGCTTTTTTCACAGCATCTTGACTATGGAAGACCGCGGCTGGCGCTTCGATAAAGCGCCGCTCTTCGGCCACAGCCGAGATTTTCACCACGGCGCTGCCAAGATTTCCCGTTAGGTTTTGCAAGCCGCCACTGGCTTGGAACGGATCGCTGACGGGCCGCAATATTTTGTCGTTGAGACTCTGTTTTGGTGCTGGGGCATAGCCCACTGTGCCCTCGGTCAGAACTGCTTGGCGGGTAAAATTATGCAGGCCTGGACCCATGATGGTCATGACATCTTCATGCAACAGGCCAGCGTTCAACAGCTGATCGATTAAATAGGGCAGGCCCCCGGCTGCATGGAAGTGGTTCACATCCGCAAGCCCATTCGGATAGACCTTGGCCAAGAGCGGCACGATCTGCGAAATTTCGGCAAAATCCTTTGGCTCTAAGATCACCCCAGCGGCGCGGGCCATGGCGGGGATATGCAGCACGAGATTGGTCGAGCCCCCCGTGGCCATCAGGCCAACAATGCCGTTGACCCAGGCTTTTTCGTCCAGAATTTCTGCGGTTGGGATGAAGTTGCCACCAAGGGCGGTATTGGCCAAGACCTGCGCCGTGCCCTGCGCGGTGAGCGCACCGCGCAGATCACTTGCAGGGGGCACGAAGCTGGCGCCGGGTAGGTGCAGCCCCATAAATTCCATCAGCATTTGATTTGAATTGGCCGTGCCGTAGAAGGTACAGGTGCCCGGCCCGTGATAGCTGGCCATTTCTGCGGCCATGAGCTCATCTCGGTCGCAGAGCCCGTCGGCAAAACGTTTGCGCACTTCAGTCTTCTCGTCGTTGCTAATGCCCGATGGCATGGGGCCTGCTGGCAGAAAGACAGAGGGCAGATGCCCAAAGGTGGCCGCCGCGATCACCAAGCCAGGAACGATTTTATCACAAACGCCCAAGAAAACCGCCGCGTCAAAAGTATTGTGCGACAGGCCAATGGCGGCGGCCAGTGCAATTGTGTCACGTGAAAACAGGCTGAGCTCCATTCCAGGTTGCCCCTGTGTGACCCCATCACACATGGCCGGCACCCCGGCGGCCACCTGCGCGGTGGCACCAAGCGCGCGGGCCGCCTCTTTGATTTGCTCGGGATAGGTCTCAAAGGGCTGGTGTGCGGAGAGCATGTCGTTATAGGCGGTGATGATCCCGATATTTGGCGCACGTTCTTGCAGAAGCGTTGTTTTATCATCGCCCATTGCCGCATAGGCATGGGCTTGGTTGCCACAGCTGAGATGTGCACGGCGGGGCCCGTCTTTGGCGGCACGCGCTATTTTGGCCAGATAGGCGGCGCGGCTGTCTTTCGAGCGATCAACAATCTTTTGCGTAACGTCTGCCAGTTTCGGATGCAGGGGCATAGCTCTCTCCAATAATCATGTTAGCGCTATCATCATACTTCACGCCAGAAATCAATACACATATGCCCTTGTTGTTAAAGTTTCCCTGAATTAGGCCATGTCCAACCATAAAGGGGGCAGAGATGCACAGTGACCATCCGGTGATCCGATTAAAGCCTAAAACCAACGCTCAACGTCTGCGGCATGGGTTTCCGTGGGTCTATGACAATGAGTTGGTCACCGACCGCCGCACCAAGGCCATCGCGCCGGGCAGTCTGGCAATCCTACAAGATCATGGGCAAAACACACTTGGGCTTTTTGCGGTCAATCCAAATTCTAAAATTTTCGCCCGCAAAATCTCCAATGAGTTGGACTGCGCGGTGGATCAGCCATGGTTTGCTCAGAAGATCGCCAAAGCCCTCGCGCTGCGCGAGGCGCTGTATAGCGAGCCCTATTATCGTTTGATACACGCAGAGGCCGATCAGCTGCCCGGGCTGATCATTGACCGTTTTTCTGATCTTTTGGTTATCCAACCGAATGCCGCTTGGGTTGACCAGCGCCTGCCGGCCTTGGTCGCAGCTTTGAGCGATATATTGAAACCGAGTTCCATTGTCGTGAATGGCGCGGGTCGGGCGCGGGTGCTGGAAGGCTTGGATGATGCGCGCTATATGGCCTTGGGCGAGATGCCCTCTGACGCGATAGAAGTGGCCATGAATGGCGCGGTGTATTTTGCGGATGTGGCAGAGGGTCAGAAAACCGGGATTTTCTATGACCAGCGGCCGAGCCACAAATTTGTGCAGGATTTAGCCCAGGGCAAATCTGTTTTGGACGTCTTTTCCCATGTGGGTGGTTTTGGTTTGGCGGCCATGGCCAATGGCGCGGCCAATGTCACCTGTGTGGATGGCTCGCAACCGGCTTTAACTTTGGCCAGTCGTGGTGCTTTGGCCACGCGGGCTGAAACACCCTTTGAAGCGATCAAGGGCGATGCGTTTGACGTCATGGGGGAGCTGGCGGGTCAGGGCAAAACCTATGAGCTTGTGATTTGTGACCCTCCGGCTTTCGCCCCGCAAAAAGCCGCGCGTGAGGCAGGTTTGCGCGCCTATGAGCGCGTGGCGCGTCTGGCCAGTGCTTTGGTGGCAGAAGGCGGCTATTTGACCCTATGCTCTTGCTCACATGCGGCGGATATCGAACGTTTTCGTGCCGCCTCCATCCGTGGGATTGGCCGGGCTGGGCGGCAGGCGCAGTTGATTTATACCGGCGGCGCGGGTCCCGATCATCCCCATCACATGGCGCTGGCCGAATCGAGCTACCTTAAAACGCTCGTGTTTCGTATGCAGTGATGCGGGTTGTATTTGATACCTGCGTTTTGGTCCCCAGCTTTTTGCGGGCGGTATTGCTGAGCTGCGCGCGGGCGGGATATATTGAGCCGCTGGCGACACCGCGTATTTTAGAGGAATGGCGCCGGGCGGCCAAAACACCGCTCCAAAGACTTGAAGCTGAAAATGCGGTCCGGCAATTTTTGGATGATTTTCCGGAGGCCATACGCCCAGATCCTGTGGATCTTCGGCCTTATTGGCTGCCAGATCCCGGAGATGTGCATATTTTGGCCCTGGCGGCCGTGCATCACGCGGATGCGATTATCACCCATAACAAAAAAGACTTCCCGCAAGCGGAGTTGAACACCTACGGCATTACCCGGATTGATCCCGATGCCCAGCTCTTGCAGCTCTATAAGCTTCATGGGACCGCATTGATGGATCAGTTGCGCCCAGTCCTCGCTGAGGTTCAGTCCGCCCATCCGCAGATACCGGCGCTGGAGCTCTGGCGCAAAGCCTGGTTGCCGCAATTTGGCCGCAAATTCGATCGGCTATGAGGCCGTTCCAGTCCAGCGTTTTTCGTTGGCTTCAATGGCTTTGATGCGATCTTTGGTTTTGGGATGGCTTAAAAACCAAGCCGGCGTCGCACCACCATTGCCTGTCAATTGATCCAGCTTCGCGAACAGGCTTTTTTGAGGAGCCGCTCCAAGCCCCGCTTTGATCATCAAGGCAGTGGCATAGGCATCGGCCTCAAACTCATCTTTGCGCGACATCCCAGCGGCAATCATGTTCACGGCCATATTCGCGATCCAAGGGCCAACAAAGGGAATAAAGCGGTTGAGGGTTACCGCAAGCGCCGTGCGCACGGCATTTTGTCCCGAAAAATCAATCATGCGCCGTTTGGTATGGCCAAGGGCCACATGGCCCAGCTCATGGGCAATCACGGAGCTGATTTCTGCGGCTGTCACTTCGCCAGATAGAAATTTTTTCAAAAAACCTCGGGTGATGTAGATTTGCCCATCGGGGGCGGCCAATCCGTTGATTGGATCGATTTCATAGACGTTCACATGCAAGCGTTTGAGGTCCAGNGCATGNGCAAGCTTTGCGAAATGTGCTTCGAGCGCCGGATTGCGCAGGGGGTTNGACTGGGCGGCCAATGTGCGTTTTGTTTGGCTTGCCGACATGAGGTAGGTGAATAGACCCACAACCACGGCCAGACCTATGGGGATCAAGACTGACATGCTCTTTATATGGCGCAGAGGCGGCGGTCTTTCAATGCCACGCTGGGCGCGCGCGAAACCTGTGTCCCATAATCTCGTAAAAACGCCCGGTCAGCATCGGCAAAACAATGCCTTATGTTATTAACTTCATCCCAGACGATATCCCATCGAGAGTCATGGGGGCCATGCGATTGTCGAAAATGCGTTGTATCATGCCGATGGATTGTGTGTAGGGCCAATATTTTTCCGGCACCGGGTTGAGCCAAACAGAATTGGGCCATTGCTCGCGTGTGCGGCGCAGCCAATCCTCACCTGAAATGGCGTTCCAATGTTCATTTGCACCGCCCGCATAAGCGATTTCATAGGGAGACATTGAGGCATCCCCAACAAAAATGCACTTGTAATCCGGCCCATAGGTGCGAAAGAGCTCTTCGGTGGGGATTTGTGCATCCCAGCGGCGGGCGTTGTCGCGCCAGACCCCTTCATAAAGGCAATTGTGGAAGTAATAGCTTTCGAGATGTTTGAATTCGGAACGGGCCGCGGAAAACAGCTCCTCCACCATTTTGACATGCGGATCCATTGAGCCGCCAATATCAAGAAACAAAAGGACCTTTACCGCATTGCGGCGCTCAGGCCTGGTTTGGACATCAATATAGCCGTTTTCGGCGGTTTTGCGGATGGTGGCGTCGAGATCCAATTCCTCTTGCGCCCCATCGCGGGCCCATTTGCGCAGCCGTTTCAAAGCAACTTTGATGTTGCGCGTGCCCAATTCCACATCGCCATCAAGGTTTTTAAAATTGCGTTTGTCCCAAACCTTGACTGCTCGTTGGTGGCGGCTTTCGGCTTGCCCAATTCTCACGCCTTCTGGATTGTACCCATAGGCGCCAAAAGGCGACGTGCCGGCTGTGCCCACCCATTTGCTGCCGCCCTGGTGGCGCCCTTTTTGCTCCTCCAACCGTTTGCGGAGCGTCTCCATGAGCTTGTCAAACCCGCCCAAAGCTTCAATCTCTGCTTTATCGGCTTCAGAGAGCGTTTTTTCGGCCAATTTGCGCAGCCACTCTTCTGGCAAATCCACTTGGTTCAGCATCTCTTGCGGGCTTATGTGCTCAAGGCCTTCAAAGCTGGCTGCAAAAGCGCGGTCGTATTTGTCGAGATTGCGTTCATCCTTGACCAAGATGGACCGCCCCAGCAAATAGAAATGATCCATATCATAGGTTGCCATCCCCGCTTTCACCGCCTCCAAAAAACTCAAGAACTCCCGCAGGGACACGGGAAGTTTATGGGCTCTAAGGTGATCGAAGAAGGGCAAAAACATCGGCTAGCCCATGCGCAGGATAACGATATTGGCAATCAACGCCAAAAGCCCGCCGATAATGCCACATGCGGCGCCATATTGCAGCATATCCAACAATTTACCCTTGCGTTTTGCTGCNAGCGCAGCCCCAAACATGGCCCCAAGGGCCAAGCCAAAATATGTCATCTGTCGTTCCATTCTTCAAAATAAGGCGGGGCCATAGGTCCCTGTGGGTGGGGGTTATCTTTGCGCACGCGCCATAAACGCCAAACGCTCGAAAAGATGTACGTCTTGCTCGTTTTTAAGCAATGCGCCATGCAGCCGGGGCAGGGCGTTGACCCCATCTCGGCGCAGGTCTTCGGCCGTTAGATCTTCGGCCAANAGCAGCTTGAGCCAGTCCAGCACTTCGCTTGTCGAGGGTTTTTTCTTCAAACCGGGCGTCTCGCGCACTTCGAAAAACTGTGTGAGCGCGGTTTCTAACAGTTGCGGTTTCAGCCCGGGGTGGTGCACTTCGATGATCTGGCGCAATGTGCTCGGATCTGGAAAGCTGATGTAGTGAAAAAAACATCGCCGAAGGAAGGCATCGGGCAGCTCTTTTTCATTGTTTGAGGTGATGATCACAACCGGGCGATGGCGCGCTTCAACGGTCTCGCCTGTTTCATAAACATGAAACGCCATACGGTCGAGTTCTTGCAACAGGTCGTTGGGAAATTCGATGTCAGCTTTGTCAATCTCATCAATGAGCAAAACGACTTTCTTGTCGCTCTCAAAGGCCTGCCAAATTTTGCCTTTTTTGATGTAGTTTGAGACATTGCGCACCCGTTCATCGCCCAGCTGGCTGTCCCGCAACCGGCTGACCGCATCATATTCATAAAGCCCCTGTTGGGCGCGGGTGGTGGATTTGATGTTCCACTCTATCATGTCTAGGCCAAGGGCGGATGCCACCTGCCGGGCCAATTCGGTTTTACCCGTCCCAGGTTCTCCCTTGACCAAAAGGGGCCGTTCTAAGGTCACGGCGGCATTCACAGCGACCGCTAAATCATCCGCGGCGATATAGGTATCGGTGGAGGTAAATTTCACAGCACGACTCTCTACTTGTTTTTTTCGAACCTAACATGCTCTGGACGCTGTTCCAATCGCGGTTTTCTGCGTGACAAATGTATTAACGTTGGATACATCCCGCTCAAAGGTTGCATTGTGATGCGCCGCTTCGTTGAGAATAAGAGGTTTGCTATATGAAAGCCGAGGTTATTGTGCCCGATGATTATCGCCCTGCTGACGATGAGCCGTTTATGAACGACACGCAGCTTGCGTATTTCCGCCGCAAGTTACTGGACTGGAAAAGCGAATTGATGTCCGACAGCAAAGAGACAATCGAGACGCTGCAAGACAACACCCGCGCCATACCGGATATCTCAGATCGGGCGAGCGAGGAGACCGACCGGGCGCTTGAATTGCGCACGCGCGACAGGCAGCGCAAATTGGTGTCGAAAATAGATGCGGCCCTGCGCCGTATTGAAGAAGGGGAATACGGCTATTGCGAAGAGACGGGCGATCCCATCTCTCTGCGTCGCTTAGATGCCCGTCCTATCGCCACCATGAGCCTTGAGGCTCAAGAGCGTCATGAGCGGCGCGAAAAGGTCCACCGCGACGATTGAGGCGGCTTTCGGGCGTTTTCGCGACACGGTCATATTTTGGTAAATTATCGAGTGTATTCGTAATGAAGCGGGTCCAGAGTTGTCTGTGCTCCAATGCTGCGAAAGGGCTCGAAAGTGAACACAACGGACGTAGGGCAAAGCTATTCGGCCACCGGCAAATTCCTGCATTGGGGCTTTATAGGTGTGTTTGCCTATGGGATTTTCAAACAAGTTGACGATTTAAACCAATTGGAAGACCCCGCTTTTCTGCGGTTTGAGTTTATCTTTGCCTGTGCTTTTCTTTTGATTTTAGCGCTGCGGCTTTGGGTCATGCGCGGGCAGGGCTCCGCGTTGCCTCAATCTGCCCCAGATTGGCAACGGGTTGCAGCAAAGCTCGTGCATTATGGCATGTATGTGGCTTTGATGATGATTGCCGTCACCGGGCTGGCCATCGGAGTGGTCTTCACGCTTGGACTGCGCGACGGGGCGCTTATGGGCTTTTGCATCGCGGCGCATGAGGCCAGCATCACGGCAAGCTACGCTCTTATCACGCTTCATGTTGCTGCGGCTGTTTATCACCGTTTTTTGCGTGATGGGGTATGGTCTGCGATGGTGCCGCTCTTCAAAGAACGGAGCAGG
>JGI26260J51721_1001183_pt1 | contig 11213 bp, 12 predicted proteins | sample SaaInlV_120m_DNA_4_FD_51721 | JGI IMG/M metagenome (IMG submission 51721)
ACGAAGTACTGTCCGATGGGATCGCTGCTGGCAATAACAGTCAGAGACGCCAGCGCTATCCATCAACCGCTTTGGCTATCGCGACCGATTGCTCCAAGGTTAGCAATACTTGCCGCTTCGCTGAGTCAGTGGTCGCCGCGGGCCGCGCCCTGCCACTGTTCCAGCTTCGCATCAGCACCGAGGCCGTTTTGCACCCTGAGTTTCTCGATTTTTTGCTGCATGAAGTCTCCGAGAGTGGTATTGGAACTGACCGTTTATGGTTCGAATTAACCGATTCAGTTCAACTCAGAGAGGACAATGATGCCGCCCATTTTTGTGGCACATTGCGGTCAATTGGCTGCCAAATTTCAATAGCGGAGGTCAATCCCAAGCGCGGCAGTACAGCCGTGCTGCAGAAACTTAAACCTCACACCCTCGCCTTAGACAGCGCTCTGTGGCCTGTAGTGCCGGGTGACGAAAAACTCCTCGCCCTTCATCAAACCATCAGTGATCTGCATCATCTCGTTGGCGAGCATGTGGTGTTACGCAAACATCATAATGACGCCCAAGCTCAGCAACTTGGCATCGATTTTTTTGAGACCTTTGATCCGGATGAGCTTTTTCCCGAAAGCCTGCGGGAAAAATTACCAATCATTACCCGATAACCTCCGCTACCTATCTGCCTTTAATTGACGCACTAAATTTAGGAAAACGGCCCAATTGGTTACCACCAAGAGGAACGATAAAATGCCTCGACGCGGAACCTTGTGCCGGCTTACAATAACCACACCAAAATAAAGGGAATAGATTCATGTTCCATCACAGCGTGGGCATCATGACCAAGCCCAGTGCCGCATGGCGTCGTCTTGCGCAACTCGACGAAACCAGCCAGGCTCTGATGCTGCTGTACCCTCTGATTTGGGCGATTTTACCCGCCTATGCTTGGTACATCGGCACCACTCAGGTCGGCTGGACCATTGGCATGGGTTCCGATGTCATTCGCCTTACCGACGAAAGTGCCAGGCTCATAAGTTTCCTGTTTTATGGCGGTATGGTGTCCTGTGTTGTGGCCATCGGCTACTTCATACATTGGATGTCTGAGACTTATGGTGCGCAGTCTTCGTTTATCAAAGGCATTTTAATCGCCAGCTTGTGCGCGACTCCGCTTTTTATTGCGGGAGCCGTTGGGTTTTACCCCATTCTTTGGCTAGATATGTTGATTGGAGTCTTTGCAGTCTGTTGGTCGACATATTTACTCTATAATGGGATCCCTATNGTGATGAAGATTCCAGAAACTCGGGGCTTCCTCTTTGCCAGCGCGGTGATCGGAGTATCCCTTGTGATGTTGGTTTGCTTACTTGTTGCCACAACCCTGCTGTGGGATTGGGGAGCCATGCCAGCCTTCACTGATTAGAAGGGTTGCCAAAAAAGGAGAGCTCGANGCACGGNCTCCATCAAAATTAATAAGAGCTCGACACACGGGNTCCATCAAAATAAAGCAGTTTATATCTTGGGATTGGCCCAGGAATCTGTGAAATACGCAAAGCTGACAGGTGCGGGGGCACCACGATAGCTGGGCTGACTGAGGTGCATGAATATGGCGACCGACGGCATTGAGACATTACCGGTTACCTACAATTACAAGGTGGTGCGTCAGTTTGCCATCATGACAGTAGTCTGGGGCATCGTAGGCATGGGAATCGGGGTTTGGATTGCCGCCCAGCTAGCCTGGCCAGCCCTCAACTTCGATTTACCCTGGACAAGCTTCGGCAGATTACGGCCGCTTCACACCAACGCCGTAATTTTTGCCTTTGGCGGCTCAGCCTTATTCGCTACATCTTATTACGTCGTTCAGCGAACCTGTCAGGCTAGGCTACTGTCTGACGGGCTGGCGGCATTTACGTTTTGGGGTTGGCAAGCTGTCATCGTAGCGGCCGCAATTACCCTACCCATGGGCATAACCTCATCCAAAGAGTACGCCGAACTCGAGTGGCCTATTGATGTTCTACTTGCGATTGTCTGGATCGGCTACGCAATAGTGTTTTTCGGCACAATCATCAAGCGTCAGGTTGAGCATATTTACGTGGCCAACTGGTTTTTTGGCGCTTTCATCGTAACGGTCGCTATTTTACACATTGTAAATAGCGCCGCGCTGCCAGTCAGTATGACCAAATCTTACTCAGCCTATGCGGGTGCCGTAGATGCGATGGTGCAGTGGTGGTACGGCCATAATGCCGTGGGATTTTTCCTGACCGCGGGTTTTTTGGGCATGATGTATTACTTTGTACCCAAGCAAGCCGAGCGCCCGGTTTATTCGTACCGTCTGTCTATCGTCCATTTCTGGGCTTTGATATCGATTTATATTTGGGCGGGCCCACACCACCTGCATTACACCGCGCTCCCAGACTGGGCTCAAAGCCTGGGCATGGTAATGAGCTTGATTTTATTGGCGCCATCTTGGGGAGGAATGATCAACGGCATCATGACGCTATCTGGGGCTTGGGACAAACTTAAAGATGATCCTATCCTGCGGTTCTTGGTCGTCAGCCTCTCCTTTTATGGCATGTCGACCTTTGAAGGCCCAATGATGGCGATCAAAACCGTGAACTCCTTATCCCACTACACCGACTGGACTATCGGTCACGTCCACTCCGGCGCATTGGGATGGGTCGCCATGATCTCTATAGGATCGCTGTATCACCTCATTCCTAAGCTTTTTGGCAAGGAGCAGATGTATAGCGTCGCGCTGATCAACCTGCACTTTTGGATGTCTACCATTGGCACGGTGCTCTACATTGCCTCAATGTGGGTCAACGGCATCATGCAGGGCCTCATGTGGCGCGCTTATAACGAAGACGGCACGCTAACCTACACCTTTGTAGAGTCGCTAGTAGCTAGTCATCCTGGATATGTTGTACGGATGATAGGTGGACTCATTTTTTTCAGCGGCATGCTAGTTATGGCCTACAACGTGTGGATGACTACTCGGCGCGATGTACCACTGGCAATACCAAATTCAGAAACCGTTGCTGCTACCGTCTGAGGGGAACAGCTCATGAAGCATGACAAAATTGAACGCACCCCAAGTCTGATGGTCGCTTTGATAATCGTCGCAATTAGCTTCGGGACTCTAGTTGAGCTGGTTCCGCTTGCCTTCTCAAAAAGCACGACGACACCTATTGAAGGACTTGAGCCCTACTCAGCCCTAGAGCTTGAAGGGCGGGATATTTATATTCGAGAAGGCTGCCATACCTGTCACTCACAAATGATACGCCCCCTGCGCGCAGAAACAGAACGTTACGGGCATTATTCTGTAGCCGGGGAATTCGTTTACGACAGGCCCTTTCTGTGGGGTTCAAAGCGCACAGGGCCCGACCTCGCCCGTGTAGGAGCGCGCTACAGTGATGAGTGGCATAGGGCTCACTTATATAACCCCCGGGATGTNATTCCGGAGTCCAACATGCCAGCTTTCCCATGGCTGTTCGAAGATACGATTGATGCCAAGACGACGCCCGTAAAGCTGGCCACGTTGCGCAAACTGGGGGTTCCCTACACCGACGCCGATATTGCTGGCGCGGAGGCTGCGGTTAAGGATGTACGGGAGATTGACGCGCTAATCGCCTACCTCCAACAGTTGGGCACACTGATACAGGCGCGTCGCTGACATGGATATCAATGATCTACGAGGGGTCAGTACCCTGTTTATGCTGGTGACCTTCATCGGACTCGTCGTTTGGGCGTACGGTCGCAAACAAAAAGAACCCTTTGATGACGCGGCAAATCTTCCTTTCGCTGATCAAGAGGTCGCGGAGCGTACGCGCAGTGAGGTGCTCGATCGTGACTGATTTCTGGAGCGGTTGGATTATCATACTGACGAGCACGCAACTGATTGCAGCGCTGTGGATTTTACTCGGTAATCGAAAGAAACCTGAAGCAGAAATCAAAACAACGGGGCATAAATACGACGGGCTGGAAGAGCTCGATACACCATTGCCAACTTGGTGGGTCTATATGTTCGTTTCCACTATCGTTTGGTCGGTNGGGTATCTACTTCTTTATCCGGGCATGGGGAACTATCAGGGGCTTTTGGGTTGGACCTCGACCGGACAATACGATGTCCGNGTGGCNAAAGCGGAAGATCAGTACCGCGCTATGAGAGACCGATATTTAGCCATGCCGATTGAAGANATTGCGTTTGAGCCCAAAGTTAGAAAAATGGGCCGACGACTGTTCGGCAATAACTGCGCGCAATGCCATGGCTCTGATGCCTACGGCGCCCACGGGTTTCCCAATTTGGCCGATGATGATTGGCTCTACGGTGGAACACCCGAGGCCATCAAGGCAACTTTGATTCACGGTCGACAGGCTGCCATGCCGGCATGGCAGACCATTCTGGGCGATAGCGGGATTAAAGAAACAACCCAGTATGTGCTGTCGCTCAATGCTCGAGATGCCGATGCTCGTGATGCCGCAAAAGGCGCGCAGCATTTTCAAACCTACTGCGTCGCATGTCATGGCCCTGAAGGCAAAGGCAACCAGCTCATGGGCGCCCCAAACCTGACCAACGGTATCTGGCTTTATGGCGGCACGGCTGACCAGATAGCGCATACGTTACGCAATGGACGAAACGGAAAAATGCCGGCGTTCAGCGAAACCTTGACTGAAGACAAAATACATATCCTCACTGCGTGGGTTTACGGACTCAGTCGTTCTTCCAGCCAAGCCACTACAGCCGCTAATTTCTGACACGTAATCTTTGAAGACTTCGAGCCATGAATAGTCAGCACGATGACGTGATCGCCGTTGACGCCGTCGTGCCGGCCGAGGTAAGCGAACTCGACAAGCAACAGCGTCGGGAAAAAATTTATACCCGCGCCATTGAAGGCCATTTTCAACGGCTGCGCCTGTATACCGGCTGGCCATTATTGCTGGGTTATTTCCTTTTACCCTGGCTGATGTACGGTAATCGACAGGCAGTATTATTCGACTTACCAGCAAGAAAATTCCATATCTTCAGTCTGACCTTTTGGCCCCAAGACCTTGTGCTGCTCGCATTTATTCTCATTATCGCTGCGTTCACGCTGTTTGCTGTAACTGCGATTTGGGGTCGCTTGTGGTGCGGATACACCTGCCCACAGACGGTTTGGACCGCCATTTTTATGTATATAGAACAGCGCTTTGAGGGCAGTCGCAGCCAAAGAATAAAACTAGATCAAGAGTCAATGTCGTGGAAAAAATTGCGCAGAAAAACACTGAAACACAGCGGATGGGCATTAGTTGCAGGTTTTACCGGCATAACCTTTATCAGCTATTTCGTGCCCATCCGCCAGTTACTTCCTGATCTCTTATCACTAACAGCAAACACCAGTGCAGCAAGTTTTGCGCTGCTGTTTAGCGTTGCCACATACCTTAACGCCGGATACCTGAGGGAGAAGGTGTGTACAGATATGTGTCCCTATGCAAGATTTCAGTCGGTAATGTTTGATAAAAACACCTTAGTTGTTACTTACGACACCAAGCGCGGTGAGCCCAGAGGTTCTCGTAAACGCTTTGCTACAAAAGAAGCGCACCAGGGTGACTGCGTCGATTGCGAGCTCTGCGTTCAAGTATGCCCCACCGGCATTGATATCCGTGCAGGGCTACAATACGAATGCATCGGTTGCGCCCTATGTATTGATGCCTGTGATTCCATAATGGAGAAAATGGGGTCGCCCAAGGGACTGGTCAGCTACACCAGTGAAAACGCATTAACAGGAAATGAAATCACAGGTTTACCCCCCAAGACGCTGGGTTACATCATGGCGCTAGCGGTGATGGTAACGCTGTTCAGCTTTTCTCTGGTGAATCGCAGTCTGATTGAGCTCAGTGTGTCACGAGACCGAGGTCAGCTTTATCTCCCAGCACCCGCGGGGTTAATCGATAATGTGTATGAGCTTCACCTCACCAATCGTAGCGACCAAGCTAAAGTCTTTCTTATCGAGGTTGACGGAATTGAGGGTGCCTCCATCCTTGGTGATGCGGCCGTTACAGTCCCGGGGGGAGAGTTACTAGAGTTAGGCCTTCGGCTCCGAGCTGACCCTAACCGTCTGACCCGCTCAGGCACTCCCATTTTATTTCGCGCCGTATCAATAAGTAACCAAACAGTTTATGCAGAAGCAGAATCTCGTTTCATCCGGCCGACACTATAATGGGTACAACAAGCTATGCTTCCTTGGTATAAACAATTCTGGCCCTGGTTTCTGATTCTCTTACCGGGAACCGCAGTAGTCGCCACCCTGTACACCGTGGTTATTGCCAATCAGTATGCCGATGACCTAGTGGTCGATGACTACTACAAGGAAGGCTTAGCTATTAATCGGCAGCTTGAACGGCAAAACCAGGCGAAAACGCTGGGTCTCATTGCGAAATTAAACAGCCAAGAAAGACAGTTAGACATAGAAATAAAGGGGCCCATTGAGGTCCCGCAGTTGCGACTCCTGCTATCTCATGCGATGGAATCTGATCGCGACTTTGCCGTACCGGTTCAAAAGATTGCCCCGGGGCAATATCGAGTTTTTTTGCCGCAAGCATTAAAGGGGCGTTGGCACTGGACCCTCGATGAAGGCGTCAGTAGCGAATGGCGAATCGACGGCGATCACCTCTTTTGAATATTGAGCCCACTGAAACGCAGTGTTTCCATTGTGGAGAACCCCTGCCCGCTGGTGGGACATTTTCAGTTAGCGTGGATAACAGTGACCGAGCCGTATGCTGCTTTGGATGTCAAACCGTCGCTAACCTGATCGCGGGAGCTGCCATGACGGCTTTTTATCAGCAGCGCACCGACTATCCCCCTACGCCTGAGCAACAAACAACACAAACCTCGGATTGGTATAACGACAAAACCTGGCTTCAGACCTTTGCCAAAGTCGATGCAGCGCAGCAAGAAATACCTCTTATGGTAACGGGTATGAGCTGCGCGGCCTGTGCTTGGATTATCGAGCGTTTTGTTCAGGAGGTAGAAAATGTTCAGTCAGTAAACATTCAACTGGCACTGGGAAAGGTGACTATTAACCTATCACCTGACAGCTCTGCCGGCCCAGCCATAGAGGTGTTACAGGGGTTAGGCTACGGAGTACAACCGTGGCGCGCTGACAGTCGACTTCAGCAAATGCGCGAGGACTACCGACGCGATTTACGCCGTCTTGGAATTGCTTTCCTTGGCATGATGCAAGTCGGCATGTTCGCGATCGCACTTCATGCCGGCGCGTTGCAAGGTATCGATGCCGATCTTCAACAACTGCTGCGCGTCATGAGTGCGCCGCTGACGCTTTTTGTCCTTGCTTACAGTGGGCGCGAATTTTTTGAGCGCGCCTGGCAACACCTAAAGCATCGCACACTTATTATGGATAGCTCAGTGTCCCTTGCACTTGTTCTTGCGACCGCTGCAAGCCTTTGGTCNACGGTGCAAGGNGGTGGNGAGACCTACTACGACTCCGTCACTATGTTTGTCTTTTTTCTACTGCTGGCGCGCTTTGTAGAAAAAAGGCTTCGAGACAGAGACCTGATTCAGCTAGTGCAACTTGCCGATGAGCTCCCCGAGTTTGTCGCGGTACTCCGTGATCACCAGTGGCAGCGCCTTCCTAGAGACTCGGTGAGTCCAGGGGCAACCATACGGGTTGCTACTGGCGAGGCTATCGCGTTCGATTCCCGAGTTATCTCAGGGACTTCAGTTATCGATGAAGCGGTTTTCACGGGTGAGTCACTTCCCAGGAGCGTGCAAAAAGACGACGTCGTCTTCGCCGGCACCGTCAACGAGGGTGCTAGTCTCGAATTGATCGTGGAACATCGCTTTAATGATTCTCGGCTTGCAGCTCTGGCACATGATATCGATAGGGCGCGGGAAGAGAAGCCTGCCCACCTACAGCTGATCGACCAATTTGCAGCACGGTTTATAAGCATTGTGCTCCTCGCGGCCGCCATTACCTTTGTCGCCTGGTGGAATATAGAGCCGTCAAGGGCGTTTTGGGCAAGTATCGCGGTTCTAGTGGTGGCCTGTCCGTGCGCTTTATCACTAGCGACGCCTGCAGCATTAACGGCAGGAAACGCCTGGTTGGGGCGANGAGGAGTTCGTGTTCGCAGCGAGACCGGCCTTTTGGGCGCGGCAGCCGCAAACCACATTATTTTTGATAAGACGGGCACTCTAACCGAGACCCAGCTTGTCATTTCAACCATCCGCACTGCCCAAGGTATTGATACCGATACTGCACTCGGTACCGCCGCCGCACTGCAACAATTCAGTAGTCATCCCGCCGCAAGACCCTTCCATCATAGAGCGCAAAATACGGCCGTTCGAAAACAATTCAGTAGTCATCCCGCCGCAAGACCCTTCCATCATAGAGCGCAAAATACGGCCGTTCGAAATGTCGAAATCATCGCGGCCCAAGGTGTTGAGGGTTGGGACGGTGAACGCAATATAAAGTTACGCCTCGGCAACCTGGCTTTTTGTCGCCACATTGCCCCCGGACTGCCTAATAGGCCCGATGAAAATCATTACTGGGTTGCACTGGTCGAGGACGGCCGCTGGCTCGCATGGATCAGCCTTTCAGAGAGCCTGCGTCTCGGTACACAGCATCTTGTAGCCGAGCTCAAGAGAGAAGCTCTAACTCTTGAGATCTTATCCGGTGATACCGAATCCAGAGTGCGCCAGATAGCATCGAGTTTAGACCTGACATTTACCGCTGAATTGAAGCCGGATGAAAAACTATCCGAGTTACAGAAGCGGCAAAGCGCAGGGGTCACTGTCATGGCCATTGGTGACGGCCTTAACGACGCACCACTACTGCGTGCTGCTGATGTTTCGATTGCTGTCGCCGGCGCCACAGCACTTGCGCAGACTCAAGCTGATTTTGTTATTACGGAGGAAAACACCGATAGAATTTTAATGATTAGGAAAGCTGCCCATGCAACCCGTCGTATCACTCGACAAAACTTAATTTGGGCAGCCAGTTATAATTTGGTTGGGCTGCCACTCGCCGCTTTAGGCTACATTCCACCCTGGGCAGCCGCACTGGGTATGTCTGCTAGTTCCCTGCTGGTAGTTCTCAATGCTCTAAGATTACGCCGGCTTAAGGACTGATATTTTGGAGAGCCTTTATTTACTCATACCGATCGCGCTAATTTTTGTCATCATTGTGGCAGCTTTGCTAATTTGGTCGATCAATCGAGGCCAATACGACGATCTAGACCACGATGCATGGCGTGCTTTGAATGACGATCTAACCGGCAACTCAACACCGCCAGATGACAATGACCGGAACTGAGGCAATCAGCGCCATGCTCATTGGACTCGCAGGTGCGGGGCACTGCATGGGAATGTGTGGCGGTCTGGCATTGGGCTTTCGTGCCCCCGAAGACAAGAAATGGAGTTTCCCATTGGCCTACCATAGCGGACGCTTGCTGGGCTACGCCTCCATAGGCGGCTTTATAGGCTCAGTCGCACTCTTCCTCCCCATCACTCAATGGACTTTCTATCTGCGTGTCATTGCCGCATTGCTGCTGATTGCTGTGGGCCTTCACACGTTAAAACTCTGGTACGGCATTACAGCGCTAGAGCGACTCGGTGGCGGTATTTGGCGCGGTTTAAGTCCAATGCTCCGGGCATTCCTACCGCCAAAACATTGGGGCCATGCGATGGCCATGGGAGCGCTTTGGGGCTTTATGCCCTGCGGATTGGTTTACAGCGCACTTGCCTGGAGCGCAGCAACCGCGACAGGACCTTTCGATGGGGCCCTTCTTATGGGCTTATTTGGAATGGGAACGCTACCCGCCATGCTGGGAACAACGTTAGTGGGCCAACAAGCCAGTGTTATCATGCGACATCAAGTCTTCCGGAATTTAATGGGTATGACACTCATTATTATGGGATCTTGGAGTCTGTGGCTGACAACGCCTTTATCTGGGCACGGAATGATGCCCATGACGCCCAGCCCTCAGCACGAGTTAGCGCCCCCCCCCTTAGATCACTCTGGCCATCATCAACCCTCATCAAGTGCGGACAGCGCAATATGATCGGGGCCTCCACCCCACAGCGAGACGAGCCCGGCACTACGGGGGTAGTGATCCTCGCTGCAGGCGCAGGTAGTCGACTCGGCCACCGCCCTAAATGCCTCCTAGAACTTGATGGCATCGCCCTAATCCACCGACAAATTCAAGCAATCCGTACATTAGGATTGACAGAAATTATTGTCGTTCTAGGACATCATGGCCATCTGATCAGCGCAGCTTTATTAAATCAGCCCGTGACGACCGTGCATCAACTACAAGGCCAACACCATCAGTCAGATTCTGTACGCCTGGGGGTTTCGAGGCTCTCCCCTGAAGTAAAAAATGTACTCATTTGCCCCTCTGACTTGCCCTTACTGAACGCCAAAGATTACCGGGCCGTCCTTGATGTTTTTCGAGGACGCGACCCATCCATTCACTTCGTTGGACCCGAAGTAGGCGGTATACCAGGGCATCCCGTTATCTTTGATTCACAGGTAATCGATCAAATTATCACCGGAGACCAAACCTTTGGCTCCGGAGCATGGCGAACAGCCAACCACGCAAACACCTTGCGCTGGCAAACAGCAAACAAACATTTCATTCGTGATATTGACAGTGAGGACGATCGGGCCCAATTCGAACTAGAGACACGGCGAAAACTGCAATGGGCTGCTGACGTAAGCTGAACCCGTTAACCCACAGTAGCTACCTCCGCTATCCCATGCTCAACCCCTATGAGGGTGAGCGCTGCTCTAGGTTCGGTTTTTTTTCGTCCGACGACGCGCCCTAACATTATCGAAAAGAATAAAAGCTAGACCGCACCACACAATAAGAAATGAGAGCAGCGTCGCGGGAGTAATCGATTCAGCCAGTATGGTCTGGGCGACCACCAGCTGTAAGGAGGGTCCAAGATAAGAAAAAAGGCCGACTGTGGACATCGATAAAATTCGCGCTGAGGCCACGTGAGTTAAACTAGAGACCCAGCGAAAACTGCAATGGGCTGCTGACGTAAGCTGAACCCGCTGACCAACAACAGCTACCTGCGCTATCCCATGCTCAACCCCTATGAGGGTAAGCGCTGCTCTAGGTTCGGTTTTTTCTCGTCCGACGCCGCGCCCTAAAATTATCGAAAAGAATAAAAGCTAGACCGCACCACACAATAAGAAATGAGAGCAGCGTCGCGGGAGTAATCGATTCAGCCAGTATGGTCT
>JGI26260J51721_1001187_pt1 | contig 11191 bp, 8 predicted proteins | sample SaaInlV_120m_DNA_4_FD_51721 | JGI IMG/M metagenome (IMG submission 51721)
GACGAAGCTGAAATAGATCGTGCAGGGGCATTCAAATACGAGGCGGTAGAAGGCGCCAAGGCAAATGACTTACCTGATCATGTCAGCCCGGAAATATCCGAACTCAGACTGCAGCTACTAATGGACAATCAGCGCCGAATCAGCGAAAAACGAATGGCAAAGAAAGTTGGAACAACGCAGCAGGTTTTAATTGACGAGATTGGAGAAGAAGGCATCGTTGGCAGGAGTTGGGCCGACGCGCCAGAAATAGATGGCCTTGTATATATTCAGACAAATAAAGAACTGAACCCTGGCGATCTAGTTCAAGCCAAGATTACTGCCGCCGATGAATATGATCTCTGGGGAGAAGTAAACTAATCACTTTGTTTTGGTTGTTTTTTCTCGACCAAAATAGAAAACCCGCCTGCACAAGGGGGGCGCGCAGACGGGTTTGGGGGGACTTTTGAATCTTACTTATGGTTTACGTAGTCAGCTTCTGATTTTGCAATCGCTGCCAGCAAACCAAAAACAGATACAAATACTGCTGTTATAAACATGGTTATACCTCGCTGGTTAAGTTCACAATTCCAACCAAGCCAATCTTGGTAGGAGTGTTCATTTCACGGAGAGGATTATGAGAGCCTGTCCATTATTCCANAAATGGATTATTATCATTAGCAAAATGAATTTNGATCATACATAAACTAAATTTTAACTTATGGACGTAAGACGATTAGCAAGAACTGATTTAAATCTCTTGGTGGCATTTCAGGTGTTGCTGGAAGAGCAGCATGTGAGCAACGCAGCCGAGCGACTATTTATCACTCAATCGGCCATGAGCAAAACGCTTTCTCGACTGCGCGAGCTATTCGATGACCCCCTATTTACTCGCTCAGCGCACGGGATGGTACCCACCCCCCGGGCTATTGAGCTACATGGCGAATTAGAACATCTGCTACAGCAGATGGACTATTTGATGAGCTACCACGAAGCAGATCCCACCCAGTTCCAGGGAAAAATCAGCATCACGGCAACGGACCATTTTGCATTGCCCCTAATGCCCTCTTTGATGGGACGCATATCAGAGGAAGCCCCAGGGATTAGCGTCCGTGTGTCACAAGATATAGACAGTCAGTTTAGGGACATGACTGAAGGACGAGTCGATGTGGCCGTTGGCGGGCAACGCTCCGATATCGAAGAAGATTTTATTGTCGAAACGCTCTGCGTCACCTACCCAGTATTTCTGATGCGGCATGATCACCCGCTCAAAGAGCTGGAAAAGCCAAGCTGGCGCGACATCATGCAGTATCCAGAGGTCTCCCTGAAGGTGCTTTCATCACAGGGTTCCCGCGGCAGTATTTTGCGCTCACGTGTATACCGTTATATGAAACTCAGTACCACCGTGCTGGAAACACCGGACTACCTCACCGCTCTCGAAACGCTCTCGCGAACGGATGCAATCATGTTTGCACCAAGATTGAGCCAGGATTTTGTGAAGGCTACGGGCGCAATTTCATCCATCGCGCTTCCTGGTCGAGAAGGACGGGATCCGGTTGAGGTGGTTATGATTTTCCACAAGCGCACAGAAAACTCTTCCGTCCACAAATGGATACGAGAANAAATCAAAGACATATACGCANTCCAGCAACAGCGTTTTGATCAAAGGCAGGCGAACTAAAATTGCGACTAGATAAGTTTCTGGCAAACAANACCCAATACTCNCGCAAAGAGATCAAGAGAATCCTGCGCGCTGATCGCGTGACCTTAAATAGTGAACTGGTNCGAGACCCGGCAAAAAATATTCAGCCTGACTCCGATGTGCGACTGGACGATCTTCCTGTGGAAGAGCTCGGTGCCGGGTACTTTATGATGAACAAACCTCTAGGAGTNGTGTGCGCAAATTCCGATCCGGAACATGAAACCGTATTTGATTTGATTNAAGAGCCCCTGGATAAGCTCCATGTGGCAGGTCGACTGGATATCGATACGACCGGGCTTGTGCTGATTACCGGAGATGGCAAATGGTCTCACCGCATAACTTCGCCACGCTTCAAATGCGAAAAGAGCTACATCGCTATCCTTTCCGACACGATTACAGATCGCATGATCGAAAAATTGGAACAAGGGGTAGTTCTAGAGGGAGAAAGTAAACGAACCGCTCCCGCTATAGTTGAAAAAATTGCCGAGGACGAAATTCGACTCATCATTACCGAAGGAAGATACCACCAGGTCAAACGTATGCTAGCCGCAGTGGGCACATCAGTGACTGAGCTGCATCGCGAACGAATTGGCAAAATCTACCTAGATAATGCTCTACAGCCAGGGGAGTACCGGCCGCTTAGGGAGGAAGAAATTGCCATCGCCTAATCGCGACCGCGCCTGCGATGAGCTGGCAAATGCCATCGATACTTCCAGCGACCAACAAAGACTCTGGGTCGCAGATGAGCACCATCTTTCAGAACAACTGCTTAATCAGCTCGCTGCTCAGAATATCCACTTAATTAGCAATCGCTATGATCAATTCACTCGTGCCAAACAAGCCGGAGTGAAGGCTGTATTTAATGACTTCGACCTCTGTCATCCCCAAGGCCAGAAGTGGGATAGCATTTTCTTTCGGGTGTCTAAGGAAAAGGCCGTTGTGCACCGAATCATTAACAGTGCGGTAAATCTGCTCCAAAACAACGGAAACCTCTGGATATCTGGCTACAAAAATGAAGGCACCAAGACCTACCTGACGAAAGCGGCAAAAGCTCTAGGAAGCACTCCCTCAGTAAAGCGAAGTAAAGAACAACTCTTTGTGGCACAAATCGGTCTGAACGAGGCCGGTGAGCTACTGGCCGACGATGACTATAGTCAGTTACGACGGGTTGAGATGAGCAAAGCTCAAACTTTCTGGAGCAAACCCGGGCTTTTTGGATGGAAGCGCATTGACCAGGGCTCCGCATTCCTTGTGGAATCACTCACCGAATTAGCGAAGTCTGGAGATTTGGATATAGAAAGTTCCAGCGTTTTGGATCTAGGCTGCGGATATGGTTATCTCGCATCCGCAGCTGCCGAGTTGAACACGAAGAGCATTGTAGCCACAGACAACTGCAAAGCAGCGATTCTGGCGTGTCAAAAGAATCTGGAGAAATTTTCGAATCAGAACTATCTCTGCCTAGCCTCAGATTGCGCGAAAGAGGTGGAAGGGAAATTTGACCTAATCCTCTGCAACCCCCCATTTCATGCGGGCTTTTCTAGTAGCTCCGAGCTACATCAGAAATTTATAGACGCCATTCGAACAAAATTAAGTCCGGACGGCGAAGCTCTAGTAGTAGTGAATCAGTTCCTGCGACTAAAGGCTTTATGCGAGGAAAATGGCTTAAAAATTCTTAGCGAACAACGGGATAACAAAAGACATTTTGACCTATATAGGCTGACCCGAACGCGCTAAAGTCACTCAATGGCATTGAGACTACTGCAGATCATAAAAGGAATATTGACCGGCTTATCCATCGATCTCGTCTGTTCCTTTCTATTCAGCCTAGTTTGGGCAATGGTATTGGCAATATGGCTGAGCTATCAGGGCGTGGATGACCAAGAACTCGCATACGCCATAAGCGAAGCCGCACTCACATTTCCATGGCTGGNTATTTCCGTGCTAGCCGGCATGNCGATCTCCGTTTTTGCCGGATTTGTTACTGCCAACATTATTCAATACAACTACGTTCAATACCTAGGGGTACTCGGCACACTGCTGGCCTTAATCGGATTCTCTGGGTCTTCAGAGATTCTCGGCCAAAAAACCAGCGCCTTTTTCTCATTGCTTACCCTGATGTGTATTCTTGCAGGCGGTTGGTTGCATGACTGGGCGAATCGACCCTGATCTACCCATGAATGAACGAAGGATCCAAGGGTTCGAAGCTGAAGACTATCTGGAAGCGAGTGATGGCTTAAAGCTTCATTATTATCGACGAACCTTAGACCAACCCAGATACCAAATTATCGCTGTTCATGGCCTCGGCGAGCACGCTGGACGATACGCCTGGTTTGCAGATCAAATCGCCGAAGATGGCGGGAATCTGAGCGTTTTGGATCTGCGGGGACATGGACGCTCCGAGGGCAGCCGAGGGCACAGCCCCAGCTACAACCAACTAATTTCCGACATAGAAACTTTTGCCTCAATAGTAAAGCTGGAAAATATTCCCGCCTTTCTTATGGGGCACAGCCTAGGCGGAGGGCTGTGTTTAAACTACGGTCTGAGACAAGNCTTGGAAGCTGAAAATCATACAACCTTTGACGGCTATATCGCCTGCTCTCCTTTACTTAGGCTCTCTTTTCAGCCCCCCTCCTGGAAACTATTTCTTGCTCGAAAACTGGTAAAGCTCTGGCCGAGTTTTAGCCTGGATAGAGGCATAAATCCTAGGGTGCTCACTCGAGACAAAGATATCTCGGCCGCCTATCTTGAAGATCCTCTCAATCACGAAATGGTGAGCGCCTCACTGACCCTCGGTTTTCTAGAAGCCGGACAATTCGCCCTTGATCATGCGAATGAATTACTTTCTCCAGCTTTGGTTCTGCACGGCGGAGATGATCAAGTAACAGATATCGAAGCTTCAAAAGTTTTCGCTAATTCAGCTGGAGACTATGCTAGCTTTAAGGGATTTCCTGGTTGCTATCACGAACTGATCAACGATATTGACAGGAATGAGGTAACTCAAACCATTAAGAGCTGGATTAATTCTCAGATTTAGCTGACTAAAGCCAGGACGGCAAAGGCAAACCTTTCGATTTTAGAAAGACGGGGTTATAAACCTTGCTCTGATAGCGTGTGCCGTAGTCGCAAAGCACCGTCACAATAGTGTGTCCTGGGCCCATCGATTCAGCCATTCTCAGAGCCCCGGCCATATTGATTGCCGAGGAAGCACCCAGGCATATTCCTTCCTTTGCTAGTAAATCATAGATAAGAGGCAAAGCTTCTTCATCCGCAATTTGCACAGGAAAATCAATATCAGTGCCAGCCAAATTATCAGTAATATGGCTAATACCTATGCCCTCAGCTATGGATGAGCCTTCAAATAGCAACTCCCCCTCTTTGAAATAATGGTAAAGAGCGGAGCCCATTGGATCGGCTAATCCAATCCTCACATCAGGATTTTTTTCTCGCAGCGCGCGAGAAACACCAGCAATAGTCCCACCCGTACCCACTGCACAAATAAAGCCATCAATCTTTCCATCAAGCTGCTGCCAAATCTCCTGACCGGTTGTTTCGTAGTGAATATCGCGATTAGCGGTATTATTGAATTGTCCGGTCCAGAAAGCGGAGCCCGGGTTTTCTTCATTTAATTTGTCAGCAATTGCTCTGGCTCGATGAACATAATGGTTTGGGTCGTCAAAGGCAGTGGCCTGAACCAGTTCAAGCTCTGCACCGAGAAGCTCCAACTGCTCCAGTTTTTCGCGACTTTGATTCATCGGCATAACAATTCGAGTAGAGAACCCCATTGAATTGGCCAATATCGTGAGGCCAATCCCGGTATTCCCCGCAGTGCCTTCTACGATAGTCCCGCCTTGTTGTAGATCACCTGAGGCCACCGCGGCCCGTATTAACCCCAATGCAGTGCGATCCTTAACCGATCCGCCCGGGTTCATAAATTCACACTTGCCATAAATGTCACAACCGGTCTGCTCCGATAGATTGCGTAATTTCAGCAGTGGGGTATTGCCAATTAATGAGGCTAAATCCGATGCGGTCATTTTTTCATTCCAACTCGATTGCTGTCCATGTTAGCCCCAGAGAAGAAATTTAGCAGCCCTTTTTCGCCTGCCAATGGCAGCTTTGCCCCTGAAATTATTGCNTCTCAGGGCAAGGTGACTTTCGATTTGTCCGAATTTGCGCGCGCGTGTAAAATTGGCGGCCTTTTGCCCACCTCGGCCAGCCGCGCCAGATAGTAAAAGGCACGCGGTAATCAATGAACACCTGGGATTATCTGGTCCCTAACATAGCTAAAACAGGATTCTTTTGTATGTCGACAGGTCTNTATAGCCTGGATGAATTTCGCGACAATTGCGGGTTTGGTCTAATTGCTCACCTCAAGGGCGAAGCCAGCCACCGTTTATTGCAAACGGGGATAGAATCGCTCACCTGCATGACACACAGGGGTGGGATTGCTGCTGACGGTAAAACCGGAGACGGATGCGGCCTGCTTATCCAGAAACCAGACCGATTTCTTCGAGCCATCGCAAAAGAAGAGTTTTCTGTTGATTTGCCTGAGATTTACGGCATTGGTTCCATCATGCTGGCACGTGATCCAGGCGAGCGCGACCGGCAGAAAAAGGAAATTGAACGCGTAATTAGCCAAACCTTTAACATCGTTGGCTGGCGCACAGTTCCGACAAATAGTGACTGCCTCGGCCCCATTGCTTTAGAGACCCAGCCAGAAATAGAGCAGCTCTTTGTGACCGCGGAAGGTATGGCGCAAATTGAGTTTGATGCGCAGCTGTTCCGGGCTCGTCGCCATATAGACATGGCCTTGCCGAAAGAAGAAGACTTCTATGTCACCAGCCTTTCAACTCAGGTTCTGAGTTACAAAGGCCTGATGATGCCTGCAGATCTGCCAAACTTTTACCCAGATCTCGATGACAAGCGCCTGGAAACCGCCATATGCATATTCCACCAGCGCTTCTCGACAAATACATTACCTCGCTGGCCGCTAGCACAACCCTTCCGCATGCTGGCCCATAACGGCGAAATTAATACGGTAGGTGGCAATCGCAACTGGTCTGTTGCTCGAACTCCTCTGTTTAAATCAGATTTGATTCCCGATCCAGAATCGCTCGCACCTCTGGTGAATCGTCAGGGTTCAGATTCTTCCAGTCTCGACAATATGCTTGAACTGCTGGTGCTAGGAGGAATGCCTCTCCACAGAGCAGTCCGCATGCTGGTGCCACCCGCTTGGCAGAACGTTGGCCAAATGGATCGTGATTTACGTGCGTTCTACGAGTACAACGGCCTGCATATGGAACCCTGGGACGGCCCTGCCGGACTTGTTCTGACTGATGGCCGCTATGCGGTATGTACCCTAGACCGAAACGGCCTGCGTCCTTCCCGCTGGGTAGTCACAAAAGACGACTTTATTACCGTAGCGTCCGAAGTTGGCGTGTACGGCTATAAACCTGAAGATGTTGTCGCCAAAGGAAGATTAGGGCCTGGCCAAATCCTTTCAGTGGATACGAAGAAAGGCAAGCTCTACCACACAGAAGATGTCGACAATGAGCTGAAAAACAGACAACCCTATAAAGAGTGGCTAAAGGACAATGCCGTTCGTATTAAAGGGTCGTTGATTCCTATCGCAGAAGTTTCTGCTGTTGCCGATGAAGAACTAAATCGCTACATGAAACAGTTCTCGGTTTCCTTTGAGGAACGTGATCAGGTTCTACGACCTATGGCTGAAGCCGGCCAGGAAGCGACTGGTTCTATGGGCGACGACACGCCGATGGCGGTGCTGTCACACCAAAACCGATCACTCTACGATTTCTTTCGCCAACAATTTGCCCAAGTAACCAATCCACCCATCGACCCCTTGAGAGAAGCGGTCGTGATGTCCTTGGAGACTTGCTTCGGCCCTGAAGGCAATATTTTTGAAGAGTTGCCTGAGCATGCTCGTCGAGTAATCGTTACCACGCCAATTCTCTCAACTTCTAAATTTCAGGCTCTTTTGGACGAGGGCGCTGAACACAGCATGCCGTCCGAGACCTTCAGTCTAAATTTCGATCCACAACAAACAGATCTAAAGTCGGCCGTCGAAGATCTTTGTGATCGCGCTGAACAGTCGGTTCGTAATGGTACAAATCTCATTGTGCTGACCGACTGCGGCATAGAAAAAGGTCAGCTACCTATTCACGCTCTAATGGCNACGGGCGCGGTACACCACCGACTTATCCAAACAGGTTTACGCTGTCTGGCAAATATCATTGTGGAAACGGCCACCGCCAGAGATTCGCANCAGTGTGCGTGCNTGATCGGCTTTGGTGCGACTGCNATTCACCCTTATCTCAGTTACCGATTAATGCGCAGCCTAATCGACAACGGCGAACTGGTAATGGAAACCTGGGAAGCCTACAAAAACTACCGTAAGGGCATAAATAAAGGCCTGCAAAAAATCCTCTCTAAAATGGGGATTTCCGCCGTCGCCTCCTATCGGGGTGCGCAGCTATTTGAAGCTGTGGGCATTGACCCAGAGGTTATTGAGCTCTGTTTCCGCGGTACACCGAGCCGTATTAAGGGTGCCGGATTTGAAGATTTTCAGTCCGACCTCCTCGACCTCTCTCGGGACGCCTGGCGCGAGCGCCGCCCCATTAGCCCCGGCGGCCTGCTGAAATATGTACATGGCCAGGAGTACCACGCTTTCAATCCAGAAGTGGTTACCACTATGCACACGGCGGTCCGCAGCGGAGAGTTTTCCGATTGGAAGAAATACGCAGATGAGGTAAACAATCGGCCCATCGCCACCCTACGTGACTTATTGAAACTCAAAGCTAGCGACTCCATTCCGCTCGAAGAAGTTGAGCCGGTGGAGTCAATCATTAAACGCTTCGATTCTGCAGGAATGTCTCTCGGCGCACTTTCTCCGGAGGCTCATGAAGCCTTGGCGGAAGCTATGAACCGCCTAGGCGGACGCTCAAACTCCGGTGAAGGGGGTGAGGATGAAGCACGCTACGGCACTATCCGCACTTCCAAGATTAAGCAGGTTGCTTCTGGCCGCTTTGGTGTAACGCCCCATTACCTGGTAAATGCTGAAGTTATCCAGATTAAGGTGGCTCAGGGCGCAAAACCCGGCGAAGGGGGCCAACTTCCAGGCGGCAAAGTAAACGGTCTGATTGCCAGATTACGTTACTCCGTGCCCGGTGTGACCCTAATCTCGCCGCCACCTCACCACGATATTTACTCTATCGAAGATTTGGCACAGTTAATTTTCGACCTGAAACAAGTCAATCCAGATGCTCTTGTATCGGTAAAANTGGTGTCTCGCCCAGGTGTTGGCACCATCGCTGCCGGTGTCGCTAAGGCCTATGCAGACCTTATTACTATCTCCGGCTACGACGGCGGCACCGCCGCATCTCCTCTCTCGTCGATCCGTTATGCCGGATCTCCTTGGGAACTGGGACTATCAGAAACTCATCAAATGCTTCGGGCCAATGACCTTCGCGGTAAAGTTCGCGTGCAAACTGACGGGGGTTTAAAAACCGGACTAGATGTGATCAAGGCAGCAATGCTTGGCGCGGAAAGCTTTGGTTTCGGTACCGGACCCATGGTGGCATTGGGATGCAAGTACTTGCGTATTTGCCACCTAAATAACTGTGCAACAGGCGTCGCCACCCAGGATCAGCGCCTGCGCGATGATCACTATACCGGCGCCGTGGAACACGCCATGAATTTCTTCCGCTTTATTGCTGAGGAGACTCGAGAATGGCTGGCGATCCTTGGTTTTACCAGCCTGGAGCAAATTATCGGTCGAGTAGATTTACTGGAAGCTATAGAGGGAACATCCGCTCGACAACACAAGTTAGACCTATCCCCAATTTTACATACCGATGAATTATTGGATTCCAAGCCGCAATTCTGTGAGGTGACCAGAAATGAGCCCTTTGATAAGGGGTTACTAGCAGAGCGTATTGTGGAGACCGTACTCCCCACAATTGAAAGCAAAGCAGGCGGCTCCTTCGATTTTGAGATCACCAACTGCGATCGATCCATCGGCGCCCGCGTTAGCGGTGAGATTGCTCGACGCCATGGCAACCGCGGAATGAACAATGCCCCAATCCGGCTCAACTTTAGCGGTGTTGCCGGGCAGAGTTTCGGAGCTTGGAATGCCGGCGGCCTTGAACTCTATATAGAGGGCGACGCAAACGACTATGTTGGCAAGGGAATGGCGGGCGGAAAGATTGTCCTCTACCCGCCAAAAAACAGCAGTTTCGAATCTCGTGTAACTAGCATCATTGGCAATACCTGCCTCTATGGAGCTACTGGCGGAAAACTTTTAGCCGCCGGACGCGCTGGAGAACGCTGCGGAGTGCGAAATTCAGGTGCTCACGTGGTGGTTGAAGGAGCTGGAGACCACTGCTGTGAATATATGACTGGTGGAGTTGTCGCTGTGCTGGGTGAAACCGGCTACAACTTTGGCGCTGGTATGACTGGCGGCTTCGCCTATGTTCTGGATGAAGATCGAACCTTTGTCGACAAATACAACTCTGAGTTAGTGGAACTCCAGCGTATATCGAGTGAAGCGAACGAAGGCTACGCTTCNCACCTACGCGAAATGATTGTCGAATTTACCGAAGAAACTGGCAGTGNCTGGGGTGCAGAGCTGGTGGAAAATTTCGATGACTTTATCCATAAGTTCTGGCTGGTTAAACCCAAAGCAGCCAGCCTAAAAGACCTACTGGAGCGCACCATAGCTGCGCCACAGTAGCAGCTAAGATTGAAAACTAACTATGTCTAACGTATTTCAGTTTATCGACGTCGACCGCCAGGATCCTAAAAAGCGATCCATGCGCAAGCGCCAGGAAGAGTTCGTAGAAATCTACGAGCCCTACAACCGTCATCAGGTTGCTGATCAGGCGGAGCGATGCCTTGCTTGCGGGAACCCTTATTGCGAGTGGAAGTGTCCCGTACACAACTACATTCCCAACTGGCTAAAACTTATTGCCGAAGGCAATGTGATGGAGGCCGTAGAGCTTTGCCATCAAACAAACTCTCTTCCCGAAGTTTGTGGTCGTGTCTGCCCCCAGGATCGACTCTGTGAAGGCGCATGCACACTGAATGACGGCTTTGGCGCAGTTACTATTGGAAACGCAGAAAAATACATTACCGACACCGCTTTTGCCCTGGGCTGGCGCCCAGACATGTCCAATGTTGTTTGGACGGAAAAACGCGTAGCTATTATCGGCGCCGGCCCCGCTGGGCTAGGCTGTGCTGACATTCTGGTTCGCAACGGAGTAAAACCCGTTGTATTCGATAAATACCCAGAGATCGGAGGCCTGCTTACCTTTGGCATTCCGCCCTTCAAACTCGAAAAGAAGGTGATGCAGCGCCGACGCGAAATATTCGAAGGCATGGGNGTTGAGTTCAGACTCGACACTGAGGTCGGCAAAGACGTTTCTATGGACGATCTGATGCAGGAATACGACGCCGTGTTCCTGGGCATGGGCACCTATACCTATATGAAAGGTGGCT
>JGI26260J51721_1001193_pt1 | contig 11180 bp, 11 predicted proteins | sample SaaInlV_120m_DNA_4_FD_51721 | JGI IMG/M metagenome (IMG submission 51721)
TCTACCAACTGAGCTATACCCCCAGCTGGGCCATTCTGGATTTGAACCAGAGACCTCACCCTTATCAGGGGTGCGCTCTAACCAACTGAGCTAATAGCCCTTCAAATTTCTATTATTATAGAATTTTTCAGTATTTTTTACTTTTAATTGTTTTAATCAACCAAAAATGTTTCCATTAAAGGAGGTGATCCAGCCCCACCTTCCAGTAGGGCTACCTTGTTACGACTTCACCCCAGTCACTAATTCTACCTTAGGAGCCCCCCTCCGAAAAGGTTAGAGTAACTACTTCGGGTATAACCAGCTTCCATGGTGTGACGGGCGGTGTGTACAAGGCCCGGGAACGGATTCACCGCTGTATGGCTGACCAGCGATTACTAGCGATTCCAGCTTCATGTAGGCGAGTTTCAGCCTACAATCCGAACTTAGAATAAGTTTATAGATTTGCTAACCTTCGCAGGTTCGCGACTCATTGTCTTATCCAATGTAGCACGTGTGTAGCCCAGGGTGTAAGGGGCATGCTGACTTGACGTCGTCCCCGCCTTCCTCCGGCTTATAACCGGCAGTCTTTCTAGAAAAGTAACTAAAAACAAGGGTTGCGCTCGTTGCGGGACTTAACCCAACATCTCACGACACGAGCTGACGACAGCCATGCACCACCTGTGTACAGGTTCCTAAAAGGCACTTCTTTTTCTCAAAAGAATTCCTGTCATGTCAAACCCTGGTAAGGTTCTTCGCGTTGCATCAAATTAAACCACATGCTCCACCGCTTGTGCGGGCCCCCGTCAATTCCTTTGAGTTTCACGCTTGCGCGCATACTTCCCAGGCGGGATACTTAACGCGTTAGCTATGACACTGCACGGGTTGATACGTGCAACATCTAGTATCCATCGTTTACAGCTAGGACTACTGGGGTATCTAATCCCATTTGCTACCCTAGCTTTCGTCTCTGAGTGTCAGTTATGGCCCAGTAAAATGCCTTCGCCATCGGTGTTCTTTCCAATATCTACGCATTTCACCGCTCCACTGGAAATTCCTTTTACCTCTACCATACTCAAGTCTAGCAGTTTCCATTGCTGTTTTGGAGTTAAGCCCCAAGCTTTAACAATCGACTTACTAAACCACCTACAGACGCTTTACGCCCAGTAATTCCGGATAACACTCGCATCCTCCGTCTTACCGCGGCTGCTGGCACGGAGTTAGCCGATGCTTATTCTTCAAGTACACGTCAGAACTTCCTCCTTGAAAAAAGAGGTTTACGACCCACGGGCCTTCATCCCTCACGCGGTATTGCTCTGTCAGGCTTTCGCCCATTGCAGAAAATTCCCCACTGCTGCCTCCCGTAGGAGTCTGGACCGTGTCTCAGTTCCAGTGTGGCTGGCCATCCTCTCAAACCAGCTACTGATCGTCGCCTTGGTAAGCCGTTACCTTACCAACAAGCTAATCAGACGCGAGCTTCTCTCCAGGCGGATAAATCCGTTTCACTATATATGACTTCAAGCATATGGGGCATTAGCAGTCATTTCTAACTGTTGTTCCCCTCCTAGAGGCAAATTCTCACGCGTTACTCACCCGTCCGCCACTAGAGTTTAAAAAACTCCCGTTCGACTTGCATGTGTTAGGCATACCGCCAGCGTTCATCCTGAGCCAGGATCAAACTCTCGAAAAATTTCCTATATGTTTTTATTGTTTGAGCATTCGCTCTTTCATATCCACGAGTTCAATAGTATCGAAAAAGAGCAAAAAAAGTCAAGCTGTAAATTTTTAATTTCATAACAATAAACTTAAATTAAATAATAGATATTACTATTTATTATTATTATAAAGTATATAAATAATAGACTAAATAAAAAATTAATACGTATTTTGTTTATTAATTTTAACTTTTTAAAAATTAAACTTAAACTTTTTTAAAATATTTAAGAAAATTTTATAATAACTTTTTGGACGTGTGCATTGTCTATAATTTAGCTAACTTATCATGGACACTTTTTAACCGAAAAAAGTTATAAGTTTTTTTCAGTTAAAAAAGATCTTTATTTAAAGAACCTTGGAGTAATGTTTTTTACCTTTCCCCAAGGTTTTGAAGAAAATCCATTAGAAATTCGAATTACATTTTTCGGAATTTCTTCTACTACTTCAACAGGGAATACCTCTTCTATTACCTCAGCTTGCGATAATATTTCAACAGGTGCCTGTATAAAAAAGTTGCTTGTTCCAGCGATATTTACCTTAATGTCATGACTAAAAAGTTTAGCCGTTTTCAATACCTTTAATCTAGGCTCATCTAATATCCTTAAAATATTGATTTTATATTCTTCAGGTGCAGGCGGAGCTATGGACTTCGTTATAGCTGGTACCTTATTCTTTGATCGCTCAAATAAGTCAGGTACAACATCAAAACCAAAGTCTGGTTTTGAGATTTCGAACGAAAAAAATTCATCGCCCACAATATTTTTAAACTTATCCGAAATTTCCCCAGGGGTGCAAACTTGCATAATAAAACGTTTTGTCTCTTTTAATTCGCGATCTACTTTATGGCACTTAAGAAACTGTGGGTCCGTATATTCAACGTTAAACGTAGAATATATAATACCGTTACACAGCTCATCAAACAAGCTAATCAAATGTTGGACGTAATTATACAGGATTTCATCACAAAGATGTTTTATTTTTACGTTTTTGCTACTTGTTAGCTTTTCTTTCTGAATTTGCTCAAATGCTAATTGAATTTTTTTGAAAAAAACAGTATTTTTATCAAAAATCAAGAGGAATATACAATTATAAAGCTTATCAGCTAATATAGTCGAGTGTTTTAAACTTAAATAACAACCAGTTCTAAAGTTTAGCGGTAAAAACAAAGCTGTTATTTGAAAAATATATAGCAACAAATAAGTTATTGGAGCTATTGCTAAAAGGTTAGCTATAGTATTACACGTGAGATTAAGAAATTTTCCGATCGGAGAGAGACTAAAATCCAAACAGTGTTCTACCAAAGTCGCTTGTCCAAAATAGAGTTTTGGGCCATTTTGCAACATTTTTAGAGGTGAAAATCCCTCGATCTTGGAATCTAAGCTTGCTGTAAATCCTAGTGTAAATAACGCTAGACTAGTAGTCAACGTGGGTAATAGTAGTATCTCGGCTGGTAATAATAACACGTACTGGAACAGCATCAGCAGTGGAAGCAAGATTTTCATTAAGAAAATTGATTTAGAGGTTATGTCCTGGCTGGTTTGAAACTGAAAAATCGACTCTTCAACGGTTTTTTTACGTTTTTGACCCCTACGGCATTTTAAAAAAAGAATGTTACCCTCTTTAATCCTTAATATCTTATCTGAAACCTGGAATATCGTGAATACCGTACTAACATAGCCAAGTACGACTAAAAGGAAATTCCATAAAAGTAGTAGCTTTTTGTTCATAAGAGTGTGGTTTTAAAAAAAAAATTATTGAATTTTAGCCATATGCGCTTAATTATAAGGCAAAGCTAGTTATCTTGTCAAGCTATAAATTTTCACGAACCACAACGACCATTACATCAGGAATTCGTTGCATATCCTTACACTTAGCTCGAAGAATATCAAATAAGTGTAGAATATATGGTAAAACTTTTTTTAAAAGTATTGACATAATTTACAAAATGATAAATAATGTATTTACAAGTTAGCTGATGTAGCTCAATTGGTAGAGCAACTGATTTGTAATCAGTAGGTCGGGGGTTCAAGTCCCTTCATCAGCTTTATTTAAAATCGGAAAAAATTCTAACATAAATTGACTTTTTTATAGTTAAGGTATATAATTACTGCACATGTTGAGGGCGTGTAGCTCAGTGGATTAGAGCACGTGGCTACGAACCACGGTGTCAGGGGTTCGATTCCCTTCTCGCCCATTTTTTAAACAGTTAAGATAAATTATCGTATTATATACTTTGAAACTATGCAAATAATGCTCTTAAAATATCATATTCAATAATGATAGCTACTCAAATCTAATAAAAAATACTTTTAATTCGAGAAACTTAAATAACTTGTTAAATATTTTAAAAATAAATAAGCAAAACAATTTCTTTTTACATCCGTTGTTATTTTTAATATTAAGAAAAGTTATTTATTATAGATGGTATTAACTTTGATTTCAAAAAATTAAAGCGGGCAGGGGGAATCGAACCCCCATCATTAGCTTGGAAGGCTAAGGTTTTACCACTAAACTATGCCCGCATAATTAGGAATTATATTTCATTATACATTATAAGACCTAAACTTCTAAAATTAAAATTTAACCTCGATTATATTTAATCTTACCCCTAAAAATTCTGCTAAACTAGTCGCTTGTTTTTCTATTGTAGCCAATGGCAGTGGTTCCTCAGACGCAGGTGTTAGAGGGATTCGGCGTTCATCATATGTACAAAGAAATATTATCCGTTTTGGATTTATAGCTTCTGCTATCTCCAAATCAATAGAAGTAATATCTTCGAATGGATAAGACATAAAAATTCCTCGATTTTCACCAGGAAAACCATTACGAACAACCCTTACTACCTGTTCTACCTTATTGAACTCGTTATAGCCACTTCCAATATCCCAAATTACAAAAGATAATAAAAATGTGCCTATCAGAATTGCTAACGTACCGTAGAACACCATCAGAATACCCTGGGGAATAAAAGCTATAGTAGATGCTTCTATAAAAGATACTATATTTTTATGAAAATAACTAGAAGACCCAGTTAGTAAAAAATCAAATCCACTAAGGTATAAAAATAATAACCAAAAGTAATTACTTATTCTTCGCGAACCTTTAATGATATCTTTTCTTACCTCTAAGGAAGGCCCATTATTTGTAAAATTCTGTGTGTCCATATTAATATTCATTAATTTTAACTAAGAACAGAAAATAAATTATAAAAATGAATGGGTATACTTTAAGCTATTACTAACATAAGGTATACCCAAAAACGGATTAAATTAATTTAATTGCCTTAAACCCTAGGTAAAGACCGGATGCAAGTGCAAACACAAATCCTAAGAGTAAAAAATAATCGATTATAACTGTCATTTGATTTATTTATTTCTGTATTCTATCTATATTATACGCTTTTTTAGCATAAAAAATAAGATATTAGTTATTACCAGCTTGCTTTAAAAACACCAGGTAATAAACATTCATGAGCCATTTCACGTAAGACATGTCGAGAAAGACCAAAATCACGATAAAAACCACGGCTACGGCCAGTTTTCCAGCATCTATTTCGTAGTCTTATAGCAGAACTATTAATAGGTAAACGTTGTAATTTTCTCTGACCTTCAAAAATCTCAGTTAAACTTTTTGAATTTTTTAAACCAGTTAAAATTTCTTCTCTTTTTTTAGAATATTTTTTAACAAGCTTATTACGTTTTGCTTCACGCTGAAGCATACATTGTTTTGCCATATAAAGAAGAGATCTTAAATAATTAGGTAAAGTTGTTGATTATGATTTTAACAGCAAAAATTGAAATTTAAAAGTGTTTATTTTTTTTCTTTACTTATTTGCAAATAAACTACTTTTTAAAATATCCTCTGGTAGTAAAGTAACTAAATCTGCTTTTGTAAGATCTTTTTCTGCACTTGTTTCAAAAATTCGATTCGCTTGACGCAGTCTTGCACGATCAAGCGCATTTTTCACACTTCTTGCATTTGCGAATAATGGCTGTTCCATTCGAAGAGAAATATATTCTAGTAGAACTCCTTCACCTTCTGGTGTTAGTTTGTACTGTTGTTCTTCTAGCATCATTTTCGAAATTTGTAACAACTCTTCTGGAGAGTAATCTGGAAAATGTACATGATTCGCGATACGAGATGCTAAACCTGGGTTTGATTCATAGAAAACATCCATTCGCTCTTTATAACCAGCAAGTATAACTACAAGATCATCACGCTGGTTTTCCATAACTTGCAATAAAATTTCAATTGCTTCTGAACCATAATCTCGCTCATTATCGGGCTTGTATAAGTAGTACGCTTCATCAATAAAAAGAACACCACCCATCGCTTTTTTCAGAACTTCTTTGGTCTTAGGAGCCGTATGACCAATATATTGACCTACTAAATCATCACGTGTAACGGTTAATAAATGACCTTTTCGAATATATCCTAACTTATATAAAATATCGGCCATTTTTAAACCAACCGTTGTTTTACCTGTACCAGGACTACCCGTAAAAGACATGTGTAAACCAGGACTACCTGCCTCCATACCAAGATTTTTTCTTAAACGATCAATCAATAATAAAGCGGCAATTTCACGAATACGACTTTTTACAGGTTTTAATCCAACTAACTCTGCTTCTAAATTATCAATAATAGATTGAATCTCAGTTTTATTGTACTCCTCCTGTAAATTAACTACTGAAGTACCGGACACCTTTACTCTTGCTTGCTCTTCCATCATAGAATTGTTTTAATTAATTTTTTTTAATAAAAATAAAGAATTAAAAATAATTATTATTATTTTTAATTCTTCATCTTATATTTAGATTAAGCCATTACTGTTTCTTTAACTGACTCGATAGCAGCTTTTAGAACAGTTTCGGCTGCATCATCAAGTTTACTTGAATCTGCAATTGCTTTACCATATTCTGGTTTTGATGTTTTTAAGTATGAAATTAGACTAGTACTAAATGTCTTAACTAAATTCACAGGGATCTCATCAGTATAACCATTTAAACCTGCGTATACAATTGCAACTTGCTCTGCCACAGAAAGTGGAGAACCTTGAGCTTGTTTAAGTAGTTCACGTAAACGTTGACCACGAGCTAATTGATTTTGTGTCGCCTTGTCTAAATCAGAAGCAAATTGCGAGAATGCTTCAAGTTCAGCAAATTGTGCAAGCTCTAGTTTTAATTTACCAGCTACTTGCTTCATAGCTTTAACTTGTGCAGCAGAACCTACACGCGATACTGATATACCTACATTAATTGCTGGGCGAATACCCGAATTAAATAGATCACCAGATAAGAAAATTTGGCCATCTGTAATTGAAATTACATTTGTTGGAATATATGCCGAAACATCACCAGCTTGTGTTTCAATAACAGGTAATGCTGTCATACTACCACCACCAAGCTCATCACTTAGTTTTGCCGCACGCTCTAAAAGACGTGAATGTAAATAGAATACATCACCAGGATATGCTTCACGTCCAGGTGGTCGACGTAATAGTAGAGACATCTGACGGTATGCTTGGGCTTGCTTCGATAAATCATCGTAAATGATTAAAGTTGCTTTGCCTTTGTACATAAAGTACTCTGCAATTGCTGCACCTGTGTATGGTGCAATATATTGTAATGTTGCTGGATCATTTGCATTGGCTGCTACAATTACAGTATAATCAAGTGCATTTTTCTCTTCTAATGCAGTAACAATTTGTGCTACTGACGAAGCTTTTTGACCAATTGCTACATAAACACAAACAACATCTTCAGTTTTCTGGTTGATAATAGTATCAACCGCAATTGCAGTTTTACCTGTTTGACGATCACCAATGATAAGTTCACGTTGGCCACGACCAATAGGAATCATAGTATCAATAGCAGTAATACCTGTTTGCATTGGCTCACAAACAGATTTACGCTCAATAATACCCGGCGCCATCGCTTCAATTAATTGTGTTTGTGAAACTTCGATATCACCTTTACCATCAATTGGTGATGCTAAAGGGTTTACAATACGACCTAGAATCGAATCACCAACACCAACCTCAGCAATTTTACCAGTTGCTTTTACAGTACTACCTTCAAGAATATCGAAGCCATTACCCATAAGTACAACACCAACGTTATCGTTTTCTAAATTCAGAGCAATACCAACAGTATTATCTTCAAATTCTAAAAGCTCGCCAGCCATTACTTGGTCTAAACCATAAACACGTGCGATACCATCACCTACTTGTAATACAGTACCAACATTGTTTACTTTTACTTCTTTATCGTAACCTTCAATTTGTTGACGAATAATATTACTAATTTCATCAGGACGAATATTAATCATAACTTACCTTGTTTTGAATAAATGATTTAATTAAATATTTTGATTTATAACGAATGGACTAGAAAAAATTGGTATCAAGTTGTGAAGCAAGTTCTTTTAGCTGGCCTTTTAAACTTAAATCAATTACATTTGAACCAATTTGAACTTTTAAACCGCCAAGCAAAGACGCATCCACACTCGTTAACAGCTTAATCTCTGTTGCACCGGTACGGTTACGTAAACGAGAAATTAAATCTAGTTCTTGTTCTGGTGTTAAAGGAGTTGCAGATGACACTTGAGCAATTTTAATGTCAGCAAAATCATAAACCATTTGTAAATATTTTTCGATAATCGGTTCAAGTAGAGAAATTCTATTTCGATCTAAAAGAACCATCAAAAATTTTACAGTATTTTTATCAAAAGATAGTGGTTTAATAACTTTTTCTAAAACAACCTTTTTTGAACTTTTTGGATATAATGGATTTTCTAAATATCTCACTAAATTTTCATTAGAATCAAAAAGTTCTAATAAATCATTAATATCCGAGGTAATGGTATCCAGTGCGTTTGTTTTTGAAGCTAAATTAAGTAACGCGCTTGCATAAGGGTCTGCTACTTTTGAGCTTAATATTTTACTACTCATTGGCTACGTTTCCTCTCCAATTTCAACTACGGGTACGGAGCTTGCAGCACCAACCATATTTATACTTTCTTGCATATAATTACTTAAGTCGCTCTTTAAATTTGACTTTTTCTCAATTTGAGATACAACAAGTTCTAAAGCTAAGACAGAAACATACTGTTTTATCTCTCCTAAGATTTGTCGTTCTTTGAATTTTAAAATTGAGCCAGCAGAACTGAAGCGTTTGGATAATTCTACTTTCGCTTGATTATAATCAGCGTCAAGAAGTGTAGACTTTGTAACACTAGTTTCTTTTTTAATTTGATCAATTATGACACGGGCTTGTGCTAATTGTTTTTTTGCTTCATCAAGCCGAATTGTTGCTTCGTTTAAACGTTTTTCGGAATCTTCTACACCGCTACTAATTTCAGCCTGACGTTCACTTAAGGATTCACCTAAAAAGTCACGCCCGAAAAAAACTACGCTGCCAAGAATAATTAATTGGTTAATTAAATTTGTTTCAAAGATATCCGTATTTATACCGAAGCTACCATTACTAGCTACAATAAGATAAGCTTCTGTTAAAAGTTGCATATTTTTTAGTTAGGATATAGAAAACACCAGATGTTAATTTGCCACCTGTTTTGTGAAAAGCTTGCTTAACATTTGATTACATAAAGAATCAACAACTTTATCACTTTCAAGTTTTGCGAAAATTGTTTCTTTTGCTGTTGCAAAATTTCCCAAGATTTTTTCTAGTAAAGTATCAATATACTTTTGCGAAAGTTTTAATTCAGTTTCAAAACTTTGCTTATGAATCTTTTGAGATGTAACAATTTCTTGTTGAGCTTGTTTCTTTGTAGCTCGTAACTCGTTTTCGTATTCAGTTGTTAACTCATTCGCTGTTGTTAGCATTTCAGATGCTTTACTCAAATTGTCAAGGATATACTCATTTCTTTGATTGATTAGAGCAGTTAATGGGTTGTATAAAATTAAATTTAAAACAAACATTAACAGCAAAAATTCGATAGCAACGAGAGGTAAAGTTGCACCAAAATCAAATAACCCGCCTTTTTCTTCAGCAGCTAGAGTAATAAAAATTTGATCGTTCATAATCTCTAATAACTATATTATTTGTTTGATTTTTACTATAAGTACAAAAAGAAATGCCAAGACATTTAAATAAATTTTCATTTAGATATCTTGGCATTAATTTTAGCTAGTAAAAGGATTAGCAAATAATAGTGATAGAGATACTACAAGACCATAAATTGTTAAAGATTCCATGAAGGCTAAACTTAGAAGTAGTGTACCACGTAATTTGTTTTCAGCTTCAGGTTGACGAGCAATACCTTCAACAGTAGCACCAGCAGCTTGGCCTTGACCAATACCAGGACCGATAGCAGCTAAACCAACAGAAAGACCAGCAGCGATAACAGAAGCAGCAGCAATAATAGGTTCCATAATAGAAGAATTTAATTGTAAATAGGAAATTGTATCGAGTGAAAAATTAACAAGTTTCTTAAAATAGCCTTAAAAAAGCTAATAAATCTTTTTCTTATTCAACAGCTTCAGCAATGTATGCTGCTGCTAATGTAGAAAAAATAAGTGCTTGGACCGAACTTGCGAAAATACCAAGACCCATGATAGGTAAAGGAATAAATAGAGGAACTAATAGTGTAATTACACTAATGGTTAATTCATCCGCTAAGGTATTACCAAATAGTCGGAAACTTAGAGATAGAGGTTTTGTGAAATCCTCTAATATGTTAATCGGTAAAAGGATCGGAGTTGGTTGAAGATATCGACCAAAATATCCCAAACCTTTTTTACTAATTCCAGCGTAGAAGTATGTCAGCGAAACTAACAATGCTAACGCAACAGTTGTGTTAATATCGTTTGTTGGTGCTGCTAGTTCACCCTCGGGTAAACTAAGAACTTTCCACGGAATAAGTGCACCAGCCCAGTTACATCCAAAGATGAACAAGAATAGTGTGCTGACAAAAGGAACCCAGGGACGGTAGAAACTTTCACCAAGTTGGTTTCTTGCGATATCTGTAGTAAATTCAAGTACAGATTCCATGAAGTTCTGCCAACCTTTTGGTATTTGCTCAAGGCTACTAGTAGCTAAAAAAGCAGCACCTAAGATAAGGAAGATAACTAACCAACTAATGATAAATACTTCACCATGTAATGAGATTCCTGCTATATCCCAATAGTAGTGTGTTCCTACTTCAATAGCTGATAAAAGCAAAGAAGTATCTAATATATTTGACGGGTACATAAAATGGTTTAAGCAAAAGTAAAAGTATTTTATACAAGAATATTGTAACCTAAATCGACGCAGTTAAAGCTTATTTTTATTTTTTTGTTATTAATTATTGGTCCTAAAAGTAAGTTATTATGTAGATGTAAGATTATTACCCAAGGTAACCCAATAAAATAACAATAACAGTAATAATAACAGTAATAATAATAAGACCGATATTACTTACCTAAGGAGATAGTTGATGAGGGTAATTAAAATTTATTCTTTATATTGAAGATAAAAAACTTA
>JGI26260J51721_1001194_pt1 | contig 11180 bp, 7 predicted proteins | sample SaaInlV_120m_DNA_4_FD_51721 | JGI IMG/M metagenome (IMG submission 51721)
ATCCGCCATCGCTGACAGTCGCCGCTCAGAGGCTTTAACCGTGCGCATCGCTGGATCATATCGCCGCATCATAAATTCGCCAAACGTCTGCCGGCCCGTAAAGCGCTCTTCGCGCAACACTTGGATACGTTGATTGACAATCGCCTCATAAGCGCCCGTGGCGCCAAAGCGAAACGCAACTTGCGCTGATAAGTTTTCCAATTCAGCGGAAATTTTCAACAACGCGTCCAATGTGCGTTCGGGGGATTTTTGTGCCTGAGTCATATCAGCCATCAATTCGCTGAGCTCTGCATCAATCTGCGCCATGCGCGGCGATATGCTGCGCGCCGTTGAGAACCCCAACATCGACATGCTTTTATAGGTTTCGATCTCGCAAATCCGCTGGATAACGCGGCCTATGCGCCTGGGCCCCGTTTCGGCTGCGACAAATAACGCAAAACGCTGATGGCCCGATGCATCTACACGAAAATCACCCGCCACCACGGCCGATTTATCCAAAACTTCGCTGACCGTTAGGCTTTCGGGCACAAACCACTCGGCTAGTGATTGGCTGATCTCATCATCTGAAATCCGCGTTTCAACGCGTAAATTGATCGACGTGATGCGTTCGGCAGTTACCGATTGCAGCCAGTCCTCGGGGAAAGCTTCAAATTCGGCCGGATCAAACGGGCGCTCGGCACCGCCGGTGCTGAACAAGCTATAGGTGACAAACTCAGTATGTTGCTCCCATTTAAGCTGATGCCGGCCCAAAGCGCCAAAATAATGCGTTGCATCGGGTTGCGGATGGGTTTCACCAAAGCGGTCTAACAACGCGATCAATTGGTCGCGGGCGTTTAAGCGGCTGTGGTCCCCGCCCTCAGTATTTTGCGTGAAGGCAAGATAGGCCACACGACCCGGCGCGTCTAAAGATGGAAACGGACGCGCGTGCAGTTCATTGGCCAGCTCATAACGCAACGGGTGATCTTGGATAGCAGACATGCGGCCCTCATGGATAGATGAAACGGTGCTGTAGGCGGGATGTATATCAGTTTTCAAAGAAGGCAAAGCCTACAGCGACCTCAAAGCGCCTTGGTGAACGCAGGCATCGAACAAAAAAAAGGCCCCTGCACCTGTGGCAGGGGCCTTTTGCAAAATCACTGCCCAGACGGGTTAATCGATCATCCCAAGAAGTTTATCAAGAGACGCTTTTGCATCGCCATAGAACATCCGCGTATTTTCTTTAAAGAAAAGCGGATTTTCTATGCCCGAATAGCCCGTACCCTGGCCACGCTTAGACACGAAAACCTGCTTTGACTTCCAACATTCCAGCACCGGCATACCGGCAATCGGGCTGTTCGGGTCATCTTGCGCCGCTGGGTTCACAATATCATTTGAACCAATCACAATAGACACATCTGTTTCCGGAAAATCTTCGTTAATCTCATCCATTTCCAAAACGATGTCATAGGGCACTTTGGCCTCGGCGAGCAAAACATTCATATGGCCAGGAAGCCGCCCAGCAACGGGGTGAATCGCGAACCGCACCGTTTTGCCTTTGGCAATCAACCGTTTTGTCAGCTCGCTCACCGCCTGTTGGGCTTGCGCAACAGCCATCCCGTAACCTGGAATGATAATAACGCTATCGGCCTCTTCCAAAGCAGCGGCCACGCCATCTGCCTCGATCGCCACTTGCTCACCCTCGACTTCCATCTGGGGACCAGATGTACCACCAAAGCCGCCCAAAATAACGCTAACGAATGAACGGTTCATCGCCTTACACATGATATAAGACAGGATTGCACCGGATGAGCCGACCAGTGCCCCGACCACGATTAGCAAATCATTACCAAGGCTAAACCCGATCGCTGCAGCCGCCCAACCCGAATAGGAATTCAGCATCGACACCACCACGGGCATATCCGCGCCGCCAATCCCCATGATCAAATGATAGCCGATAAACAGCGCCATCAGCGTTAGGATCAAAAGCGGCAGCAACTCGCCGGAATTTAGATACCAAATCAAACAAATCACCGAGGCCAAGGCAGCGCTGGCATTCAGCGCATGGCCGCCGGGAAGTTTGGTCGCCGCCGAGGTCACTTTGCCAGCTAATTTTCCATAAGCAATCACCGATCCGGTGAAGGTCACAGCCCCGATCCAGATCCCTAAAGACGCTTCAACGCGCAAGATATTGATTTCAACGCCTGATTTCTTCGCCAGCAGCGCCGCGAAGCCATCAAGCGTTTTTTTGGCAGCGTCATCCATCGCCATTACGTTGACCAGCTCGAAATGCGCGTTAAAGCCCACGAATACGGCCGCAAGCCCAACCAGAGCATGCATCCCAGCCACCAGCTCGGGCATCTGCGTCATTTCAACTTTTGACGCCAGTTGATACCCGATCAAACCGCCCGCAGCGATCAACAGTGCAGACAGCCACCAAAGCCCAGCGCCTGGGCCAATCAACGTGGCAAGGACGGCAAGGCCCATCCCCACGATCCCATACCAAACGGCGCGCTTAGCGCTTTCCTGCCCAGATAGACCGCCAAGTGACAGAATGAAAAGCACAGCCGCAACAACGTAAGCGGCAGTCGTAAAACCCAATTCCATAATCACGACCTCCTTAAGATTTCTGGAACATGGCAAGCATGCGCCGTGTTACAAGAAAGCCGCCAAAGATATTAATTCCGGCAAAGAATACCGAAATCGCAGCCAAGAGGATAACCAAGAAACTGCCAGACCCAATCTGCAGCACCGCCCCCAGAATAATAATCGACGAAATGGCATTGGTCACCGCCATCAACGGCGTGTGCAGCGAATGGCTGACATTCCAAATTACCTGAAAGCCCACAAATACTGAAAGCACAAACACGATAAAATGCTGCATGAAACTGGCCGGTGCATAGGCCCCGACAAGCAGCATCAATGCGCCACCAACAGCCAATAAAGTGACTTGGTTCTTCGTCTGCTGCTGAAAGGCAGCCGCCTCTTCGGCGCGGCGTTCTTCGGGTGTTTTTTCCGGAACCGTTTCTTTTGGCTTTGCTGCGATCGCCTGCACTTTTGGCGGTGGCGGTGGGAACGTTACCGCGCCCTCATGCGCAACCGTGGCACCACGGATCACGTCATCTTCCATATTATGATTGACCTGCCCGTCTTTTTCCGGCGTCAGATCCGTCATCATATGGCGGATATTCGTTGCATAAAGCGTTGAAGATTGCGCCGCCATCCGGCTTGGGAAATCTGAATATCCCACAACCGTTACGCCGTTCTCGCTCACTATTTTTTCGTCTGGGACGGTTAAATCACAATTGCCACCGCGTTCAGCGGCCAGATCAACCACAACAGAGCCCGGTTTCATGGCAGCGACCATATCAGCAAGCCATAATTTTGGCGCATCGCGCCCCGGAATTAAAGCGGTGGTGATCACAATATCCACATCCGGAGCCAATTCACGAAACTTAGCCAGCTGCTTTTCGCGAAACTCTGGGCTTGACGGCGCAGCATAGCCCCCCGTCGCTGCACCATCTTGTTGAGCTTCTTCAAAATCAAGATACACAAATTCCGCACCCATGGATTCGATCTGCTCTGCCACTTCGGGGCGCACGTCAAACGCGTAGGTTATCGCGCCCAATGATGTTGCTGTGCCAATGGCAGCAAGTCCGGCCACTCCGGCCCCAACCACCAGCACTTTCGCCGGCGGAACTTTGCCTGCAGCCGTGATCTGTCCCGTAAAAAAGCGCCCAAAATTATTGCCCGCTTCGATCACAGCGCGATATCCTGCGATATTCGCCATCGAGCTGAGCGCATCCATCTTTTGCGCCCGGCTGATACGCGGCACCATATCCATCGCAATTACGCTGGCACCTTTGCCTGCTAGTAATTCCATCTGCTCGGTATTTTGCGCCGGATAGAAAAACGAAATCAAAAGCTTCTCATCGGTCAAGCGTTTCGCTTCGGTTGCATTGGGTGGGCGCACTTTGGTGATAATATCTGCGGCTTTCCATAAAGCTGCGGCCGTTTTTACCACCTCAACGCCGGCCTCTCGATACAGCGCATCCGCAAAACCCGCCGCCACTCCGGCGCCGCTTTCAACAACGCATTCATAGCCAAGCTTTTGCAATTGCAAAGCGCTGTCTGGTGTCATTGCTACACGGGCCTCGCCCGCGCTTACCTCTTTGGGTGTTCCGATTTTCACGTCTCACACTCCTCTAACTCTTTATTTTGAAGCTCGAAGATATTTCGAGCATAGGATGCGCCCTTCACGGTGAAGCCAAAAAGCATTTGGGCTGGCTAGCCAAACGTAGCGCCCCAAAAAGCACCGTCCAGTAGCCGAAGCAGAAACACGTGAAAGCGATGCCGTTGGTTTACCGACTGTTTTCCTGACGTCTACCCTAAAATGCGCTTTTCTGCGCTAAGCCGTCTAAAAACTTCCTTTTGAAAGCGGTAACAGCGCTGAAAATAAGGTTTTCAGCCACTTCGCTTCGATAAATTGAACCAAAAGGCGAAAATAGCGCGAAGCAGCGAGCGATAAAAATCCGTTTCATCACGCAAAAAATAATTGCGGCATATCCGATATTCTGCGGTGAGAACAAACCGAAACCCCTAGGCCCAGATGCGGCGGAACAAAGCAGATCTAGGATCGGTTTGCCGCAGAGGTAAAATGCACACTCAGCTTGGCTTAACCGGGAATAATGCCTAGATTGGCAACGAGCACGGCCGAAGGAGCAAGGATAACCGCCATGAATTTGCAGGGAAAGCACGCATTGATCACCGGCGGGGGCAGCGGCATTGGGCTGGCGATCGCGCAAAAGTTAGCCGCGCAGGGCGCGCAGGTCACGATCACTGGGCGGCGCAAAGCCGTGCTGCAGGCCGCTGCGGGCAAAGGCATATTTCCAGCAGAAATGGATGTGACCGATGAAGCCGCGCAAAAAGAGGTGATCGCAAACGCCGTAAAACAACACGGGCCCGTGCAAATATGCGTGGCGAATGCCGGTATAGCAGAAGGACGAACCTTGCAAAAAACACAAATGGAGTTGTGGCGCAAAATAATGGCAACCAATCTTGATGGCGCCTTCATCACCATTCGCGAAGCGATGTCTTCAATGACAAGCACAGATTGGGGGCGGGTGATCGCGATTTCCTCGATCGCGGGCTTGCGCGGCTTGAAGGGGGGCGGCGCCTATGCGGCAAGCAAACATGGTGTGATCGGTTTGATCCGCTCTTATGCGGCTGAACATTTGGGCGGGCCGATTACCTTCAATGCGATCTGCCCCGGCTATGTGCAAACGCCGATTATCGATCAAAACCTAGAAGCCATCCAAAAGCGCGGATTCACCCAAGAGCAGGCGCTGGAAATGATGGTCAGCGCCAACCCCCATAAACGGCTGATCGAGGTTAATGAAATCGCAGAAACGGCTATTTGGCTCTGTAATTCTGCCTCAGGAAGTGTAAACGGACAGGCAATCGAAATTTCAGGTGGCTAAAAGTGAGCGATATTTTTCAAAAAACCAAATCTCTCTTCGACCTGCCCGACGGCATTCTTTATCTTGATGGCAATTCCCTCGGGCCTCTGCCCAAAGCAGCGGCGGCGCGGGTTGAGGCCGTGATGAAGGCCGAATGGGGCCAGATGTTGATCACGGGTTGGAACAAAGCCGGTTGGATGGCGCAACCCAATGCGGTTGGCGACCGTTTGGCGCGCCTGATTGGGGCACAAAGCGGGCATGTTGTTGTCGGAGACACCTTATCGATTAAAGTCTATCAAGCGCTAGATGCTGCGCTGCAATTGCGCCCGGATCGCAAAGTGATCTTGTCTGATAGCGGAAATTTCCCATCCGATCTTTATATCGCGCAAGGGTTGATCCAAGCGCTTAATCAAGGCCATGAGTTGCGCCTTGTTGCCCCCGAAGATCTGCACAATCACATCACGGAAGAAGTCGCTGTGACGCTGATCACGCAAGTCGATTATCGTACTGGCCGCCTGCATGATATGTGCAGTATTACCGAAACGGCGCATCAAAACGGCGCCTTATGCATCTGGGACCTTGCCCATTCTGCAGGCGCCATAGAAGTAGAGCTTGCCAAAGCCAAAGCAGATTTTGCCGTCGGCTGTACTTATAAATACCTCAATGGCGGGCCAGGATCGCCCGGCTTTATCTATGTAGCGCCGCATCTTATTGATAATATTGAACCAACCTTATCAGGTTGGCTGGGCCATGCCGCGCCATTTGCCTTCGCGCAAGGCTATGAGCCAGGAAACGGCATTGACCGCATGCGGGTGGGAACGCCGCCGGTTCTGGCGCTGGCCAGCCTCGAAGCCGCACTTGATGTTTGGGATATGGTCGATATGGCCGAGTTGCGGGCGCAGTCTATTGCGCTCAGCCAATTGTTCATTGCTGAAATTGAAAATAAATGCCCGATGTTAAAATTGGGCTCTCCGCGGGATCCAAATAAACGCGGCTCTCAAGTGGCGTTTCATTTTCAAGAAGGCTATGCCGCAATGCAAGCGCTGATCGAGCGCGGGGTAATTGGGGATTTTCGTGCGCCTGACACAATGCGCTTTGGATTCACGCCGCTTTACATCGATCAACAAGACGTAAGAGCGGCCACCGATATCATTGCCGATGTAATGCAAAACCGCCTGTGGGACGCTGACGCCTATAAAATTCGCGCCGCCGTAACCTGAAGAGGCCAATCAAGCTTAAAAGCGTGGCCGATCTGGATTTCAAACCAGTAAGTCAAACAGCAAGCCGAACCCGGCAGCGCCCATCAGCACCCAGCCCAGCGCAAGCTTAAAGCGCCAGATTAAAATGGCACTAAGCGTTGCGATAACGATCACTCTTAAATCGACCGAGGCGAGTTGCGGCAACCAAAACGTTAAAAGCCCCATGCGCAACTCTAAAACCGTTCCGAAGCTTACCTGAAGCGCAAACCAAACCGACAGGTTCAAGATGACCCCAACAACCGCCGCCGTCACCGCACCCAGCGCGCCCCATAACCTTGGCTGGCTTGACAGGCGTTGAAAATATGGCGCGCCGAGAAAAATCCATAAAAAGCAAGGCACAAAGGTCACCCAAAGCCCAAGCGAGACGGCCATCAAAGCCAAGGCATAGCCACCTTGCTGGAAACCGGCGACAAAGGCCACGAATTGCGTGACCAAAATAAGCGGCCCGGGCGTGGTTTCGGCTAATCCCAAACCGTCTAGAACTTGCGCCGGNTTAAGCCATCCATACGCCCCTACCACATCCTGCGCCATATACGCCAAAACGGCATAGGCCCCGCCAAAGGTGACCAAGGCAAGTTTGCTGAAAAACCAACCAAGCTCAGCCAGAAATGGAACGCCAACACCCCAAAACACGATGACCAGTGGGCACAGCCAGAGACAAAGCCCCACCCCAAGCGTTATCGCAAATCGCCCGAAAGAAAACGCAGACAACTCGGAAATCTGAGCATCTTCTGGCGATAGAATTTGCGGGCGTTTGTGATATGCGCTTAAGAAAAACGCGCCATACACCCCAGAGGCAATCACAATAACCGGATAAGGCAGATTGAGAAAAAACAAACCGACAAAAGCAGCTCCGGAAATCACATAATGCTGGATCTGCGTCAAAGCACGGCGGGATAAAGTTATTAAGGCTTGCACCACCACGACTAAGATCGCGGCTTTTACCCCCAAAAAAATTCCAGATAACACCGGCGCTCCAGAAAAGGCCACGTAACTGATCGATAAAGCCAGCATCACCACGGCGCCGGGNATTACGAATAGGCTGCCAGCGATTAAGCCACCGGAAACGCCGCGCAGGCGCCAGCCGGCGAAGGTTGCCANTTGCATCGCCTCCGGGCCGGGAAGCAACATACAAAAATTCAGTGCATTCAGAAACGACTGCTCATCCAGCCATTCTTTTTCGTCAACAAGAATGCGATGCATCAATGCAATTTGGCCAGCTGGTCCCCCAAAGGACAACAAGCCGATTTTGACAAAAACCCAAAATATATCCCTTAGCCGCGCGGGCTTGGATGCGGTTGATATCTTTGCCTCATCGGTTGCTGAAACAGCCATTTTCTCAGGCACCTTTCAAAGTCATCCTTATCTGTCTTAAACATTGCGACCCGTTGCGTGACATCCCTACGTCGCAGGCAGCCCATGCTACGTCAAGGCTTTGCAAGCGCAGCGCTGGGGGCATCAAAAAAATTATCAGGGCTGGGCAAGCCGAGCTGCCCGCAAATCAAACCGACGCCTGAGATTGTCAATTGGTAACCAAAAAACGATCCGAAAGCTCAACCTCTTGCTCAAAGAAACGCGGCCTCAACCGAAAGCATCGCTGACATCAATTAACCGNCAAATACCTTTGAANGTTTAGACCTGCATATCGCGCTGGCCTCATCCTGCACGCTCAACCTGCAAAGACCGACCCGCCCAGTGATAGACCGCCTGACCGAAAGCCTGAAACAAAGGGCGCGAGACATCATCTTGAGCGGCTTGCCATTCAGGATGCCACTGCACGGATAAAGTGAACCCCGGGGCATCCTTAATATAAAGCGCTTCGGGCGTGCCATCTTTGGCAACCCCATCGATCACAACGCGCGGCCCGGCTTGGTCAATCCCCTGCCCGTGCAGCGTATTTGTAGAGACCTCGCGCGCCCCTAAAAGGCGGTGGAACGGGCCATTTGAGGTCAGTTTAACGCTATGCCGATGGGCAAATTTTTCATCGAGCGATCCCTCTGGGGGCATTCTATGATTCATCCGGCCCGGCAAATCGCGTATTTCGGGGTGCAGCGTGCTGCCCATCGCAACCGCCACCTCTTGAAAGCCCCGACAAATGCCAAAAATTGGCTGACCCGAGGCAATACACGCCCGAATAAGCGGCAGCACCAATGCATCCCGCGCCCGATCAAAACTGCCATGCGCGGGGGTTTCAGCATGGCCATATTCTGCGGGGTGAATATTGGGCCGGCCTCCAGTGAATAAAAACCCATCGCAGCACGCTTGCAGGTCTTGCACCGACACCTGCTGCGGGTCTGCTGGAATAAGCATAGGAAGGCACTGAGCAACTTGCGATATCGCCTCACCATTGATGATACCCGATGCGTGCGCCGGATATTCATCATTGATCATATAGTGATTACATATCACCCCAACTATTGGACGTACCATCGCTTACCCCGTGATTGATAGACGCAGTATAGGGGCGAAACTCAAAGATTGACAATAATCGCTTATGCTTCTGCAGTCAGGTTGGTCGCTTCTACACCGGCGATGGCACAAATTTCATCATTATCAGATAAATCGCCCGTCACACCAACNGCTCCAACGACGTTTAGTTTAGCATCGCGGATTAAAACGCCACCCGGAACCGGCACGACCTGCCCTTGCAAGGCACCATTCACCGCCTGCATGAAATAAGCCTGCTGCTCAGCGCGCGCCATCTGCGCGCGCCCCGCCATACCCAACATAACCGCACCATAGGCCTTGCCTGTCGCAATCGCGACCCGTCCTGGCGCGGCGCCATCGCTGCGCTCAAAGGCGATCAAATGCCCGCCCGCGTCCAATACTGCCACGCTCAAAGGCTTGAAACCAAGTTCTTTGCCTTTTTCCAAGGCTTTGCGGATGATTATCTTGGCCTTACGCAAGGTTAAATCGTTCATTCTTTGATCCTAAACTGTCTTATTTTCTTTGGTTTTTTTCGCCTATGCGGCAGATGCTGCGTCAACCGCCGCGGCAGCTTGCGCAGCTTTCACTTCAAGGCGGCGCGNATGCAGCACTGGCTCTGTGTAGCCCGAGGGCTGTATCCGCCCTTTAAACACCAAATCGCACGCGGCTTGAAACGCCAACCCCGTAAANTCGGGCGCCATCGGCCTATAGGCAGCATCCCCTGCATTCTGGCGATCCACAACTGCTGCCATTTTGTGCAATGCGGCCATGACCTGCGCGTGGCTTACAACCCCATGATGCAGCCAATTGGCCAAGGCTTGCGAAGAAATCCGGCAGGTTGCCCGATCTTCCATCAATCCAACATCATTGATATCGGGCACTTTTGAGCACCCCACACCTTGATCCACCCAGCGCACCACATAGCCTAAAATGCCCTGTGCGTTATTCTCAATCTCGGTTTGTATTTCTTGATCCGAGAGATTGCGGCCGCGCAGAACCGGCACTGTCAACAGATCCTTTAGTGTCCCACGGGGGCCGGCTGCGGCGAGCTCGTTTTGGCGCTGCTTCACGTTCAACTTATGATAATGCGTGGCGTGCAGGGTGGCCGCCGTGGGAGATGGCACCCAAGCACAATTGGCTCCGGCCTCTGGATGGCCCATTTTCGCCGCAAGCATGTCGCCCATACGGTCCGGCATAGCCCACATGCCTTTTCCAATCTGGGCCTTTCCCTGCAAGCCACACTTCAGCCCAATATCAACATTGCGATCTTCGTAAGATTTTATCCAAGGCGTGGTTTTCATATCGCCCTTGGGAAGAAATGCACCCATTTCCATACTTGCATGAATTTCGTCACCCGTGCGGTCTAAAAACCCCGTATTTATAAACGCCACGCGGTTTTTTGCAGCGCGAATGCATTCTTTCAGATTGGCAGAGGTACGGCGTTCTTCATCCATAATGCCCAATTTCACCGTATGATGCGGNAGGCCCAGAATATCCTCTACACGGCTGAAGATTTCATCAGCAAAAGCCACTTCTGCGGGGCCATGCATCTTCGGCTTCACCACATAGACCGAGCCATGCATCGCGTTGCCTTGGTCTGAATTAAGATCATGCATCGCAATCATCGTGGTGCACAGAGCGTCAAGTAAGCCTTCCCCTATCTCTGCGCCATCTTGATCCAGCACTGCCGGTGTGGTCATCAAATGCCCCACATTGCGCACCAGCATCAAGCTGCGCCCCTTTAAATGCGCTGGCAAACCTTGCGCAGTGGTGTAGGTGATGTCCGCGTTTAATCTGCGGGTAAAGGTCTCAGAGCCCTTTACGATTGCTTCGCTCAAATCCCGCTTCATCAACCCCAGCCAATTGCGATAGGCTAGGGTCTTGTCTGCGCCATCCACCGCGGCCACGCTGTCTTCGCAATCCATAATGGTTGAAATCGCCGACTCCATCCGAATATCAGAAATTCCGGCTCGGTCCGCAGCCCCAATCACACTGGCAGAATCGACATCAATAATGATGTGCAAGTCATTGTTCTTAAATATATATCCACCCAAACTAT
>JGI26260J51721_1001204_pt1 | contig 11135 bp, 10 predicted proteins | sample SaaInlV_120m_DNA_4_FD_51721 | JGI IMG/M metagenome (IMG submission 51721)
CTCATAAGTGATGGGCTTGAGCGGTCGGGACTTGCGGCGCTTGAAGGAGAAATCGCCCGACTGGCCCTGCAAGCCCGGGAGCTGATATGGCTTAATCCCTTGTTGCGCTGGGACCAATTCTCGCCGCAGGCCGCAGGCATCAAAGCCATGCTGCCGCATGTATCCTCACTGGTGGCCTGCCACAATCTTGGCAGTTTGCAAGATCTTTCAGATCATTTGAACGGCCGGCGCAGTGTCGATCACAAGGCGCGTTTGATGCGGTTGCTCGAATGAGGGCCCGCGGCCCCCATGCGGTGCCCGGTTGTGCCTTGCGCGGGGTGATTGATGCCCTGCTTGCAGTTGGTTATGACTGTGGACAGTTCAACTTATGAGGGGCGCGATGTCCGATCTGCTTAAAAAACCTTTTGGAACCCATGGAAAAGTGCATGAAATCACTCCGCAATCTGCGGGTTGGCGCTATGTGGGTTTTTCCCTCTATCATTTGCGCGCGGGCGAGCGCGCGGCTGAGCTGACGGGGGATCGCGAAGTTATGTTGGTGATGGTGGAAGGTAAGGCGCAGATCTGGGGCGCAGGGCAGGATTGGGGGGTCTTGGGCGCGCGGATGTCGGTGTTTGAAAAGACGCCGCCCCATTGTCTTTATCTGCCCAATGACACCGACTGGGCGGCCGTGGCCGAGACCGATTGTGTCATTGCTCTGTGCACAGCGCCGGGCAAAGGGGGGCATGCGGCGCGGCGGATTGGGCCAGAGGGCATCACGCTGACGGAGCGGGGCAAGGGGGTCAATACCCGCTACATCAACAATATAGCGATGGAAAATGAGGATTACTGTGACAGCTTGCTGGTGACAGAGGTGTTCACCCCGCCCGGGCATTGGTCCTCTTATCCTAGCCATCGCCACGATGAAGATGATTATCCGCGGATCACCTATCTTGAGGAGACCTACTATCATCGGCTCAACCCTGCTTCGGGCTTTGGGATTCAGCGGGTCTACACGGATGATGGGCAATTGGATGAGACAATGGCGGTCAAAGATGGGGATGTGGTCTGTGTGCCGCGCGGCCATCACCCTTGCGGTGCGCCACATGGCTTTGAAATGTATTATCTCAATGTCATGGCCGGGCCGCTGCGCAAGTGGCGCTTTGTGGCGGCGCCCGAGGTGGAATGGATCTTGGAACGCGATGGGTGAGGGCTGGATCTCACGGGCCTAGAGCAAAGCGAATATCACCGGGGCGAAGAAAACGCCGAGGCCCGCTAACATGCCCCAAATGACCTTGCGGGTCAGATAGGCCGTGCCAACGGCGGCGCTTGCGGCGGCCAGATGCAACAGGGTGACCCCATCGGCGGCATCGGTTGGCCAGAGCACGAGGGGCGCCACCATGCCCGGAAGGACTGCGACCGGGGTAAAGCGCAGCATACGCTCAATCACAGGCGCCATGCGCTTTGAGCCGATCAATCCAAGAAACGAAAAGCGAATGGCAAATGTACCGATCGCCATGAGCGCAATAATCAGCCAGATTTCAAATTGCGAGTAATTCATGCGCTGCGCTCCAGCAGTGTTTCGACGATGACCCCTGTGACCATGGCGCAAAAAGCTGCAATCAAGAGCCCGCTGCCCGACGGCAGGCTGGCCAGTGCTAGGGCTAGAACAACTGACACAAAGGCGGCGGCGATATGGGCCAGCGATTTCAGCAAGGGCGCCACAGTGGACAAAAACGCCAGAGGCAAGACAAAGGACACCTCCAAACTGCTGGGTATCCAAGTGCCAATCTCTGCGCCGATATAAGTAAACAGGCACCATAGCGGCGCAATCGTGAGCGAGACCCCTGCAAAATAAGCCACCCGTGAGGGCAGGGGCATGTCGGGTTGGTCTTCATATTTTGCAACAGCGAGCACATAGCTGTGATCAAAGTTCAAATACCCAATAAAGGCCCGCTGCAACAGAGGCGCGCCGCCCAAATGGGGTGCCAAAGCAGCGGAATACATGGCCATTCGTAGGTTAACCGCCAAAGCGGCAGCGAGAATGAATCCAATGGCGGCATTGTCGAGCATCAATTGCAGCGCGGCAAATTGCGAGGCGCCCGCGATGACAAGAATGGAAAAGCTCAGGGTTTGGGCCAGGCTCAACCCCGCTTCAATGGCAACAACTCCAAAGAGGGTTGCGAATGGCACGACCATGACAATAAAGGGCAAGACATCCACAACCCCTGTCCAAAAAGCAGAACTTTCTAAAGAGCGTGTCATCAGGTCAGCCTTTTACAAGATAGGTTTGATATGGCCCGCAGCACAGGGGGCCCATGCGCCCTAGGCCGGCGGGGCCGTGTCGCGAATTAACTTCCAATTGACCGCATCCAACAAAGCCTCAAAGCTGGCGTCCACGATATTGGCGGAAACGCCGACGGTGGCCCAGCTGCGCCCTTTGCTGTCTTCGCAATCGATCACCACGCGCGTGACGGCCTCTGTGCCACCTTGGGTGATGCGCACCTTGTAATCGGTCAAATTCATGTCATCGATCATCGCCTGATAAGGGCCAAGGTCTTTGGCCAGAGCTTTGGAGAGCGCATTCACAGGGCCCCGGTCATTGCCCAGCTCATCCATAGACTCGCTGACAGACATTTTCTTTTCGCCATCAATCCGCACCACAACCAATGCCTCGGACAAAGACACCATGCGATTGTATTTGTTTTTGCGCCGCTCCACCGAGACTTTGTAGCGTTTGACTTCAAAAAAATCTGGACAGAGCCCCAATTCGCGCCGTGCCAATATCTCAAAACTGGCTTGCGCCGTGTCGTAGGAATATCCTTGTGCTTCGCGCTCTTTGACCAATTCCAAAATACGCCCCAATGCGGGGTCGTCTTTTTCGACGATCAAATTTGCCTCTTTGAGGCGTTTGCGTAGGTTCGATTGCCCGGCTTGGTTCGACATGGGGATGTCGCGTTGATTGCCGACCAAGGCCGGGTCGATATGCTCATAGGTGACAGGGTTCTTGAGGATGGCGCTGGCATGTAGGCCGGCTTTATGGACAAATGCGCTGGCTCCGACGAAAGGGGCCTGGGGCGCTGGTATCCGGTTGAGAATATCGTCGAGCACCCGTGAGGCGCGTTTTATGTCCCGCAAAGCCGCATCGGTGACGCCGATCTCATAGTTCGACCGATAGGGCTCTTTGAGCTTGAGGATTGGCAGAAGTGAGGTGAGGTTGGCATTGCCGCATCGCTCGCCCAACCCGTTCAGCGTGCCTTGAATCTGCCGTGCCCCTGCATCGATGGCAGCCAGGGTATTGGCGACAGCATTTTCTGTATCGTTATGGGTGTGAATGCCCAAATGATCACCCGGCAGCCCGGCTGTGATGACCTCTTGCACGATCTGGCCAACCTCGGCCGGCAAGGCGCCCCCATTGGTGTCGCATAGCACGATCCAACGTGCGCCTGCTGCAAAGGCGGCCTGAATGCAGGCGCGTGCATAATCGGGATTGGCCTTATAGCCATCAAAGAAATGTTCCGCATCAAACAGAGCTTCCCGGCCCTGGCTGACGAGATGCTCGATTGAGCGCCTAATGTTCTCGATATTTTCGTCTAAGGTTATGCCAAGTGCGGTTTCGACATGAAAATCATGGGTTTTACCGACCAGACAGACCGCCGCTGTATTGGCATTGACCACAGCATTGAGCGCTGTGTCATTTTCGGCCGAATGTCCGGCGCGTTTGGTCATGCCAAAGGCGGTGAATGTGGCGCGGAGTTTGGGTTGGCTGTCAAACCAGGCGCTGTCGATCGGATTGGCCCCTGGCCAGCCGCCCTCAATATAATCAACGCCAAGCGCGTCTAAGGTCGCTGCGATTTGCTGTTTTTCCGCAAGTGAAAATTGCACCCCCTGCGTCTGCTGACCATCCCTGAGGGTGGTGTCATAGACATATAGGCGTTCTTTGGTCATGAAGGGCTCCAGTTTGCGCGCATAAAACCAGCACAAGGCGAAAGGTCAACCCCGCGCCTCTGCCTCTTCGCCCTAAGTCTGCACCATCAAAGCATCGAGCCCGTGGAAATGGTAGCTGTTGGCATAGGTTGGCGCTTGGCTAATGTGCAAATTCGGGCAGCGGTCAAAGAGCAGCTGCAAACTGAGTGAAATTTCCAGCCGGGCAAGCGGCGCGCCAACGCAAAAATGCAACCCGGCACCGAAGGATTGATGGGCGGTGGATTTGCGGTGTGGGTCAAAAACATGCGGATTTTCGACAAAGGCGGGATCTCGATTGGCTGCGGCCAAAAGGCAAGCCACCTCTTGGCCCTTGTGAATATCAAAACCAAAACACGTGGTGTCTTCATAAGCAAATCGGGTGAAGAGATGCAAAGGCGGGTCGAAGCGCAAGACTTCTTCAACCAATTGCGGTGTCACCTCACGATAGGGGCTCGGCAGAAGCGTTTTGAGCGCATTGCCCAGCGTATGCACTGTGGCCTCATGCCCGGCGTTGAGCAGCAATATGCATGTGGAGATCAACTCGGCACCGGTGAGCTTTTCGCCTGCTTCCTCAGCCGCAATGAGATCGGACAATAGATCGTCACGCGGCTGGCTGCGGCGGTGGGCGATGTAGCTGTCCAGGAAGGCGGTGAACTCCAGCGTGGCCTGATTGGCCGCGATTTCCACCTCATAGCTGCGGTTCGATTGATACATGGCCACCATTGCGTTGGACCAGCTTAGAAGATCCGAACTGCGATCGGTGGGTACGCCCAAGAGTTTGGCGATGATATGCACCGGCAGGGGGCGGGCGAAGGCGTTGAGGAAATCAAAGGGCTGGGCGGGGAAGGCGTCGATCAACCTGTGGCAAGTCTCTGTGATCTGAGGTGCCATGGCGGCAACTTTTTTGCTGGTGAAGGCGCGCAAAACCAAGCCGCGCAACCGGCTGTGGCGCGGCGGCTCAAGCTCAAGCATCGAGTGGCTCTCATTGGCCTGCCAGTCGGCGAGATGGGCGGGACATTGGGGCGCGGTCAGCGCCTCTCGGCCAAATTTGCGGTTTGTCAACAGCCCGCGCACCGCCCGGTAGCTGACGGCAGCTGGCATCTTATAGTCATCCCACCACACCAGATCACCCATCGCGCGGGCGCGGTCATAGGCGGGATAGGGATTTTGCACAAAACTTGCATCTGTGGGCGATTGTTTGAATATTTTCATGTCGCCATGACAGCTGAAACTTTGCACTGTGGCAAGATGTGTTGAATGTATTTCAACATCCGACGTAAAAACGACGAAAGTTCCTTGTTTTNTGGCCACCGCGATATAGAGTCTGTCTCACTCCGGACAAACCGGTTAACTTGGGAGGATACCATGAAATATTTTACTGCGGCCGCGGCCGCTGTTGCACTGTCGTTTTCTGCAAGCGCAGCTTTTGCGGCCTGTGATGCCGGCGAAACTGTCATTAAATTTAGCCATGTGACCAATACAGACAAGCATCCCAAAGGGATTGCGGCGACTTTGTTGATGGATCGTGTCAATGCGGAAATGAATGGCAAAGCCTGCGTTGAAGTTTTCCCAAATTCCACACTGTACAACGATGACCAAGTGTTGGAAGCCCTGTTGAACGGTGACGTTCAAATGGCCGCGCCATCCTTGTCAAAATTCGAGCAATTCACCAAACAGTTCCGCATTTTCGATTTGCCGTTTATGTTCAAAAACATCCATGCTGTGGATGAGTTCCAAAGCTCCGCAACGGGTCAAGCGATGAAAGAGTCGATGACCAAGCGCGGCCTGCTTGGCCTGGCGTTCTGGCACAATGGCATGAAGCAAATGTCAGCCAATGTTCCTTTGATGCTGCCGTCCGATGCAGATGGTTTGAAATTCCGCGTGCAAAACTCTGAAGTGCTCAAAGCGCAAATGGCAGCAATGGGCGCAAGCCCGCAGCCAATGGCTTTCTCTGAGGTCTATGGCGCTTTGCAAACGGGCGTTGTGGATGGGCAAGAGAACACTTGGTCCAATATCTTTGGCCAAAAATTCTTTGAAGTTCAGGACGGTGTGACAGAAACTGATCACGGTGTGATTGATTACCTCGTTGTGACCTCAACAGATTTTTGGGATGGTCTGCCCTCAGATGTGCGTGACCAACTCGCGACAATCTTGACCGAGGTGACTGAGGCCCGCAATGGCGAGTCCACTGCGGTGAACGCGGCTGCCAAGCAAGCTATTTTGGATGCGGGCGGTGTTGTGCGGACATTGAACGCCGACCAGCGCGCCGCTTGGGTTGAAGCCATGTTGCCGGTTTGGGGTCAATTTGTTGACGGCGTAGGCCAAGACAATATCGACGCTGCACAGGCGATCAACGCCAACCACTAAAGCGGCTCACAAGCCTATTGGCCTGCAGAAATGCAGGCCAATTTTACATTTTAGGACTTGCAAAATGTCATCATCCCCCCAGACCCCTCGCTCCAGAATAGGCCATTGGGTCAATGAGATTGAGGAGACGGCCATCGCCATTCTTCTTGGCCTTATGACTCTGATTACCTTCACCAATGTGGTCCTGCGCTATGGGTTCAACACGGGATTGATTTGGGGGCTTGAAGCGACAACCTTCTTGTTTGCGTGGCTGGTTTTGTTTGGTGTGAGCTATGCGGTCAAGGTGACGGCGCATTTGGGCGTCGATGCGCTCATCAATGTTTTTGAACCGAAAACGCGCCGAATTCTAACGCTGATCGCAGCGGCGGTTTGCGTGATCTATGCAGGGCTACTGGTGAAAGGGGCTTGGGATTATTGGGCCAATTTCGCCAATTTGCCACAAACGACGGGGCGTTGGTTTCCAACCGGGTTTGAAGAGATGAAACGCACCTCTTACCGCGGATGGTATGAGGTCATTGATATCGCCTTTCCCGAATGGTTGCGCTGGATCCAACCCCTCATGAACGATGGGGATGACTATGAAAAAATCCCGCGCTTCATTCCTTATTTTATTCTCCCCTTTGGCATGGCGCTGCTCTTGTTCCGCTTTGTCCAAGTCTTCGTGCGCTTGCTGCGCGGCCAAGAGGCCAGCTTGATTGTCAGCCATGAAGTTGAAGAGGCTGTTGCCGAAGTTAAACACTTGAACGCTAAGGACTAACCCTATGGAAGTTGCAATTTTATTTGCTGTTGTTGTTGGTCTGATGCTCATCGGCGTGCCCATTGCGGTCAGCCTGGGGATGGCGTCCATCTTGTTCTTGCTGGCCCTTGGCGATACCTCGCTGGCCTCCATAGCACAGACATTCTTTCAGGCCATGGCGGGCCATTATACCCTGCTGGCCATTCCCTTTTTCATACTGGCCTCGGGCTTCATGTCCACCGGCGGTGTGGCGCGACGGATTATCCGGTTTTCTGTGGCCCTTGTGGGGCATGTTCCGGGCGGTCTGGCAATTGCCGGCGTGTTTGCTTGCATGATGTTTGCGGCGCTCTCGGGCTCGTCGCCGGCCACGGTTGTGGCGATTGGCTCCATCGTGATCGCGGGGATGCACCAAGCGGGCTATACAAAGGACTTTGCTGCGGGTGTGATCGCCAACGCCGGCACTTTGGGCATTTTGATCCCACCGTCCATTGTGATGGTGGTCTATGCCTCCTCGGTGGATGTTTCGGTCGGGCGGATGTTCTTGGCCGGGGTCTTGCCGGGCCTTTTGGCTGGCAGCATGTTGATGATTACCATCTACATTATGGCGCGGGTGAAAAACCTGCCAAAGGGGGATTGGCAAGGATGGGATGAGGTTGCAGCTTCCGTTCTCGATGCCGCCTTTGGATTGGTGTTGATCGTGATCATTCTGGGCGGAATTTACGGCGGTATTTTCACCCCAACAGAGGCCGCTGCTGTGGCCTGCGTTTATGCGTTTTTCGCAGCCCTGATGATCTACCGCGATATGGGTCCCTTGCAAGGCAAGGGCTGGTTGCGTGAGAGCGAGCAGCGCGCCTTTGGTTTGGGGCTGCGCGTTGTGGCCTTTGCAATTATTGGCTTCTTGCTGCATGTCTCGCTCGGCAAGGCGGGTGTCTACCCCGAGGGTTGGGGGCTGGCTGTTGCGATTGCTTGGGTTTTGGTCTGCCTCGGCACCGGCTGGGCGATGACCCATTTTGCGGCACAGCGCAGCCGCGTGGCTTGGCCCGTGATCGTGGTGCTGGGCGCTGTGCCGGGCGTCATCTTTGCCTATTGGACGATGATCTCAATTTTCCAAGGCCTATCGGAATTTGCCTCCGGTTCGATGCTCGCTTTTGCCAGCACCGGGCTTTTGGCTCTTGTTGCTGCGGTGTTTCTCTTCGCGGCAACCGTGGCACCAGCCATTATCTTCACGTTTTCGCTGCACGGAGCGGCCCGCGAGGGGGAGGCCACTGGATTTGGCGTAAGCCTTTTGGGCGGCGCCAAGGCCATGGGCCGAGGTGTGATTGAAGCGATTATCTATTTGCCAGCCGCTGTTGTGCATAAAGACACCCGCAAAACCTTGTTTGAGTCTGGAAAACTCACAGTGACTTTGATGTTCATCATCGCCAATGCGCTCATCCTCAAACATGTGTTGACGGATGAGCAAATCCCTCAGCATATTGCCTCTGCCATGCTGTCCGCAGGGTTTGGGCCGATTATGTTCTTGGTGATCGTCAATGTGATCTTGTTGATTGGCGGGCAATTTATGGAGCCATCGGGGCTTTTGGTCATCGTTGCGCCCTTGGTCTTCCCGATTGCAATTGAGCTGGGCATTGACCCGATCCATCTGGGCATCATCATGGTGGTGAATATGGAGATTGGCATGATCACCCCGCCTGTGGGGCTCAATCTTTTTGTGACCTCTGGCGTGGCGAATATGCCGATGATGTCCGTTGTGCGCGCCGCCTTGCCCTTTTTGGCGGTCCTATTCGTTTTCTTAATTCTGATTACCTATGTGCCTTGGATTTCGACGGTCTTGCCAAATGCGATGATGGGACCGGAATTGATTGTAAAATGATAGATTAGAAAGGCAAAAGCCTATATCCCTTTTGCAAAGGGCTTGCGGCCAAACGGAGGATAATAATGGACCCGGTGACGCTGACCCATGAGATGATCGTTGTGCTTACGGTGCTTTTTGTGACGGTTACATTGTTTATCACCGAAGCCTTTCGCATCGATTTGACCGCAATCCTGACCATGCTGGCCCTGGGGCTGCTCAGCCAACTGCCCGGACTTGGCAATCTCGCCGATACCTCGCGATTGTTTGACGGCTTTGCCTCAAACGCGGTGATTTCGATCATTGCCGTTATGATCATCGGGGCGGGGCTCGATAAGACTGGTTTGATGTCCAAAGTCGCTGGCTATATTTTGAAACTCGGTGGGGCGAAAGAAACTCGGATTGTGCCTATCATTTCCGGTTCGGTCGGGATCATCTCCTCTTTCATGCAAAATGTTGGGGCTGCTGCGCTGTTTTTACCGGTGCTCAGCCGCATTTCTGTGCGGGCGGAATTGCCGATGTCTCGGCTTTTGATGCCAATGGGTTTTTGCGCCATATTGGGTGGCACGATCACCATGGTTGGTTCGTCGCCGCTGATTTTGCTCAATGATCTTATGGGTGTTGCCAATGCTGGATTGCCGGATGACCAACAGATGCGCCCTTTTGAGCTTTTCGACGTCACGCCGATCGGTCTGTCGTTGATCATCACAGGAATTTTATATTTTATGCTCTTTGGGCGTTGGATTTTACCCCGGCGAGATGGCACGGGCGAGGGCACCTCGGCGCAATCGATGCTGGATTACGTCAAAGCTGTTTACGGGCTGAAGGCTGTAATCTTCGAGGTGAAAATTCCCGATGGCAATATCCTGATAGGTCATAAATTGACCGACATTATGGATGCGCATCACATCTATATTATCGGTACAGATTATCGCGGTCGCCAAGTGGTCGCTCCTATGGCTCCAACTCAGATCGAGGCACCCTGCCGCTTGGCCATATTGGGTCGCCGGCGCGTGGTGGAAGAATTTGCCGAAATCTATGGCTTGGAAATCCTACCACAGCTTGACAATTTTTCTGACAATTTTGCCGCGACCCACGCAGGTGTTGCGGAGATCGTCGTGCCACCTGGGTCATCTGTGATTGGCAAAACGCCTGGGCAGATCCGCTTTCGCGCCACCCATGGTCTGTCTTTGCTCGGTATTCACCGTGGGGAAGAAACCTTAAGCCATGTGGAAACCCCCGATCATGCCGCGACGCGTCTCACGCATGTGCCGCTTTTGGCGGGTGACACTTTGGTTGTGCATACGAAGTGGGAATCTCTGACACGACTGAGCCGCAACCGCGACTATGTCGTTGTGACGTCTGAATATCCGCGTGAAGAGGTGCGGCCGCAAAAAGTGAGCTGGGCTTTGGTCTTTTTTGTTCTGGCGATTGCCATGATTTTGCTGACCGACATTCGCCTGTCGCTGTGCCTTTTGACCGGCGCAGCGGGCATGATAGTGTCGCGTGTTCTGTCCATAGATGAAGCCTATGAGGCGGTGAGCTGGAACACCGTGTTTCTATTGGCCAGTTTGATCCCACTCGGGGTCGCGGTCCAAACCACGGGCACTGCGGCTTGGATTGCGCAACAGGTTCTCATGCTGTTAGAGGGCTGGCCGATTTGGGGCTTGCAAGTGGGTGTGGCGATTATGGCGACTGTTTTCACATTGGTGATGTCCAATGTTGGCGCCACCGTGCTGCTCGTGCCTTTGGCCGTGTCCATCGCGGTTGCAGCGGGCGGCAACCCAGCTATTTTTGCGCTTACCGTTGCCATATCGACCTCAAACTCCTTTTTGATCCCCACCCATCAGGTGAATGCGCTGATTATGGGACCGGCGGGTATAGGGTTGTTGATTTCGTGCGCTGCGGTGCGGGTATGACCATTTTGTTTTTGATCGTCTCTATGGTGGTGATGAACCTATTGTTTTAGCTCTCGGCTAAGCTGCGCATAATAGGAAGGAAATCTTCCGCTTTGAGGCTGGCCCCTCCCACCAATGCGCCGTTCACATGGGTGATGGCGAAAATTTCTTGGGCATTGCTCGGCTTTACCGATCCACCATAAAGGATGGAGATTTCCTGACCGGCCGCGCCAAAGATGGCATGGAGCTGAGCGCGCAAAGCATCGTGGACTTCGGTGATTTCAGCCACAGTGGGAACAAGACCCGTTCCAATGGCCCAAATTGGCTCATAGGCAATGAT
>JGI26260J51721_1001214_pt1 | contig 11050 bp, 10 predicted proteins | sample SaaInlV_120m_DNA_4_FD_51721 | JGI IMG/M metagenome (IMG submission 51721)
AGAAAGCCGGTGATGCCGCCGCAATTGGAGGCATCGGGTTGGATGAAACTCAGGTTAGACTGCGCAAACGCCTGCTCAAATTCATGGATGGTATGCAGGTTTTCCCCCATCGCCAGGGGCATTCCAGTTGCCGCGCTGATCNTAGCGTAGCCTTTATAATTATCAGGGATGATTGGCTCTTCAAACCAGGTGATATCATAGGCGGCAAAGGCCTCGGCTGCGGTGATCGCTTCCTCGACCGTCATCGAATAATTTGCGTCCACCATGAATGTGATATCTGGCCCAATGAGCTCGCGCACCGCTTTTATGCGGGCAATATCTTCCGCCAGGCTGGGTTGACCGATTTTAATTTTCACGCCGTTGAAACCACGGTCCAGGTAGCTTTGGATACTGTTCAAGAGTTTTGGCAAGGGAAAGCCAAGATCAATGCCACCGCAATAGGCTTTGCAGCACTGCGCGGCGCCACCGGCCATCTTCCAAAGCGCTTGGCCGCTGCGTTTGCCACGCAAATCCCATAGCGCAATATCCACCGCTGAAATGGCGAAAGAGGCAATGCCGCCGCGTGCCACATAATGCACATGCCATTGCATCGCATCATAAAGACCTTCCACATCTGTCGCCGATTGGCCCAGCAGAAAAGGGGTTAAGTCATGGGAAATCATGGCGGCAATCGCATGTCCCCCTTTGCCGCCTGTATAGGTATAGCCGGTGCCAGAAGACCCATCTTCGAGGTGGACGGTTGCTGTGATCAACTCAAAAATATGATGGTCGCCATGTTTGGCATCCACCAGCACTTCAGCCAAGGGAATGTGAAATAGGCGGACATCAATGGATACAATAGTGCTCATGCGGCAGACCTCTTAGAGAATAATTGAGGGGGCATTTGAATGGGGTTGCGCGTGGCAGTTTAGTGTCTTGGGACGCGAAATGTCACTATGTTTATCTAGCGCACCGCTTTTTATCCGGCGGGCAACATTTGATCATAATCACTGACCAGCAAATGCCTTGGGGCTTCATCCTCTTCAATGTCGGAAAAACGGCCGATGGGTTCTCGGAAAATATTGTCGGTGTTGTCGTCGTTTACGGTGGACACCTCGCCGATCAACACATCCCCACCATCGCCCCAAAAGGCGTGCCAATCGCCAGGCATGAGGGTGACGCTTTCGCCAGGCGCAAGGCGGAGTTTCTCGCCGGGGGTAAAATCGCGGCGCAGGCCATCGCAATAGACCGTGCCGCCCTGATCTTCGGCAAATCGGCCTTCAGCGTCAGAGCCAAACAGCTCCACCACCAAAGTCGCGCCGCCACGGTTGATGATATCTTCAGCTTTGATCACATGGGTGTGCATCGGCGAGAGTTGATCTTGCCGCGAAATCAACAGTTTTTCCGCATAGCACATGCCGCCACCGCGCTGCAAATCGGCCAAACGCCCATTGCGCAGGGTAAACAAAAACAGGCCCAAAGCCTCAAAATCACCGGCGCCGTAATCGGTAATATCCCAGCCGCATTGCGCCTCAATGATCGGCCGCGCCGCGGCGGCGTTGCGTTTGAACGTCTCAGGCGACCAATAGGCAAAAGGCGGCAGAGTAAAGCCAAAGTTGCGGATCATATCATCCGCTTGCACCATAATGTCGTTGACTTGCGAGCGTTTCATGCGTTCTCCAATTGACTGACAAACTCGATAACCATGGCCGCCGTCCACGTGAATTGCATCCCTCCGCAGGCCGCGCCTATCATGGGATCATAAATTTTGGACAAACCGCGCTGGTTTATGAGGGTCAGACTATCATCTGTTTGCTTCTGCGCCACTGCGAAACGCATAGCTTGGAGCAAACGAGCGGCAAATCTGTCATGTCAGAGGTTCATATGTCCAGCAAAGAAAAGCTCAGCTTGATTTTAGCGCCACGGGGGGAGGGCAGGATGCTCAACTGCCCGCCATGATTTTTCATCACCCGGGCCGCAATGGCGAGGCCAAGCCCGCTGCCAGGGCCGCCGCCGGCCTGTGAAAAACGGCTTAGCGCCTCGATGTGGCGATCCTTCGGGTATTCCAATGCCATCATCTTGGATGAGCATTTCCGCCCCGGCGCCGTTCTTACGGAGTGTGACCCAAATTCGCGTCAGCTTTGGCCCGCCATGCACCAAACAATTGCTGAAGATATTTAAAATAGCCTCTTGGAGCATGGTTTGATCGGCCTGAATCATGAGGCTTTCGCGCGGCAGATCTTGGGTGACCGTCAAGCTGGCCTTTGGGTGGTTTTGCTCAAAGGTGCTGACGGCATGGGCGATAAGCTGGTTCAGATCCATTGGGCGGCCGGTTTGCGAGACATCGGTGCCACTTGCGCGTTCAAAGGACAACAGCTTATTGGTCAAATCGCTGGCCTCGCGCGCGGCTTGCAAGAGCTCAGCGCTGCGCTTCTGCGCGGTTTGCGGGTTTGGTGCTGTGGTGACCGCTTCGGCCAGCGCAAGGACACCCGCCATAGGGTTGCGCAGCTGATGGGCCGCGTTAGAGATGAATTCGTCTTTCGAGCTGATGCGCCGGGACACCCTATTTAATAGACCATTTAAAGTGGTCACCAGCCCCTGAGCCTCGGTTGGGACAGCCCTGCGGATCGGCTCCAATTCGCTTGGCGTGCGCTTTGCAATGGCGCGCTCAAGCTCTAACAGCGGGCGCAGCCCCAAACGCACTCCGAACCACACAACAATGGCAACGCTCATCACCAGCGCGGCAATCACTGCAAAGGAGCGCGACAAGACATTGCGCACAAAGCTGCTGCGCACGCTCGCGTTTTGCCACACGGTGATGTTGAAAATTCCGGCAATGCCGCTGACCAAGGTCACATCTTGGAAGCGCAGAACCCGCACATTTTCGCCCTGATAGACACTGTTGTAGTAAAAAGGATCTGTGGCCCCTTTGGGGGCCATACTCGGTAAGACCGGTGGGGTGGAATAGCCTGTGACAAACACACCGTCGGGAGCAAACACATGATAAAATATCGTGCCGCCAGAGGTATCGGCCAGCAGGCGACGGGTCGAGGGGCTAATGGCGTCCCCATCAGACAGGGCAACGTCGCGCGATATCGCAATTGCGGCGGAGAGCAAGCCTTTGTCAAAGATGCTTTCGGCCCGCAGGGTCGTATTGTGGAACTGCCAAGCACCGGCAATCAGCGAAATGATGAGCAGAGGGGGCAGGATGATCAATGTCAGCCGGGCCCTCAAAGAGCTGGGTTTCATGCGCGCTCCTGCACCGTGATTTGATATCCCAGTCCACGTCGCGCTTGGATCAAAACACCGTGGTCTTTCAGTCTTTGCCGGAGCCGTGAGATATAAACTTCGACCACTTTTTCCTCAATATCAGCCCCGACGCCGTAGACGTGATCGAGTACCGCGCTTTTGGATACAAGCCGTCCGTCCGCACTCAGCAGGCATTCAAAGACCGACATTTCTCGGCGCGGAATCTCCAAAGCGGTTTCGCCATCAAACAATTGCCGCGCATTTGGATCGTAATGCAAAGAACCAATTTTGCGCAGTTTTTGCTGAGGAATAGCCCGGCGGCGCAGGAGGGCGCGAACCCGTGCCTCCAACTCTGCCATCTCGAAGGGCTTGATCAAATAATCATCCGCCCCGGCATCCAATCCTTTGACCCGATCTTGCGTTTCCGCACGGGCGGTCAGCAAGATCACGGGCCGCGCATCGCCGCGTTTGCGCATTTGTGACAGCAAATCCAGCCCATTCACGCCCGGCAGGTTGATGTCGAGGATCACAAGATCAGCCCCATCTGCAACAAGATAGTCTTGCGCCTCATCGCCATTGGCAATCGCATCCACAGAATGGCCCGCATCTTCCAAACGATAGGTTATGCCTTTTGACAGGCTGATATTGTCTTCAACAAGCGTAATTCGCATTGCTGTTTTTCCGATCCGTGAAAGTTTCATGAAAGCTTCGCAGATTACACAGCAAGCATCAACCTGGGGTTTATGCCTCAATATGATTCCAATTACGCGGCTTCTGACGCGGTAAAAAAATCTGGGAGGATTTAATGTCTACACTTAAAACAACACGCCGCATGGCTATGGGCCTTGTGGCTGCAGCGACGGCCACCTTTGGCCTTCAAGCCAATGCAGGCGGCCATGGGATTGACCTGACAGGCAAGACTGTTGAATGGATCATTCCGTTTTCTGAAACCGGTGGCTCTGCCAAATGGGCAAATTTTTATGCGCCTTTGCTGTCTGAAGCTTTGCCAGGCCAGCCGACTGTTGTCGTAAAATTCATGCCAGGTGCGGGCTCAACCAAAGGTGCCAACTATTTCCATGAGCAAGAATATGATGACGGCACGCTCATTTTCGGCTCCTCCGGTTCTACACAATTTCCATTCTTGCTGGGCGACCCGCGGGTGAAATTCGACTATGCCGATTGGAATGTGGTTTTGGCCTCTGGAACAGGCGGCGTGGCTTATCTTCCACCTGAGCTTGCGGCCAAAATGGACGGCTTGGATGCCTCTGGTCTGAAAGACACAGACTTCATCTATGGCAACCAAGGTGCCACGCGTCTTGACTTGGTCCCGACATTGGCTTGGGAAATGCTGGGTCTGAACGTTGAAAGCGTCATGGGGATCAAAGGCCGCGGTGACGGGCGTTTGATGTTTGAACGGGGCGAGGCGAATATCGATTATCAAACCTCCTCTTCCTATTTGTCCGGCGTGACACCATTGGTTGAGGCTGGCACAGCCGTGCCAATGATGACTTGGGGTGCTTTGAGCGATGCGGGCGATATCGTTCGCGACCCCACATTCCCGGAGATTCCAACCTTCAAAGAAGTTTGCGAAGCAACCAATGGTTGTGAAACCTCTGGCGAAAAATGGGATGCTTGGAAAGCCTTCTTCATTGCAGGCTTCCCGGCTCAAAAAATGGTCTTCTTGCCAAGAGGCGCAACGGCGGATGCCATGGTGACCTATACGGCGGCATTTGAAGCTGTAAAAGCGCGTGCTGATTTTGCAGAAATTTCGGGCAAGCGTCTGGGCAAATACCCGCAGATGACAGGGGCCGCGGCCGAAGCTGCCAAAGCAAGTGGCACAAATGTGAGCCCTGATGCCAAAGCCTTCATTGTGAATTGGCTACAAGAAAAATACGGTGTTTCTCTAAACTAAGCTTTTCTTCCGGAACGCCCCACTCAAGATAGGTGGGGCGTTTTTATAAGGAAAGTGGGAGGATATTGTCTTGGAAGTTATCATGGAGGCCTTGCCCGCCTTCGGCGAGGCTTGGGCACTTATCCTGCAGCCGGTTGTTTTGGGATATTTGGTTCTCGGTGTGCTCATGGGGCTGTGCATCGGCGTCTTTCCCGGTCTCGGCGGCATCGCGGGCCTGTCGCTCTTGCTGCCCTTCATGTTTGGCATGGATCCGATCTTAGGTCTTGCTTTGATGATTGGTATGGTGGCGGTTGTGCCAACCTCCGATACTTTCGCCTCTGTTTTGATGGGTATTCCAGGCTCTTCCGCGTCACAAGCCACTGTCTTGGACGGCTTCCCGATGGCGCAAAAGGGCAAGGCGGCGCGGGCGCTCTCGGCGGCTTTTGCATCGTCGCTTTTTGGCGGATTGGTTGGCGCAAGTTTTTTGACGGTCTTTATTTTGGTCGCCCGGCCCATCGTTTTGGAATTTCGCACGCCAGAGCTGTTGATGATTACGATTTTTGGCCTTTCAATGGTTGGTATTTTGGCTGGGCGTGTGGCCATCAAGGGCATCGTCGCGGCCGGTCTGGGCATGTTGATTGGCACCATTGGAGAAGGGGCTTCTTCTGGTGATTTGCGCATGTCCTCTTACGATTTTCCCTATCTTGTCGACGGTCTGAAATTGGTAATTGTAGGCCTTGGCATTTTCGCAATTCCTGAAATTATCACCCTGCTGCGCAATGACCGCGCCATCAGCCAGGAGGCGCAGATCGGTGGCGGCTGGATCGCAGGGATCAAAGATTGGTTTGCCAATATTTGGCTTTCTGTGCGCTGTTCCATCATCGGTGTGATTGTGGGTGTGATCCCGGGTCTTGGCGGCTCGGTTGTGGATTGGATTGCCTATGGGCACACGGTGCAAACCAGCAAAGACAAGTCCAATTTCGGCAAAGGCGATGTGCGCGGCGTGATCGGGCCAGAAAGCTCAAACAATGCCAAAGAGGGGGGTGGCCTTGTGCCGACCTTACTGTTCGGCATTCCTGGGTCTGGCTCAATGGCAATCTTTATTGGCGCAATTGCCCTGCTGGGATCAGGTCAGATTGAGGTCGGACCTGCCATGCTGAAAAACAATCTCGACATTACCTATGCCATCGTTTGGCTGCTTGCCTTGGCGAATGTCGTGGGCACAGTGCTTTGCATTGCAGCCTCAGGCGGGATCGCCAAGCTCACAACCATCCGCTTTGTTTTATTGGCGCCTTTCTTGTTTATGATCATAAGCTTCGCGGCCTTTCAATCTGGACAAAACCTGATGGACCTTGTGGCGCTTTTTGCCATTGGCTTTCTTGGAATTTTGATGCGCCGCTTTGATTGGTCGCGCCCTGCTTTTTTGATTGGTTTTGTTCTGTCCAATCCAGCAGAAACCTATGCAAACCAAGCCATTCAAATCGCCCAATCCCGCTTCCGCAAAGGATTTGTTGAGGGGATTGATTATATTTTCTCGCCCATCGTGCTTGTGCTTTTGGCCATTACATTGGTCTCTGTCGTTTTGGGCCTGCGCCAGGCCAAACATATTTTGGCCGAAGGGGACAGCAAATCAGGCTCGAAACGCGCGCCGATGGTGTTCCTACTCTGCGTCACAGCTTTCATTGGCTATGCATTGTTTGATGCCGGTTCCATCCCTGACTATAGCCGCGATCGGGTCTTTCCGATGTTTGTGGCCAGCGTTTGTTTGGTGGGATGTACGGTGATGATTGCCCGAATGATCTTGGCCCCTGAAACCGATACGATCTTTGCCGACAGCGAGCGCAGCGCCGAAGCAGGGCAAGCGCGCTATAGCCTATGGTCCACCCTCGCGTGGTTTGCCGCGCTCCTGGTGGCCACATCGTTATTTGGGTTTATAATTGCCCTGGCCCTCTTTTTGTTCAGCTTTATGCGGATCAGAGCCAATATGAGCGCTGTTTTTGCAGCGATCTATGCGCTTGCGGGCATCGCTTTTATCTGCACTATGGCTTGGGCATTGAACCGCGATTTCCCACCCGGTCTTTTGCAAGCTTATTCTAACCTTCCATGGCCATTCACATGACACAAACTGCGATCCCTTATCTTCTTATGCGTGGTGGAACCTCTCGGGGGCCATATCTGAACCGCGCTGACCTTCCCGAGGATCTCGAGACTCTGGCTGAGGTGTTAATCGTGATTGTGGGCTCTGGTCATCCGCTGAACATTGACGGGATTGGCGGTGGCGCGGCGGTCACGACCAAAGTGGCGATGTTGTCCAGGTCACAGGATCCTTGGGCCGATGTGGATTACTTTTTCGCTCAAGTGAGCGTGGAAGATAAATTGGTCGATTTCAAACCCACCTGCGGCAATATTTTGACCGGCGTGGGTCCAGCCGCCATTGAGATGGGGTTGGTCGAGGCGCAAGAGGGTGAGACACAGGTAAATATTCTGGCAGTGAACACGCAAGCGCGCGTCGCCGCTGTCATTCAAACGCCTGGGCGACAGGTCAGCTATGAAGGCGTCGCGCGCATTGATGGCGTGCCGGGAACCTCTGCGCCCATTGCCGTTCAATTCATGGAGACGGTCGGGGGGGTCACGGGCGCCTTTTTGCCCACAGGTAACCGGGTTGATGAGATTGACGGAATCGCTGTGACTTGCATGGATGTTGCGATGCCCATGGTGATTGCAAAGGCCGAGAGCTTTGGGCTGACGGGCTATGAAACGGCCGCTGAGCTGGATGAAAATCGCGCATTTTTTGATCAGATGGAAGCTCTACGGCAAAAGGCAGGGGCTTTGATGGGGATGGGGGATGTCACAAAATCGGTGACGCCAAAATTTGGCCTGCTGGCCCCCGCCAAGGCCGGCGGCACAATTGCGACCCGCTATTTCATGCCCTGGAGTACGCATCCTTCCATGGCCGTCACGGGCGCGCAATGCCTTGCGTCTTGTGTGTTGACCCCGGGTACGATTGCAGAGGGCATGGCTGCCAAATCAAATGAGACCCCGGCCAATGTCATTTTGGAACATGCCTCGGGCAAGATTGAAGTGGCGGTTGATTATGCCGATGCGGCGACAGGTTTCGAAATAAAATCGGCAGGTCTCATACGCACCGCTCGAAAAATTGCGGCGGGAGAGGTGTTTATTCCAAGGTCAATTTGGGCCGGTCATTAACCGCGTTTACAGAAGGGTGATAGGGCGATGAAGGTTCATATTCTTGATGATTGGTTCGATACCCTGCGCAGCTTGCCGTGCTTTGCCAAATTGGCCGATCACGAGGTTACCGTCTGGACGGATCATGAGCCTGACCCCGTCAAACTGGCCGCGCGATTGCAAGAGGCAGAGGCTTTGGTGCTCTTTCGTGAGCGCACCAAGGTTGGGGCTGACCTATTGGCGGGCCTGCCAAATCTCAAACTCATCTCACAGCGCAGTGTCTACCCGCATGTTGATGTGCCGGCCTGTACGGCCCATGGTGTTCTGCTTTGCTCAAATATGCATTCAGATACGCCATCCTATGCGGCCGCAGAGCACACTCTGGCGTTGATTTTGGCCAGCTATCGGCAAATCCCGCAACAGGTGACCTCAATCAAAGTGGGCCGGTGGCAATCGGGGGTCGGCAGGACCCTGCGTGGCAGAACATTGGGGCTTTATGGATATGGACGCATTGCAGGCGCGGTTGCGGGCTACGCCAAAGCGCTGGGGCTCAATGTGCAATGGTGGGGATCAGAGGCAGGGCGCGCACGGGCCGCTGCCGCGGGTGAAACCGTGGCTGTCTCCCGTGAGGCCTTTTTTAGAGAATCCCATATCGTCAGCCTGCATGTTCGGTTGAATTCCGCGACCCGGGGTTTGATCACCGCCGAGGACCTTGCATTGATGCCGCCACGCGCTTTATTTGTGAACACGTCGCGCTCCGGTCTTGTGGCCCCCGGTGTCTTAGAGGCGGAGATTGCGAAGGGTCAGCTTCATGCCGCTGTGGATGTGTTCGATCACGAGCCGCTTTCGGATCGCGAAAATGTACTTCTCACACACCCGAATGTTCTGGCCACGCCCCATATTGGCTTTGTGACCGAGGATGAGTTTGACATGCAATTTTCGGATATTTTTGATCAAATCAATGCCTATGCCGCAGGCGCACCAAGTCATATGATCAATCCAGAAGCCTATCGGTGACGCGCGTGTTCTGGCAGGCGCGGCCCTGATTTCTGTTTGGAAATGGCATAGTCAGAGGGTTGCTTAGGGCTTTCGGTCGCCAGTTTTCGGGCGGAACAGGCGCGCAAAGAGCGGCGCACCCAGAATGACAATAAATATTCGCAAGACATGATGGGCCACCACAAAAGCCATATCTGCCCCAACAATGAGCGCAAGCACGGTCAATTCCGCTTGTCCGCCCGGAGCGAAGGCAAGAACGGTCTCTAAAGGTGGCGCCAGCCCTGCCAGGTGGATCACTTCGGCGAAGATGACAGCCAGTAGCAATAGCAGCACGCAAAACCCTAGTCCGGCCGTCACATCCCGTCTGATTTCGGCCATGGTGACACCGGCGTATTTGCACCCGACGCTCATTCCGATAAAAAATTGTGCAGCCCAGATGGCTTCTGACGGAGGGCGGTGTTGTAGTACGCCTGTAAGGGACAAGAGCGCAGCCAGCAAAAGTGGCCCAAGGATTGAGGCTCCAAACATGCCGGCACGTTTTGCCAGCTGCCAGCCAACCAGCCCGCAGAAAATCATCCACCCAAGCTGTGAGACGCAATGCTGGCGGCCGGAGCGCCCGGGGGGTTGGTTAGATCTGCGTTCCAAATCCAGGTCAGTAGAAAAGGCAGGGTCACGACGATGACCAAGACCCGCGTGGCGTGAACGAGCGCGAGTGTGCGCAGATTGCCGCCTGCCTCTTCGCCAAAAACGAGCATGTCCTGTAGGCCGCCTGGCATTGCAGAATAATAGCTGGTGGCAAAATCAAACCCCCATAGACGCTGGAAGTAAAAAACGCCAACGAGTCCAATGCAAGTGGTCATCACCGGGATCAACAAAAGCGTTGGCCACATGCCGCCCATGGAGACCAGCAGCGAAAGGGAAAATGTTGCGCCCACGGCCACGCCGAGAATACTGCGCATAGCCTCATTGATCACTTTGAACCCACGCATGGGCACGCCGAGCAGGGCGGCAATCAAGCAAGAAAAGATTGGCCCTAAGAGCCAAGGCAGCGGCAGATGCAAAAATTTGAACGCAAGGACGCCGAGACCCGCGACCGTATAGGCGTAGAGATGCGCGCTCATCGGTCCAGCCCCTTGAGCCTGTGGCGCAAAGAGGTTTGCAAATGGGCCTCGGCCGCATCGCCAGCTGCTGTTTGATCGCCCGCGCGGATCGCCTCTATGATCCGAGCATGTTGCGCGCTCACAGTTTTTATACGCGCTTCATCATCCAAAGTTGTGGGCCCCAGCAGCATGAGCGCATTGTTGAGCCCCCGGGCCGAGGCCAATAAAAAGCGGTTGCGACTGGCCAGATAAATGCGGTGGTGGAAATCTTGATTTAAGGCCGCAGCCTGTTGCGTGTCATCGCCGAGCGCTGCAATTTGATCATTTATGTCATTGAGCAGGTCAATCTCAGCATCATTGGCATGTTTTGCAGCCATCTGTGCCGCTGTGCGCTCAAGCACAAGCCGCATTTCGTAAAGTTCAACAACTTCGGAGGGGGTCAAGGTGCGGATCACGGCTCCTAACCGGGGGCGATGTTCGACAATCCCGTCGCTTTCGAGCTTGCGCAGGGCTTCACGCACGGGCGTGCGAGACAGGTCCAACCTCTTGGCCACCTCAATCTCGCGCAATCTGTCGCCGGGGCGGAAATCGCCGGAGCGTATGGCCTCGTAAAGCCGATGATAGGCAGCTTCTCCTTGGGACATAACTT
>JGI26260J51721_1001216_pt1 | contig 11045 bp, 9 predicted proteins | sample SaaInlV_120m_DNA_4_FD_51721 | JGI IMG/M metagenome (IMG submission 51721)
TCGATGAATTAGAGCGCAGCGGCAAGGGCACTGGCCTGGCCACACTCTGCGTCGCCTCTGGCATGGGCGCCGCGACGATTATTGAACGCATTTGAGACTAGAAATGGAGCATTCCCGTGGATGAAGTCGAATTTCAAGCTTTTTTAGATCGAATTTCCGCCTGTTGGGTCGATCGCGATTTTCAGACATGGGTCGATCATATCGCCTTGCCCTTCACCTCAATTACGCTCAACGGCCAGCTGTACAACGATTCAATTGAAAGCCTCCGAAAAGATTGGGATCTCTATTGCCAGGCGCTCGATACGCTGAAAATCTCGCAGATCATCCGAAAGGTTATGGTGATTGAAGCCAGCGAAGAGGACACGTTGATCGGCACCTATCAAACGCAAATGTTTGCGGAAGATCGGCGTGTTGTGGGACCCTATACCTCCTCTGCCATGTTAATCCATGACGGGAAGACTTGGCGGATCAGCTCAATAATGAACGCTCTGGGTCATCGCGATTGGACGACCCGAGAATACCTAAGCTAGAGGCAGGATATATGTCCGATTTCACCCAAACCCTTGATACCGATGGTCTGGCCACCATCACCTGGGACTGCCAGGCCCGGCCGATGAATGTCATGAGCAAGCAGGGTTTTGCCGATCTCAATGCTCTGATCGATGGGTGCCTCACTGATCCCATGGTCAAGGGGGTGATCATCACCTCCGCTAAGTCGGATTTTGCCGCTGGCATGGATTTGGCGGTGATCGCTGAGACAAAGGACATGCACCCAGAAAATCCCGCAAAGGGCTGTTTCGAGATGGTTATGGAAATTCACCAAATCCTGCGTAAAATTGAACTGGCGGGCATGGATTTCAAAACCAAAAAGGGCGGCAAGCCCATCGTCGCCGTGCTGCCGGGTACAGCACTTGGAATTGGGCTTGAGATCCCACTGGCCTGCCACCACATCATTTGCGCCGACAACCCAAAGGCGAAAATTGGCCTGCCCGAAATCAAGGTGGGTATTTTCCCCGGCGCAGGCGGCACAACCCGCTTGGTGCGCAAAATGGGNGCGATGGCGGCAAGCCCCTATCTGTTGCAGGGCAAGCTTTGCTCACCATCTCAGGCCCAAGCGGCCGGGATCGTTGATGCGGTCAGCACCACCCCGCTCGAAGATGCAAAAGCATGGATCTTGGCGGCAAAAGACACTGATTTGGTCAAGCCATGGGACGCAAAAGGCTATAAAATGCCCGGCGGCGCGCCCTATCACCCGCCGGCTTTATGACCTTTGTCGGTGCGTCTGCCATGGTCAATGGTCAAACCATGGGTGTTTACCCAGCCGCGAAGGCGCTGTTAAGTGCGGTCTATGAAGGCGCCTTAGTGCCCTTTGACACGGCCCTAAAAATCGAGGCCCGGCATTTCACATCGGTTATAATGAACCCCTCCTCTTCCAATATGATCCGCAGCTTGTTTCTCAACAAAGGCGCTCTGGACAAAGGCGCGGTACGGCCCAAAGAGGTGCCAGATCAATCCGTACGCAAATTGGGCATTCTTGGCGCGGGAATGATGGGCGCGGGCATTGCACTTGTCTCGGCACAGGCTGGTATTGAGGTGGTGCTCATTGATCAAACCCAAGAGGCAGCCGATAAGGGCAAAGCCTATGTCGCCGACTATTGCGACAAGGGGATCGCGCGGCGCAAATCAACGCCGGAACACAAAGAGGCCCTGCTGTCACGCATTACCGCGACCCCCAACCATCACGCTCTGACAGACTGTGATTTGATCGTCGAAGCCGTGTTTGAAGATCCGAAAATCAAGGCAGAGGTGACCCAAAAGGTCGAAGCGGTCATCGGCCCCGACTGTATTTTTGCCAGCAACACCTCAACTTTACCCATAACAGAGCTCGCCAAAGCCAGCACACGGCCCGACCAATTTATTGGCATCCACTTTTTCAGCCCTGTTGAGAAAATGGCGTTGGTGGAAATTATCAAAGGCGCAGAAACCGGCAACCGAGCGGTGGCAAAAGCCTTGGACTTTGCGCGGCAAATTCGCAAAACGCCGATTGTGGTGAATGACGCTCGGTTCTTTTACGCCAACCGCTGCATCATCCCCTATATCAACGAAGGGCTGCGCATGGTGCAAGAAGGGGTTGAGCCTGCCCTGATCGAGAATGCCGCCAAGCTCATGGGAATGCCCCTTGGCCCGCTGCAATTGAATGATGAGACCTCTATCGATCTCGGGGTCAAGATCGCCAAGGCCACCAAAGCCGCCATGGGCGCAGATTACGACAATGCACAGGCCGATGAGGTCTTGTTTTGGCTGTTTGAGCAGGGCCGCCTTGGGCGCAAGTCTTCGGCCGGATTTTATGAGTATGATGCCAAAGGCAAGCGGCAGGGCCTCTGGCAGGGCCTGCGCGATCATTTCGGCAAAGAGGGCGGCAATCTGGAGCTATTAGATGTGCAGCACAGGCTCATGTTTGCCCAAAGCCTTGAGGCGGTGCGCGCATTGCAAGAGGGCGTGTTGATGGATGTGCGCGAGGGCGATGTCGGCGCGATTTTGGGCTGGGGTTTTGCCCCTTGGTCCGGCGGGCCGCTGTCTTGGCTCGACATGCTGGGTGCCGACTATGGGGTGGCGCGCTGCGATGAGCTGCAATCACGCTATGGTGCCCGATTTGCCGCGCCCGAATTGCTCCGCACATTGGCAGAAGAAGGCAAGGGCTTTTACAGCCACTTTGCCGCTTGAATCCTCTCAGCTGCGGGCCAGGTGCTCTAAAAGATCTCTGTATACCCCACAACCGCCAAGCCAAAACACTTTGCCCGGTGGCAACACCGGGCTGCGCCTGCCTGCCCCCCGGCAGGCGCATTCACCATCTCAGTATACTGGTACGTGTGGTTATTGCTCAAATTCTGCAGTGATGTCACCACCAGACATATGCGCCCGCCCAGGCCGGCGCTGCCCTCGTTTCGTGTTGAAATGGCGTTATGCAGAGGTCTTTCTAATTATCCGCCGCATTCGAACGAACAGCAATGACAATTCCGGTCACAATGATGACACCGATGCCGACAAACCCCAAGGATCCAAGGCGATCACCGAACAACATCCAAGCGGTGGCGCTGGCGAAAATCAACATGGAATATTCAAAGATTGAGACATAGGTCACCTCGCCGATGAGATAGGCTTTCATGATGAACCCGATACCAATCAAGGAAAACACCGCCTGAATAGCGATCCACATCCAAACGCTTGCGGATGGCCAAACCCAACCCCTTGTGAGATAGCTGCTGGGATCTCCGGGGAAGACATGAAGGTAAATCACCCCCAAAGCTCCAAAGATCAGCATCAAAAACATATAGGACCAAAGCAAGGCCACAGCGCTTTCGCCTTCACACCATTTGCGCGTCGCCACATTGCCAAAAGCATACATAAGCCCAGCCGAAACCGGGATCAGATTGGCCCAGCCTAATCCGCCAACATCGGGCTTGAGCACCAAAAGCGTACCCAGAAACCCTAGACAGGCCGTCGCGAGGCGAATTGGCCCAATGCGCCGACGCGACCAAACTGCATCTATGAACATCACCAAAACCGGTGCGGTGAAAAGGCCAGCCGCCACGGCCGAAATGGGAAAGAACCCCAAACAGCCAAAATAGACGAACATGGCACCAGACAGGAACATATTGCGCCCCAAGACCGGCCATAGGCGCAGGGGCCGCAATGTCCAGCCAGCCAACAGACCGAAACCTACAATAGCCGGAACAGCGATCATGCTGCGCAGAAAGTGAAATTGCCACAGGCTCACCTCCACAGCGATATAGGTGATGAAGTTATCGATCACTCCAACAGTGGCCATACCGGTCACCATAAAGAGAATTGACGCAACTGTATTTGTTTTTTGATCCATTTGTTATGCATGGGCTCTTGAAATCATCTGCGCAAGCGCGATAGTGCGCAGAAAATGGGAGGAATGCGACATGGGCTGGATGGCGGAAGAGACTGGGTTGGACAAATGCCAGGCAAATTATGTGCCGCTGACGCCTTTGTCGCATCTGCAACGCGCCGCNTCGGTCTTTGCCGAGCATATTGCGGTGGTCTACGGCTCCCATCGCGCCACCTATCGCCAATATCACGCGCGGGTTAGCCAATTGGCCAGCGCCCTGACTGGCCTCGGCGTCCAGCCNGGGGATGTGGTGGCAACACTGCTCCCCAATATCACAGCGCAAATTGAAGCCAGCTTTGGCGTTCCGGCATGTGGCGCTGTTTTGAACACCATCAACACCCGGCTCGATGTCGACACGCTGACCTATATTTTTGAACATGGGGAGGCCAAGGTTGTTTTGGTCGACAGCCAATTTCTTGCCCCGGTGGAGGCGGCAATTGCCGCTATGAGCACGCCCGCGCCGCAGATCATTGAGGTGGCCGATCAAGAGGCTGGCTTCACTGCCTCTGGCCGGCATCTNGAGTATGAAACATTGCTCACCCGCGGCGANGCCCTGGCCCCTTGGATCATGCCGGCGGATGAATGGGAGAGCCTAGCGCTCAATTATACATCCGGCACAACAGGCCGCCCCAAGGGCGTGGTTTATCACCACCGCGGCGCCTATTTGATGACTATGGGCACGCCGATCAGTTGGCGCATGACGCTCCAGCCGGTGTTCATGGCCATCGTGCCTTTGTTTCACTGTAACGGCTGGAACCACACTTGGATGATGCCCCTTTTGGGCGGCACAGTTGTCGGCTGCCGCGATATTTCAGCCAAGGCGATTTATGATGGNATCGCNGATGAAGGGGTAAGCCATTTCGGCGGCGCGCCCATCGTGCTCAATATGATCGTCAACGCCGCAGACGGCGAACGGCGCAGCTTTGATCATCAGGTNGAGGTCTTTACCGCCGGCGCCCCACCTGCACCGGCGACTTTGGCTGCCATCGGCCAATTGGGTTTTAATGTCACACAAGTCTATGGGCTCACCGAGACCTATGGGCATGTGGTGGAATCGCTTTGGAATCCGGCCTGGGATGCTCTGCCCGCCGAAGAGCAATCGGCCCGCAAGGCCCGCCAGGGCATCGCCATGCCAATGATGGATTTGACCACCGTCGTTGATGACACAGGCCAGCAAATTGCAATGGATGGAGTCACACAGGGCGAAATCGTCATGCGGGGCAACTCGGTCATGAAAGGCTATTACAAGAACCCCGAAGCCACCACGAAGGCTTTTGCTGGAGGATTTTTTCATTCCGAAGACATCGCCGTTCAGCATCCCGATGGCATGATGCAGATTGCCGATCGGATGAAAGATATCATCATTTCCGGCGGTGAGAATATCTCAAGCATCGAGGTCGAAGGCGCTATAATGGCCCATCCGGCCGTGAGCCTATGCGCCGTTGTGGCCAAGCCCGATGACAAATGGGGCGAAGTGCCCTGTGCCTTTGTTGAGTTGCTTGAGGGAAAATCGGCCACAGAGGCTGAGGTGATCGCCTTTGTGCGTGCCCGTTTGGCCGGGTTCAAAACACCAAAGCGTATCATCTTCCAAGAGCTGCCCAAAACATCCACCGGCAAGATCCAGAAATTCGAACTCCGGGGCATCGCAAAAACAGCCTAGGGGCGAGCGGACATCAGCNCAAAACGGCACAGGCCATTGCCTAGATACTCGGATCAACCTATCTTGCGGAAAAGAGGCAGAGCAGGCCCACATGACCGCACTTAAAGCATATGAGCGGCTGGAATGTACCGGCCTTTGGCGCAGCGGCCCTGCGATGCAAAGGCGTGAGGTTGTTGTGTCTTGCGGCCAAGCCACCTTAATTTTGACGGATATGCAAAACCGCCCGCTGGCCCATTGGTCTTTGGCCGCGGTTGATGTCCAAACCCATAAAGAGGATGCAGCGACCCTGAGGCCCGCACCGGGCTCGGAAGAAAGTTTGGAAATTTCCGACAAAACCATGCTTGACGCCCTGCTAAAGGTGCAAAAAGCTATTGATCGTAGCCGTCCACATCCTGGCAGAGTGCGTTTCATTCTTGCACTCTCAAGCGTCGTCCTTCTCAGCTTTGCAACCCTGATTTGGGGGCCGCAAGCCATGACCCGCTATGCAAGTAACGTCTTGCCTGAGGCCAAACGCATCCAGCTCGGCCAGGTGCTTGCACAGCGCATTGGCCAATTGGCAGGTCCTTATTGCACCAGCCCAGAAGGCATCCGCAGCGCCGCGCTCCTAGTGGAGCGCCTGGCACCGAATACCGCGCTTGAACTGCGCGTCCTCCCCGGGCAACGCGCCGCACCCATCGTTTTGCCCGGCGGCAAAGTGATAGTGTTTGACAATATGGTGGGGCAATCGGACGATCCGGCGGTGACGGCAGCCTATGTCGCCTCCGCCATTGCCACGTTAAATCAAGTCGATCCGCTCGGCATCTTCCTCGAAGACGCCGGACCATTGGTCTCCATCAGCCTGATCACCTCAAACGAGCTCTCAAGCCGGCAGGTGGACCAGTTGGCCAAAATAGCCCTGTCAGATCAGCGCAGCCCCGCATCCACCGCACAGCCCCCCTTAGCCCTCCCCACCACCCCCCTTCCCGACGGCGCATGGCTCGGCCTGCAAGCGATTTGCAACCCGGGGTGATGTCTGCTGCTCTGGTCAACATGAGCGCTGTCTCGTTAAATGGGCCTCAATATTCCGAGAGCAAGTTCATTAAATCGCGATCAGGTGCTATACCGCACCTGCCCCGATTAAATCCAAATGATTGATAATGAGTTCCTACCTCAAAGGAATGACGAGCAAAAAGCATCACTTCTTGGCGATAGACCTGCCGTCAATTGAGAATTTCACATTGAACTTCCGACGACTTATGTCATAGTTCCAGTGGGCCTGAATTTAAAGCCCGATCAACGCTGCCTGGACTGTGAACAATATCAGATCCTGTAAGCGGGAAGAAAGGAATAAGAATGATATCCCCAAAAGTTGTGTCCAAGGGGCGGCCAAAAGGCGATACATACTATAAAGACATTGCGAGTAATTACGAGAAAAAGCGCACGAAACAAGCTTGGTGGCATGTCGAGCAAGAACAAATGTCGCAACTCTTAGATCAGCTCCCAGATGGATTGTCGGTCGTAGACATCCCTTTTGGAACAGGCCGTTTCGTTCCGATGTACCGTAAAAAAGGGTTTAAAATTGCGGGATTAGATGCGTCTGAAGATATGATTTCGACAGCACAAAAAATATTAGGCTCTGATTTTGATGGAATTGATGCCCGCGTTGGAGATGCAGCGTCTTTACCATTCAAGGACAATGAATTCGATTTACTCGTAAGCACACGTTTTCTGCGCGATATCGTTGTCTTCAGTGTTGCCAAGGAAATATTGCGTGAGTTTGCACGAGTTACGAAGAAATATGCAATTATCCAACTCGGTCACAACCGCAAAACAGGCTTCACCCCACATGAAAATAGTCCAATGGGAGGCTGGTTGTCGGAAAACGAACTCACCAAGCTCCTTAATAGTTATGGCTTTGAAGTCGTTGAAAAACGTCTGTTTCTAGAGCATAACGACGAGGGAACAGATATCTATCATAACTTGTGCAAAATGGCACCGTAAATGTTGGTTGAGCTCTTAGGTTTGCCCGGTTCTGGCAAATCAACCTTGGTTAAAACATTGCTAGAAAAATCGTCCGACCACCCCATTGATATCGAAACATTAAACCAACGTGCCGAAGGCGTTTTGCAACACCATAAAACGAAACGTGGATATATTCGGCGAAAGAGGGGACGCGGATGGTTTTTCGCGACGTTTGAATTTGCGCATTGCTACCCAGAAATATTCAGAATCGTATTTGAAAATGCAATCTTACAGCAGGACAGAAATTTAGACTTTTTTGATCTCTTGGCTCAATATCATTTTTCCAAACAAGCCACAGACGCCGTGGGGCCTGCACTCTCTGATGAGGGTTTTTTGCACCGAGGCTCAGCGATTTTTCTGTATCCGAACACCTATTCAAATATCGACACCTATCTGAAACATGTCCCATGTTTTGACACGGTCATCCATATTGGATGCTCCATTGATTTGGCAATTGAACGGTGCAAATCGCGCCCCAAGGGGCTGCCAAAACGGTATCGGAGTTTTTCCGAACAGGAATTATCGCAATGTTATCAAAAATTGGAGCGGCTACATCAAACTTGTCTCGACCATCACAAGGACAGCAGGGTCAATATCATTCGGGTAGATGGACAAAAGCCCTGGGCCCAAAAAACTCAGACAATTCTGGATACTCTATCTGACGATGGAGCCATGGGCGCCGTCCCTTTTGATATAGAGGTTTAGCCTGATGACAAAGAATATTCTCTTCATCAGTATGGATGACTGTGCGGCCTATTGGGACTATAGATCCGTATTCAAGGAAAAACTCCGAACGCCGAATCTTGATCGCATCTGCGAACGCGCAAGTGTATTTCGAGCCGCTTATTGTGCTGCCCCATTGTGCGGCCCATCACGAGCCAGTCTTATGTCTGGCCTAGCCCCGCATCAATCAGGCGTGGTTTCAAACAATGACTATGTCTTCAACCATATTTCCCCAAAACAGATGTAGAGTTTTGATCTAAAGACACACGGGTATTTTTGCTCCTCCGGTGGAAAAGTACATCATTATTTTGGTGCGATGGACGAAAAATATCACAAGGTCTTATATGACGATGAGCCAAAATCATTTCGACTTTTTGACTGGAGCCCGACCAAATTTAAGTCAGCCGTTGCGCTGGGTGGCCATCGCGGCGGATATGCAACCACAGATCCAGGCGAGGATTCAAATTACTATGATGCGCGTTCAGCCGAGTCTGCCATTTCATTTCTGAATTCATATAACGACGCCGCACCGTTTTACCGCGAAGTCGGCTTTTACAGCCCGCACGGCCCTCGGGTGACCCCAATCCGGTTCAAAGACCTCTATAATGTTGATAATTTTACGCGTCCTGCCGAATGGGAGCAGGGATTTTCAACAAGTGACTTTACAAAATATGAGCTGCGGGAAACGCCTGAACTGGCGAAGTCAGATCATAGCTGGTGGCAACATAGCGTCCGAAACTATTTTTCCGCTGTTAGCCATGTTGACTATCACATTGGTCGGGTCTGGGATGCGCTTCAAGCTTCACCACATGCTCAAAATACAATCGTAGTCATTCTATCAGACCACGGATTTCACCTTGGAAATCTAAACCGCTTTAAAAAGAATACTCTTTGGGAACAGGCCGCCAGGGTACCACTTATTGTTTTTGACCCCGCCAACCCGCAGGGGCAGGAGATTTATGATCCTGTCAGCTTGATTGATGTTGGTCCTACTGTTTTGGATTATACGGACAGTGTAGCACCCCGCAAGGATAGTTTAGGGAAGTCATTACGCCCATTAATTCGCGGCAGGCCCGCACCGCAAAGGGCTATTCCAACCTTCCTCCAAGATAATGTTGCAATTCGCTATGGGAAATATCGCCTTATTAGATATCGCGACGGCAGCACGCAGCTCTATAATCTCAAAAAAGACTACTGGCAGCAAAAAGTTTTGGGGATCGGACATCGCGGATTTGCGCATATGGAAGCGCAACTCTACGAGACGTCCAAAGAGTGGGGCTTTGATATCCCAGAGCGAAAATTGGTACATCCGTTAGTGCCCATGGCAGAAATCGGAAAACCCATTCCAAACTACGGCCATAAAAGCATTCCCCACGCAACCTTTATGGCAAATCTCAACACGGATACGGAAAACCACGCCATGAACACAGAACCGCTTTCAAAACACGGCCAAAAACAGCCACTCGGCGTTTTGACCATGGTATACAAAGACTATTTTTTCTTGGAGCGCTCGTACAAATATTACAAAGATCAAATTGGTGCAGAGAATATCTACATTTATAGCCACGGAAACGACCCGAGGCACCGCGAGATCGCGCCAGATGCAAATGTCATGAATGTCCCCAGAGACGAGTCATTTACATTATTTGAAGTGAACCGGTGGCGCATGATGGGATTTTTTGCCAGCGCTATGTTAGAATTTTACCGTTACATGATTGTGTCAGACGTCGACGAATTTGTTATTGCTGATCCGAAAACCGGTGGAAACGTCTATGACTACATCCAAAAACACTACCTGACAGCGCAATCTCCTAAAAACATCTCTCCATTGGGATTGGAGATCATTCATGTTCCAGAACACGAGCCACTCGCGATAGAGGATGGAGAAAGCTTCTTATCGAGACGCCGTTTTTTCCGCCCTAATCGCAATTATTCAAAACCCTGCATCGTGGGCCGACCCGTTTCCTTTGGACCAGGAGGGCACAGAAATACGCTCGGACCCAGGCACATGCCCGAAGACCTTTATCTCTTGCACCTAAAGTTCTTCGATCTGCCAACAATTGAGCGGCGCGCGCAACGGCAACTAGAAATCTTGCAAACTGCCGAAGACAGTGGCGGGATTGCGGTCAATGATCACCCTTGGGCACGGACTTTGCAAAATTATCACGCAATTATCCAGAATGCCGATTTCAAAGGAACCGATGTCGAATTGAAAAAATTCCGAGATCGAATGCGAACCAAGCAGACTGAAAAGTTTCCTCGTCAATACGTTTGGGGATACTTCAAGACTAAGGAAATTTATGAGCTACCGCAGCGATTTTCCACTGTTCTTTAGCCGGTTCCGTTCTGCTGAAAAATTGAAAATTAAAAAGGGGAGTATCCCCCTGAGATACATTCTATGATCATTATTGCATAAAACAATGCAATGTCCGCCAATTCTTCAAACAGTTCCCAGATGATGCAACCTGCCTAGAACACGTGTTCAACACGCTGTTTGATCAGGGTCACGAATGCCCAAAGTGCGAACGCGCCTGTCCTACCCCTCTAAAAGACCTCTGCATAACGCTATTTCAACATGAAATGAGGGCAGCGCCAGCCTGGGCGGGCGCATATGTCTGGTGATGAAATCACTGCAAAATTTGAGCAATGTCCATATATACCAGTATACCCAGATGGTGAATGCGCCTGCCGGGGGGCAGGCAGGCGCAGCCCGGTGTTGCCACCGGGCAAAGTGTTTTGGCTTGG
>JGI26260J51721_1001219_pt1 | contig 11025 bp, 7 predicted proteins | sample SaaInlV_120m_DNA_4_FD_51721 | JGI IMG/M metagenome (IMG submission 51721)
AAAGCCCAGCGATATAAGACCCACAGTAATAAATACGATACCCAGCCCCTGTAGGCCTTCTGGAATATCACTATATTTTAATTTTTCACGAATACCTGCCAGAACCGCAATTGCCAGTGCCCAAGAGGTGCCCGAACCAAGACCATAAACCACAGACTCGCTAAAGTTGAAGCCCCGCTCTGCCATCAGCAGAGAGCCACCCAGAATTGCACAGTTCACCGTAATCAGTGGTAAAAACACGCCAAGGGCGCTGTAGAGAGCTGGCACATATTTATCCAGGACCATCTCCAGTATCTGCACCATGGCAGCAATAACGCCAATAAAACACAGATACATCAAAAAGCTCAGGTCTACATCTGGCAGACCAGCCCAGGCCAATGCGCCATCGGCCAACAGATAGTTCAGCAGTAGATTATTGACCGGCACAGTAATGGTCTGCACCACAATAACGGCTATACCTAGACCAATAGCGGCATCGATTTTCTTCGACAGGGCCAGGAAGGTACACATGCCCAAAAACATGCTAAGGGCAATATTATCTATAAAGATTGAGCGGACTAAGATGCTTAGATAATGTTCCATTAGACCACCTCGCTCGGACGACTATTGGCGGTAATTTTAAAGTCAGGCTGTTCTACCTGCTTTTTATCGTAGATGCGGATTACCCAGATCAACAAACCGATAAGGAAGAACGCGCTGGGTGCCATCAGCATCATTCCATTAGCCACATACCAGCCACCATCGGTAGTCAGGCTTAGCACTTCATAGCCCCACAGCTTGCCGGCACCAAATAGCTCGCGGAAAAAGGCGACTACCATCAGCACCATGCTGTAACCCAGGCCATTACCTATACCATCGTAAAAGCTAGCCATTGGCGGGTTCTTCATGGCAAATGCTTCAGCGCGACCCATCACAATACAGTTGGTAATAATCAGACCCACAAATACTGACAGCTGCTTGCTGATATCGTAGGCCACGGCCTTGAGCACCTGATCCACCACAATTACCAGAGAGGCAATAATAGTCATCTGCACAATAATGCGGATGCTGCTGGGGATATGGTTGCGAATAATCGAAACAAACAGATTGGCAAAAGCCGCCACTATGGTCAGTGCCAGGCACATCACAAAGGCAACTTTCATGCTTGAGGTTACCGCCAGCGCCGAGCAGATTCCCAAAATCTGCAGTGCCACTGGGTTATTGGCAACAATAGGCTCCAATAAGGTGTCTTTAACTTTGGACATTAGTTAGGCCTCCCCAGATTTTAAAGAATTGATCAGAGGTCTAAAGCCCTCATCACCCAGCCAGTAGCGCACCAGATTATCAACACCTCTGGTGGTCAGCGTGGCACCGGCCAGACCATCGATCTGGGACTCAGACCCAGCCCGGCTCATATCAGCCTTGCCTTTTAATACGGTAATGGCCAGCTCACCCTGGTTATAGGCCTGCTTGCCCACCCAGCTGGCTTTCCACCTGGGGTTATCTACTTCGCCACCCAGGCCAGGAGTTTCGGTATGCTCATAAAAGCCAATACCTGCCACTGTCTCAAAATCNGCTTCCAGTGCCAGAAACCCATAGAGAGTCGACCAGAGGCCATAGCCTTTGATGGGCAGGATAATTTTCTCAATGCCCTGCTCGCCTTCAACCATATACACAGTGGCATAATTGGCGCGGCGCTTAATCTTGGCAGGATCCTGCTTGGGATCCAGGGCCATAGAGAGAGCCGGGTCTTTAGACGCCTTGCGCTGGTCATAGGTCGCGGCATCCACTGCGTCGGTAAACTCACCAGTCTGCAGATCAACCACGCGAGTGCTAATCTGCTCGAACTGAGTCTCAATCGATACTCCCTCCTGGAGCAAACCCGCCGAGGCCAAAATATTAGCTTTTAGATCCAGCAGCTTGTTCACTTCCTGAGTGGGTCGCAAAATCACCGCGGCGCTGGAAACCACCACAGCGCAGACCACACAGAGTGCCAGTGCTACACCAAATGTCTTAGAAATACTGTCATTACCCACGAGCCAGTCTCCTTTTAATATTGCCCTGCACAACCCAGTGGTCGAACAGCGGCGCAAATAGATTGGCAAATAGAATCGCCAGCATCATGCCCTCTGGGAATGCGGGGTTAACCACACGAATCAGAATCACCATCACACCGATCAAAATGCCGTACCAGAACTTGCCTGTATTAGTCATGGCCGCAGACACAGGGTCTGTGGCCATAAAGATGGCACCAAAGGCAAAGCCACCAATCACCCAGTGCCAGTAGAATGGCATGGCAAACATGGGGTTGGTTGAATCAATATTGTTAAACAGCAGGGACAGAACTGCAGAGCCAATCAGCACACCGGTGATAATTCGCCAGGAGGCAATGCGCATCACCAGCAGCAACACCGCACCCATCAGAATGGCCAGGGTTGATGTTTCACCTATAGAGCCCTGAATAGTGCCTAGAAAAGCCTGCATCCAGGTCGCACTCTGTTGCAGGGCAACCATGCCATCAGCGGCAGCCACAGACAGCATGGTTGCGCCAGTGTAGCCGTCTACTGCTGACCAAACTGCATCGCCAGACATATAGGCCGGGTAGGCAAAGTACAGAAACGCCCGGCCGGTCAGCGCCGGGTTTAAGAAGTTCTTGCCGGTACCGCCAAACACTTCTTTGCCGATCACAATACCAAAACTAATACCCACAGCCACCATCCACAGCGGCAGATCCGGGGGACAGCAGAGCGCAAACAGGATAGATGTAACAAAGAAGCCTTCATTGACCTCATGGCCGCGCACCGAGGCAAATAACACCTCCCAAAAANCGCCCACAATNAAGGTAGTCATATAAATGGGCAGGAAATAAGCAGCGCCATGNACCATATTGTCCCAGACACTGGTAGCATCATAGCCAGCCAGCAGGCCGATAAAGACACCGCGCAGCCCCTCTTGGGAGACCATGCCCATGTCCGCCATAATGGTATTGGCCTGAAAACCAATATTCCACATACCAAAAAACATAGTAGGGAAAGTCGCCAGCCAGACGGTAATCATCACACGCTTCAGATCAATACCATCGCGAACATGGGAGCTGTTCTTAGTGATATCGGACGGCTTGTAGAGAGCAGTGTCTACGGCTTCAAAAAGTGCATACCACTTTTCCCATTTGCCACCTTTGTGAAAGTTTGGCTCTAATTTATCGAGAAGATTACGCATCATGGGCTTAACCCTCCTTTTCAATTCTAGTTAGGTTGTCGCGCAAAATGCCGCCGTACTCGTGCTTGCCTACACAGACATAGGTGTAGAGGCCAACATCTTCTTCATCCAGTTCCAGGCAACCCAGCTTCTGGGCCATTTCTGTATCACCCACAATCAGTGAGCGCAGCAGTTGCACCGGCAAAATATCCAGTGCAGTCACATCTTCATAGCCACCCACAGGAACCATGGCGCGTTCGCTACCATTGGTGCTGGAGGTCATATTAAAGAGTTTGCTGGTCAAAGAAGAGAAAAATATAGGTAGAGCGGAATGCTTGTTTACGCCGGCACGCAGATAGTGCAGGAACTCACGCTCGCGGCCTTCGCGAATCACAGAGACCTGACTGTGGTAGCGGCCCAAAAAAGCAAACTCACCGGCCGCTTTGCGACCTGAGAGTACAGAGCCACTGATAATCCGGTTCTCATCATTGACCAACTCCCCAATCACTAGCTGATTCAGATTAGCGCCGAGCTGCGTGGTTAGCAGGCGAGGCTTAACCACCTGAGGTCCACCCAGAGCAACCACTCGAGAGTTATCCAGGTTGCCTGTGGTAAACAGAACGCCCATCGCGATCACATCCTGGTAGCCAATGGTCCAAACTGTCTTAGCTGCACTTACTGGATCCAGGTGATGGATATGGGTTCCAGCCAGACCAGCTGGGTGCGGCCCACTAAAGCCAACAACGCGAACCCCATCAACCTCATCACCGGGCACATCGACATCTGGAGCAACACAGAGATTAACCGGACCCTGGGTCAAGCGAGTTAACAGGGTCAAACCATTGAGGAAGTCTTCGCTGCGTTGGGCAATAACCACTGCCGGATCCGCCGCCAGAGGATTGGTATCCATGGCAGTGACAAAAATCGAAGCCGGCGCAGAATCAATAGCGGGAACCTTGGAATAGGGTCTGGTGCGCAGGGCCACCCACTGACCAGAGTTGACCAGATTGTCTACCACTTCAGCGCGGTCCAGAGCTGCTAATTTGGCGGCAGAGTAAGACTTAAATTTCTCAGCTTTATCGCCATCTACATCAATGACCAGCGACTGAAACACTCGTCGCTCGCCACGATTGATGGCAACCACAGTACCAGCTGCCGGCGCGGTAAATACAACGCCTTCATTTTTCTTATCGGAAAACAGTACCTGACCCCGGGTGACAGAATCACCTTCGCGCACCGCCATGGTGGGCTTCATGCCCGGATAATCTGAACCGATTACCGCCACCTGACTTATCAGGGGACCATCTTGGACGACCTGTTCCGGCGCACCGGCAATGGGCAGATCTAATCCTCGACGAACTTTGATCATAAGGAAATACCACTAGTTTAATTTAAATTCCGGCTGCACTCGCCAAACTCTTGCGACCAATCAAATAGCCGCTGCTCAAACTCAAATTAAAGCTCGAGACCTGTGCAAATTACGATGTAGTTTCGCCCAATCGGTGACCGCTCCAGAATGATCAAAATTGGCCGAATTAGATTGCGCGGGATTATAAAGGTCTGGGCGCTGCGATGCCAGCGCTGTAGCACTTTTAAGACCAATCTAAAGGTTTTTTTTAGATTTGATTAGAAATGACTGGGCAAACCGGCCCAGGGGGTATTAATTACCAGCTATTGCGACAGTCCCGCAGGGCCAAAAACACCTCTGTAGGGCTGGCCTCTGGGGACAGCTGGGCAAAGTTTTGGATAATCTCAGGACTCTGGGTGCGGAAAAAGGTATTGATCTGCCTCTCCTGACCCAAATTGGTAATCAGCGCCTGATTGGGATCCTGGGACTCCACCTGCTGCAGCAATTCCGCTGCGGCCGAATTATTAGGCTCCCGATCCAGGGTAAAGCGCAGATTATTGACAATATAATCATGGCCTGGATAGAGCAGAGTTTTGTCTGGCAGCGCCGCCACCTGGGACAGTACGGTATTGGCAAGAACATCTGGGTCACCCCCGTAATGGCAGTGACCCACCCCCGCATTGAAGATGGTATCGCCACTAAACAGCGCTGGCACCTGGGTTTTAGACAGCAGGCAGATATGGCTCATGGTATGGCCAGGCGTATCCAGCACCTCTAGCTCTACCGTGCTGCCAACCCTTACCACCGATCCGGCATGCAAGCCGGTGTTCATACCGGCAATCTTGTCACGGGCATTGGCATGGGCAAGCACCACAGCGCCAGTGGCGGCAACCATTGCCTGGTTGCCATCAATATGGTCAAAGTGCTCATGGGTATTGAGAATCTGGGTAATCTTCCAGCCCAGTGCCTCGGCGCGCTTCAGCACCAGCTGATGATCAAAGGGATCAATAGCCAGAGCCTCGCGGGTCTCTGCGCAGGCCACCAGATAGTGAAAATTACGCAGTGGGTTATCTGTCCATATCTGCTCTACCAGCATGGGGTTATCCTTTTATAAAGACTTTATTCCCCTTCTAAGGGATAGCTGGGCCATACCACACCAGCAAACTTCTCGAGGCAGCGCACTACCTGACAGCTGTAGCCAAATTCATTGTCATACCAGCAGTACAGCACGCAGCTATTGCCGTCGACAATGGTCGCCTGGGAGTCCAGCACACAGGCCTGACGAGAGCCCACAAAGTCTGTAGATACAGCCTCAGTAGATACTGTGTAGCCGATTTGCTGTTGCAGGCTGGAATGCAGGGCCTTTTGCCGCAAAAACTCATTGAGATCCTCAACACTGGTTTCCCTACCCAGTTGTAAATTAAGGATAGCCATGGACACATTGGGTGTAGGCACCCTGATTGCATTGCCGGTCAATTTGCCTTTGAGCTCTGGAATTGCCTTGGCCACTGCCTTGGCCGCACCTGTAGAGGTCAACACCATATTGAGCGCCGCACTGCGCCCCCGACGATCACCTTTATGATAGTTATCAATCAGGTTTTGGTCATTGGTGTAGGCGTGCACGGTCTCCACATGGCCGTTATTAATTCCGTACTCATCGAGCAGGCACTTTAATACAGGCACAATAGCGTTGGTGGTGCAGGAGGCCGCAGAGATAATTTTGCGCTCTGGGGTAATCTCATGATGGTTGATACCATAGACAATGTTGGGAATATCATCTCCAGCCGGTGCTGTTAGCAGCACCCTGGAAGCACCCGGTCGCAGATGCCCACCCAGACCAGCATTGTCTTTCCAAACCCCGGTATTATCGACAATCAGGGCATTGTTAATGCCGTACTCTGTATAGTCAATTTCCTCTGGGTTGTTGGCATAGATTACCTTGATGGGATTGCCGTTAACCACCAGCGTATTGCTTTCATTGAGCACACGAATAGTGCCCTTAAAGGACCCGTGGACCGAGTCCCGACGCAGCAGAGCCGCACGTTTTTCCAGATCATTGTCCAACTTGCTCTTGCGAATAACAATTGCGCGCAGGCGCAGCACATCGCCGCCGCCCGCCTTATCAATCAATATTCTCGCCACCAGGCGGCCTATTCGGCCAAAGCCATAGAGCACCACATCCTGGGGCTCAGGCAGTGGCTTGATATCTGAGCCTACGATCTCTGCCAGCTCATCGTGAACAAAGTCTTGAATGGAGCGACCATTGCCGCCTTTTTGGAATTTGACGACCATTTTTCCCAGGTCCAAATGCGCTGGGCCGAGCTGTAACTTCGCTATGGCATCCAACATGGGCGCAGTGTCAAACTCACTGAGTTCGTTCATCTCCACCTGCCGCACAAAGCGGTGAGACTTCATCAAGTCGATTACCGACTTGTTGACCATATTATTACCGTACATATAGGTGCTGACATTGCGCTCGCGGTAGAGCTTGCCAATCACCGGTATCATACTTTCAGCCAGAGCTTCCCGTTGCTTCCAATCTTTAAAGAAATCATCTGGTAATGGTCTTGTTTGCTCGGTCATGCCTTGGATCCTTTTCCACATTAAAGAGACTCTTCATTATCCGGCAGTCCGAAAGCTCAGACAATGAACATTTATTTAATCACTATGATAGACGATATATCTACAATCAATACTCCTAGATAAGTAGAATAGCGACTTCATCCGTTTTGTCGCTTGGCTATTTGCGACACTCACTGACAGATAAGCTATTATTTATGAGTATTATCCAGCACCACCCCGCCTCTAAGCCCGGTGACAAAAAGCATTGGGGCGAGTTGCGCGCAGCCGGTCGCGCTCTGGCAGTGGCGGAGTCAGCCCTCAAATTCAATGGCCTGACCCTGCTGGTTACCGAGACCGCCAGGCAGGCTGCACAACAGATACGTGCCCTACAATTTTTTACCGCCGAGCAGCAGCTGCCAATCTTTAGCTTTCCGGATTGGGAGACCCTGCCCTATGATATTTTTTCCCCGCATCAGGATATTGTTTCTGCGCGCCTGCAGACCCTGGCCAATCTGCCGACTGCCCAGCGCGGGATTATTGTGGTTCCCCTTTCCACCTTGATGCACCGTATAGCGCCCGTAGATTTTGTTGCCTCGCGCACATTTAGCTACAACCTGGGCGAGGATTTAGACCGAGTTCAGCTTCAAGACCAACTTGGCCGCGCAGGCTATAAGCGCGTAGACACGGTTTTCGAGCACGGAGAATTTGCCTTTCGCGGTTCCATTATCGATATCTTCCCTATGGGGGAAAAAACACCCTTCCGCATAGACCTTTTAGACGATGAAATTGAATCGCTGCGGCTGTTTGACCCTGAGACCCAGCGTACCAAGGAAACCGTTGACCAGTTAATGCTATTGCCCGCCCGGGAGTTTCCCCTGGATGCAGAGGCCATCAACCAGTTTCTTAATAGCTGGCATGACCATTTTGACCACGACCCCAGCAACTGTTCAATCTACAAAGATATCAAAGAAGGAATTGCTCCCCAGGGCATTGAATACTACCTGCCACTGTTTTTCCCCAACACCTCTACATTGTTCGACTATCTGCCAGACCAGGTGCAATTATTTACCCAGGCCGGTATTGAAGAGGCGGCAGAGCAATTTTGGCAGGACGTCAAGAGCCGCCATGAGGAATATGGCGTTGATCCGGAGCGACCCATTCTGCCCCCGGGGGAAATTTTTGTCCCCATCGACAGCCTATTTCAGGAACTCAAGCAGCTGCCACGAACCATTGTTAGCCATGAGGTGCTGGATAAAGGCCCGGGAAAGAACAACCTGCAGCTCCATGCAGTGCCAGATGTAGCGGTTAACGCCAAGTTGATTAACCCGCTGGCCAACCTGCAGACGTTTATAAAACAGTGCACGGCAGATACCAGAATTCTGTTCTGTGCGGAGTCGCCAGGCCGCAGAGAAGTGCTTGCTGATCTGCTAAAAACCATTGATTTAATACCTCAGTCCATGGATCACTGGCAGCAGTTTGTGGATGCTGATTGCAGCTATGGCATAACTACCTATGCAATCGATCAGGGGGTTTACTGTCCCGAGCAAAAACTCTGCCTGATTACCGAGGGTGAGTTATTTGGCCAGCAGGTAATGCAGCGACGCCGCAGATCCAAGGCCTCTGAGTCACCGGACTATGTATTTAAAAACCTGGCAGAGCTCAAGGTAGGCTCACCTGTGGTGCATATAGAGCATGGTGTAGGTCGCTATCAGGGCCTGGTCACCCTTGAGGTTGACCGCGCCGTTCAGGAATTTCTAATGCTCAGCTATGCGGATGATGCCAAGCTCTATGTGCCAGTATCTTCACTTCATCTCATCAGTCGCTTTGGTGGCGGTGAGCAGGTAGCGGCACCGCTCAATCGTCTGGGCACAGACAAATGGGATAAGGCCAAAGAAAAAGCCGCCAAGCAGGTACGTGATACTGCGGTTGAATTACTGGATATCTATTCGCGCCGCGCCGCGCGCAGTGGCTTTGCCTGCAGCGAAAATGAAGAGGACTACCGCACATTTAGCAGCGACTTCCCTTTCGAGGAAACCGCAGACCAGCAGGAGGCTATAGATGCTGTGCGCCGCGATCTGCTGAGCGCTCAACCAATGGATCGCCTNGTGTGCGGGGATGTGGGTTTTGGCAAAACCGAGGTGGCTATGCGCGCNGCCTTTACGGTGGTCTCCAGCGGTAAACAGGTGGTTATTCTGGTGCCCACCACATTGCTTGCCCATCANCATCTGCAGAATTTTAAGGATCGCTTCGCCAGCTGGCCGGTGCGCATAGAGGAACTATCGCGCTTTAAAACCAATAAAGAGCAAGAGCAGATAATTGCCGCCACCGAGGCCGGCAAGGTGGATATCTTAATCAGCACCCACAAGCTGCTCCATGCGGCTATTAACTTTAGTCAGCTTGGCCTGATGATTATTGATGAAGAACATCGCTTTGGCGTGCGCCAGAAAGAAAAAATCAAATCTCTGCGCAGCTCCGTAGATATTCTGACCATGACTGCTACCCCTATTCCACGCACTTTAAATATGTCGATGCACAGCATCCGCGATCTATCCATAATCGCTACGCCGCCGGCCAAACGCCTATCGGTTAAAACCTTTGTTCGCAAGCAGGAATCGAGAGTTACCAGGGAAGCCATATTGCGAGAAATACTGCGCGGCGGCCAGGTGTACTTTCTGCACAATGATGTCAAAAGCATTCAGCGAACTGCAGATGAGCTGGCAGAGCTGGTGCCCGAAGCGCGCATAGAGATAGCCCATGGTCAGATGCGCGAGCGTCAGCTGGAACAGGTGATGTCGAACTTTTACCACCAGCGCTTCAATGTGCTGGTCTGTACCACAATAATTGAAACCGGTATCGATGTACCCAGCGCCAATACCATATTGATTGAGCGTGCGGATAAATTTGGCTTGGCCCAGCTGCATCAGCTGCGCGGCCGCGTGGGCCGATCTCATCATCAGGCCTATGCCTACCTGATGACCCCTCAGGATAAAAAACTCACCTCAGATGCCACCAAGCGACTTGAAGCCATCTCTGCCGCCGACCATCTGGGCTCAGGGTTTACACTGGCGACCAACGATCTGGAGATTCGTGGTGCCGGCGAACTGCTTGGCGAAGAACAGAGTGGTCATATCCAGGCTATTGGCTTTACCCTCTACCTGGAAATGTTAGAGCGCGCGGTGAATGCGCTTCGCAAAGGAGCCAAGCCAGATCTTAATGCCGCTTTAAACCAGGGTGTTGAGGTCAATCTGCATATTCCCGCACTGATTCCCGATGACTATCTGCCCGACGTCAATATGCGCCTCACCCTCTACAAAAGACTGTCCAATTGCCAGACCAAAGAGCAACTACATGAGTTGCAGGTGGAGATGATTGACCGTTTTGGTCTGTTACCTGATCAGGTAAAAGCACTATTTCAGCTTGCCGAGCTACGCCAGCTGGGTGAGAGCCTGGGACTTAAAAAGATCGAGGCAGGCCCCAATGGCGGTCGTGTGCAATTTACCGAAAACACCGCGGTTGAGCCTATGGCCATTGTGACTATGGTGCAGACTCAGCCCAATATTTTCCGCTTGCAAAACAATGACCAACTGAGTTTCACTATGCCCATGGACAGTCCGCAAGAGCGCTTTGTGCAGGTCAATGAAATCTTGCAGCAACTGCTGTTATCGACCGCCGCTTAAGCGCATCACAGGGAAAGATAATGAACCAGAGCAGCACCCAAACAGAGGCTTCACCAGCATTGAAAATAAGCAGAATCGTCTTGGCTCTGGGTTTGTGTCTATCAGCTGCAGCAGTGGCTGAGGAGAATATAGATAACCATCAACAGCAGATTAGTCCGCCAGACAANTGGTACCAGGTTGAGGTTATTTTATTTACTCACCAGGGGGACAGCGGCAGTGAAGCCCCTCCACTGAACTATCAGTTGGCTTTTCCGCCGAACT
>JGI26260J51721_1001235_pt1 | contig 10919 bp, 10 predicted proteins | sample SaaInlV_120m_DNA_4_FD_51721 | JGI IMG/M metagenome (IMG submission 51721)
TAGACGTAGCCGATCCATCACCGACGTTCGAACTTCCCGCAACAAAGTCGAACAACAACGCCAACGTAGGCATGTCAGTAGGTGCATTTGTAAAATCGAAAGACAGCGTTTCCCATTCTTCGGTTTTAGTGGTCTGAACACTACGCTCTTCACCCCAAAATGGCTTTTCCGCTTTGAGTGTCACGTTCGTACCAATGGGTGCAGACGTCCAAACCTTCATCGTAATCACTGGAGAATTCACAAAGTCTAGGTTGTTTGTAAACGTGATTTTACTTCCACCATAAGGAGCACCGAGGTATCGAACTATTTTACCCACGTTTGCGCTTCCATTATCTACATCAATATCGGGATTGGGTAGGCTTGTCATGATAGCACTTTCAAAATCAAAGAAATGACGTGCTGTGGTGCCCGATTCAAACGTAACGGGCAAACCTAATCTTTGCGTTGCGATTACACCTGCAACTTGTTCGATATCGTCGATATAAAAAGTGTTTCCTCCTCCTGGGGTGAACGGTTGTGGCATAATGACTAAGTCCACACTTCCTGAAGGCGCCGGAATTCCAAAGTCAAACGTGAGCGTTTCCCATGCGCCAGATACCGTGGTAACTGCATCTACTTCGCTGGTGTAGGGACTTTCTAATTTCACTTTTATTACTGTACCGACGGGCTGCGTCGTGTAAACCTTCATGGACAGCACACTAGACGATGCACTGGTAAAATTTAGAGACGAAACAGAGGTTATTTTACCGCCGGCCCACAAATCGGCTGCATTCACTTTAACAATCTTAGCGACATTAGCACTAGAATTACCTACAGAACTTGGATTGGCTACAATGGTAAAAGATGCACCGTCGTAACCGACCATGCCAGAAGTTGAAGACTCGAAATCAAAAGGTAATGCCTGAGCTGAAAGCGCAACAGATGCAGCCATCAGTAGGGTAATCATAATTTTTTTCATACCAAATTTTTAGGTGGATTGATTTGCGGATAAATGCGCAAAGCTGCTTGCTTACACCCCATTTATCGTGGGGAAAAGGTAGTAAACTTTTTATCGTTGGCTCAAAAAGATAAAGTAGCCAAAATAGGGGTTTGTTAACAAAATCTATGGGCGGCTATTTAGGCATGTGAAGAATCTTCGGACTTTTAGAAAGCTAAAGATGGTACAACTATGCACCCTTTAAAGAAAGATGAATTCAGGCTAGTGAACCGTATGCGTTTTGAAGTAAAGAACGTTATGGAACACATCAATCGGGTAACAGAAGAAAGCAATCGCATAAATTCTGAAGAGATTGAACGTCGTCTAAAATCCTTGACTGAATATTCAAGGGAATTGGCCAACCTTCAAAAGGCCATCGATCTCGAAATACAAAAAAACGCACGCTAATTATTCAATCTATATTTTGATTTGAACATCTGAGCGGGTCTATTGTTGTTATAACATCTATTAAAAGATTTTTATGAAAACCCTTTATCACCCAAATCATTCTCGTGGTCACGCAAATCACGGCTGGCTAAATAGCTTCCACAGCTTTAGTTTCGCCAATTACTTCAACGCACAAAAGATGAATTTCGGGCTGTTGCGCGTACTTAACGACGACACCGTAGCTCCTGGAATGGGGTTCGGCACCCACCCACACGACAATATGGAAATTATCTCCATACCTCTAAGCGGCGATTTGAGACACCGAGATTCCATGGGCAATGAAACGACAATAAAGGAAGGTGAGATCCAAGTGATGAGTGCAGGATCCGGCGTAACGCATAGCGAGTTTAATCCTAATAAGAATGTCGAGGTTAAATTTTTACAAATTTGGATCATTCCCAATGAACGAAATGTCACGCCACGCTACGATCAACAAAAGCTTTTGGACGCAAACGAAAAGAATAAATTGCACCAAGTGCTTAGCCCATCACCCGATGATGAAGGGGTTTGGATTCACCAAAACGCCTGGTTCCACATGGGAAGGTTTGACGAGAATGAAGTCATCGAATACAAGTGGAAATCGAACGATAATGGCCTTTATGCTTTTGTATTGGATGGTGGATTTGAAACAGATCTTCACAAACTGGATACCCGGGACGCGCTAGGAATATGGGATACGGAACAAATCACATTGAAAGCTACAGCAGCTGAATCTAGAATTCTCTTGATCGAAGTACCGGTTACGAACTAACCTACTCACTTTGAACATTCTTAGTACTGCAGAGTTATCTTTGTACTCATAATTAGACCACCATGAAAGATCCAATTAAAGGATTCTCCAAACTGAGCAAAGCCGCCAAACTTGAATGGCTCGTCACCAATAATTTCGAAGATGCCGATGCTACAAGGTCCGTATTGACCGGCTATTGGCATGATGATGAAACGCTTCAAAAGCGACACGATGAGTTCATAGAAAACACCATGAGCAACTATTACATGCCTTATGGTGTTGCTCCAAATTTCCAGATCAACGGAAAGCTTTACACCATTCCGATGGCTATTGAAGAAAGTTCCGTAGTCGCAGCAGCAGCGAAGAGCGCTTCATTTTGGATGGAGCGTGGCGGGTTCAAAGCAGAAGTGATCGGTACCCAAAAAATTGGCCATGTACATTTCATGTACACAGGAGATGCGAGTGCCTTAAAAGATGACTTCGATGTGCTCGAGGAAGATTTACGTGCGGCGACGGCGGAGCTCACCTCAAACATGGAAGCTCGGGGCGGCGGCATTACTTCCATTAAACTAGTAGATGCTACCGACCGTTTAGACGACTACTACCAGCTCGAAGTCACCTTTGAGACGTGCGATTCCATGGGAGCAAATTTCATTAATTCCAACCTCGAGGAAATGGCGAAATGTCTCCAGACTTTCGCTCAAAACCACGAACGTTTGGATGCGAATGCGCTCGAAGTAGTCATGCGTATACTTAGCAACTATACCCCAAACTGTCTCGTTCGTGCAAGTGTAAGCTGTAAAATAGAAGAATTGGCGAGTGAAGGTGTNAGNGCTGAAGAATTTGCCCNAAAATTCAAACGTGCCATAGCCATTGCAAACGCTGAACCGTATAGAGCAACAACGCACAACAAAGGGATAATGAACGGTATTGATGCCGTNATAATTGCTACGGGCAATGACTTCCGAGCGGTAGAGGCAGCATGTCATACGCATGCCGCNCGCNCGGGCAGCTACAAAAGCTTAACCGGTTGTGCTGTGGAAAACGGAATATTTACATTCTGGATTGAAATACCGTTAGCTNTAGGTGTGGTNGGCGGTTTGACCAAGCTTCACCCGCTTGTGGTTAAAAGNTTAGAGATGCTTGGAAATCCGGATGCAGAAGAATTGATGGGCATAGTTGCTGTTAGTGGTCTCGCTCAGAATTTCGCAGCATTGCGCGCGCTGGTTACTACAGGAATTCAAAAAGGACATATGAAAATGCACTTAATGAATATCTTGACCCAGCTTGAAGCAACGCCCGAAGAGAAAATTCATATTGCCACTTACTTTAAGGATAAGGTACCACACCACAGAGAGGTAGTCAACTATTTTTGCGAATTACGAGGTGTTCCCGTACCCAAAGTTGGTCAATAGCAAGTGGAAGAATTTTATGCCCACGGTAAACTACTGCTCACAGGAGAATATGCCATTACCCAAGGAGCACAGGGCTTAGCTGTTCCTACATCATTAGGTCAAAAATTGATCGTTCGGCCTGTAGACTCGCCAAACATTCATTGGCAAGCGTTCACAGTAAAGGGCGACTGTTGGCTCGATGTTCTGCTTAGTGCAGAATTAGAGATACTGGAAACTAACCGACAGAAAGAAGCGGAACATCTGGTCAAGCAGCTTCAAATTTTAACGACACACAGCGATAAGCTAACGGGCGGCATTCATTTTGAAACTCATCTGGAATTTGACCGCAGCTGGGGTTTAGGGTCCTCCAGTACATTTACTAGTCTCCTTGCGCAATTTGCAGGCTTTGATCCATTAGACATCTTTCATGAGGCCCATGGTGGAAGCGGATATGACTTAGCGTGTGCTTCTGCAGAAGGACCTATAGTTTATCAAATTAAGGAGGGATCGGCGGTTATCACGCCAGTTCAATGGACTCCTGACTTTGCAGATGACCTCGCATTTGTGTTCAGTGGTCAAAAACAGCTGACTTCTGAGAGCTTAGCATTGGTCCACAAACGGCCCTTTGGCAAGCAACAAATACAAGAAATTAATAACATTACCTCAGCTTTTATCAGCGTTTCAACCACCGAGGAAATTGAAACCTTAATGCACAAGCACGAGCAACTTATTGGTGATCATTTAGGGCTTCGGCCCGTCATCGAACAACTCTTCAAGGGCTACGATGGAGCCGTAAAAAGCCTAGGTGGCTGGGGTGGTGATTTCGTATTGGTCACGCGATACTCTAAAAATCTACATTGGTTAAAAGACAATGGATTTGATCAAGCGTTGCCGCTGAGAACTTTAGCACTGCTCTAAATGTTTCATAGGGCATAATTATTGGTAGATTTAAGCAATGCGCAAAATCGTTCTATTTTTCACCCTAGCCCTACTCTCCTTCCCTTCGAAGGCAGCACATTTGGTAGGCGGTGAAATCTCCTACAAGTGCATAAGTACTGGAACTAATGGCAACACGTATCAGATACGACTTACCATTTACAGGGACTGCAATTCAAGCGGCGCACCATTCGACATGCAGGCGCCGATAACCATTTACGGCGGTCCCAATCAAAATACGGTTGTTCAAACTGTCATGGTGGCTCGGGGAGCCATCGTAGGTATTCCCGCTGTCGTAAACAACCCTTGCTTACAGACGCCACCAAACGTTTGTACCGAAAAAGCGACCTATACAACCAATGTAACGCTTCAGCCTGCGACACACGGCTATACCATTACTTATCAACGTTGTTGTCGAAACAACACCATATCGAACGTGGCAAATTCCGGAACTTGGGGTAGTTCCTACTACATAACAATTCCACCACAAGATTCAGTCTGTAACAGTAGTTGTGCGTTTATCTCAGATCCACCTATAGTGATGTGCAAAGATGATAGTCTAAATATCGACTTCTCTGTACAGGAATTGGATGGTGATAGTGTCTATTATTCACTCTGTCAGCCGCTGCATGGTGGGTCGCAAAACAATCCAGCACCTAATCCCCCAGGAGCGCCACCGTACACACCAGTGCCCTTTTTATTTCCCTATTCAACAGGTTATCCCCTACCCACTAACCCTACACTCGCACTTAATGACTCGACGGGGCTTTTGACCGGGACCCCTATCGGAGTTGGCCAGTACGTCTTTGCCGTATGCGCTGAAGAATATGATTCAAACGGTGTTCTGCTTTCAACACTGAGACGAGATTACCAATTCAATGTAATGGTCTGTCAGAGCAATGTTTTATCAAACCCAACGCCACAGGATTTTCAGCCAAATACCATTTGTAACGGTACCACAGTTACTTTTCTTGACAGTTCATACAACGGAACAAATTACCTATGGCTATTTAATGACCCGAACAATCCTGGTGCTTCAGCCACAGGTCAAAACCCGACATACACCTTTACCGATACGGGGACCTATACCATCCAACTAATTTTAAATCCTGGATACCCCTGTACCTGACACCGCCGAAGTAACTTATGAACTGTACAATCCGGTCAACCCTGCCTATTCCTATAGCGGGCCAGTGTGTTTCGATGAAAATTTAATCACTTTCCAAAATCAAAGTTCAAATGGAGGAAATGCTGTGGCCAACTGGGATTTCGGTGCGGATGCCAGCATTCAAACATTCACAGGTTGGAACCCGCCACCCATCGTCTTTAGCACTTGGGGAGACCACTATGTGAGTCTTACCATTGAGGAAAACGGTTGTGAGGACAATTTCCTAGACACAGTACGCATATACCGTAGGCCGGAAACTAACGTCAGCGTTGAAAACCAGGTAGGGTGTGCACCATTTACGGTTGAATTCTGGGACAGCACTATTACTGATGGTCAAGTNATCTACAATTGGGACTTTGGGGATGGTGTGTTGAGTAACGATAGCAACGCNGTCTATACCTATGCCAACCCNGGAACCTACGACTTGAACCTTACTATTTATTTCATTGAGGGTTGTACAGATACTATTACCGTGTCTTACGCCGATTTTATTACCGTGTACCCATCACCTACCAGTTCGTTTATAGCAGATCCAACCAGTACTACGATCTACACATCGAATATCGAAATCACAGATCTCGCCGCCGATCCGACGGACGATATCATTACTAGCATGGGCGACGGCAGTATCTATTACAATCAGGCCGTATTTAATCATTCCTACAGCGATACTGGCTGGTTTGAAGTAGCACACGTGGTTATAAACACCTTTGATTGTCCGGATACCTCTAAAGCCAATATTCGGATCAATCCGGAGACACTCATTTTTGTACCTAACGCATTTACACCAAACGGAGATGGTAAGAATGAAATATTCTTTGCAACTGCAGTTGGGATTAAAGATTTTAGTTTGAAAATTTTTAATCGTTGGGGAGAGGTGATGTTCGAAACGAACGACCCTTCTGAAGGTTGGAACGGTATGCATCCTGGAGGAAAAGAAGCTGTTCAGGGGGTGTATACCTGGACGGTCTTTGCAAAAGGAGAAAATGACAAATTGATTGAAAAACGAGGTAAACTCAGCTTACTACGTTAATAGTTACGATGCATATTCGCGCGTCAACCATAACATAGTGGCCATCGCTGCGCCTATACCCAGTATAACCGAGAGACTGACGTAAAGTACCGCCTCTGTTGTTCTTCCAGCACTTATTAGATTTATCGTTTCCATCGAGAACGTACTGAAGGTGGACCATCCGCCGCAAAATCCAGTGCCTAATAATAAAAGGTACATCAGTTTTGATTTGTCATCATACGCATCGACAATCACTACTAAGGCGATACTGGCCAACACGTTGATAATTAAAGTGGCCCAGTGGCCTTGAATCCAACCGTTTGCCACAATGGCCTTTGACATTGCAAAGCGCAGTACTGAACCGCCACCACCACCAATAAACACCGCCAGATAAGCCATTAGGTTCAACTCCATGTCTTTTCAATTTTATGTAAAGCGACGCTAATGAGGAATCCCCAGACCGCGCCCGCGAGCAAATCTAATGGATAGTGTACGCCTAAATGAATACGAGAAAAACTTTGCACCAGCGCCACCATTATAAGAATGGGAAACCAACTTGAATGCACCCATTTTCGAAATAAAAAGGCAAGTCCAAAGCTGTTCGCTGCATGTGCACTAAAAAACCCAAATGGACTACAATGTGCTAAAACGCGCAAGCCTTCTAGATCGTGACAAGGTCGGGGACGCTCAAGCGTATATTTAAATAGCGCTGCACCTTGATCAAAGAGCAACACTCCGATAACGACTAATGCCAGTCGTTTAACAAATAGCACGGCAGTGCTAGAGATGTAGAGCCGATGAAGGAGCACAGCATAAAGTGGCAGCCAAGTAATGGTTTTGGTGGCGGCAAGCCAAAACGTATCTGTAGCAGCTGGAAAGAGCCTGTTTAAAGCAATTAATGCATTAGTATCAAGGCTATGTAGCTGCTCTAGCATCACGCAGGGGCATTTAATTTCTCCCAAATTAAATCTTTGAGTTGCATGATGTTTTTACCCGCAACTGACGAAATGAAGAGGTGTGGAATGTTCGTAGGCAATTGATCCGCAATTTCGCTTTGAAGATCCTCATCGATCATATCACTCTTCGTAATGGCTAAAATGCGTTGTTTATCTGCCAATTCGGGATTATACTTTACCAATTCATTCAATAGAATCTCATACTCCTTTGCATAGTCCTCTGCATCCGCGGGAACCATAAAGAGCAACAAAGCATTACGTTCAATATGACGCAGGAAACGGTATCCCAAACCCTTTCCTTCAGCGGCTCCTTCAATAATTCCTGGAATATCCGCCATCACAAACGAACGTGCATCGCGGTACATCACCATTCCTAAATTTGGTACGAGGGTGGTAAATGGATAATTCGCAATCTCAGGCTTTGCGGCACTGACCACACTTAACAACGTGCTCTTACCGGCATTAGGGAAGCCGACCAAGCCAACATCAGCCAGAACCTTTAATTCTAAAATAAACCAACCCTCAACAGGATCCTCTCCTGGTTGGGCAAAACGTGGTGTCTGAAAGGTTGAACTCTTAAAGTGAACATTGCCTAGGCCGCCACGCCCGCCTTTTACCAGGATGTGTTCCTCACCGTTTTCGGTGATTTCAAAGAGTACTTCACCGGTTTCTTCGTCTTTGGCGATGGTTCCTAAAGGTACTTCGATGTAACGGTCATCACCATTAGCGCCTGTGCGCTCCTGGCCAGAACCGTTTTCGCCAGAGGCGGCTTTGATGTGTTTCTGATATTTGAGGGGAAGCAAGGTCCACATTTGAGCATTGCCGCGGATAATTACGTGACCGCCTCTACCACCATCACCACCGTCAGGACCGCCTTTCGAAGTCATTCGGTTTCTAAGTAGGTGTGTGGAACCGCGCCCACCGCGCCCGCTTTTGCAGTAAATCTTTACGTAGTCTATGAAGTTGCTTCCAGCCATAATGTGAAAAAAGCAGCCTCCCTTAACTGGGAAACTGCTTTGCAAAAATACGATTGTATTATGAAGTGTCGACCTAGGGTCTAAAGTGCGTCAATAATCGCCACCAAACGTTCCGTGATGTCTTCAATGGAGCCAACACCATTGACGCCGTGGTACTTTCCTTGTGTCTCGTAAAATTCTTTTACTGGTGCTGTTTCATTATTGTAAACGTCTATCCTGTTTTGAATTACCGCTGGGTTTGCATCATCAGGACGTCCTGAAGTCTTCGCACGTGACGCAAGACGCGAGCGCAGTTCAGCTTCAGGCACTTCTAAAGCAACCATGCTCGTAATGCCTGTATTTTGACCTTGCAAGAAAACATCTAGTGCTGCTGCCTGTGCGTTTGTACGCGGGAATCCGTCGAAAATAAAGCCTTTCGCCTCAGGATTTTTATTTACGGCATCTTCTAACATAGAAATGGTGACGGAATCAGGCACTAATTGGCCCTTGTCCATGTATGATTTCGCTAAAACACCCAATGCAGTCTCGTTTTTAATGTTGTAACGAAACAGATCTCCTGTACTCAAATGAACGAGGTGGTAGCGATCCACCAAAAAGGCACTTTGTGTTCCTTTACCTGCCCCCGGAGGGCCAAATAAGACTAGATTTAACATCGAATAGCTTTTAATTAGGGGCACGAAGATACCGCGCAAAGCGAGAAAATCGTAGTTTCGTAGCCGTTTTGAGAATTTTTCTCGAACCAACAACATACTGAAACACTGAACCATACCATGCGTACTCCTTATTGTGTAATTATGGCAGGTGGAATTGGAAGCCGATTTTGGCCCATGTCTACTGAAAAAACTCCTAAGCAATTTTTAGACTTCTTAGGAACTGGTGAGAGTCTTATCCAGCAAACTTATCATCGTGTACGTCGGATTTTCGAACCGGAAAACATCCTCGTCGTTACGCATGAGAACTATGCCGCATTAACACAAGAGCACCTACCGGAACTACCGGAGAAGAACATTATTCTAGAACCGCTTCGCAGAAATACAGCACCTTGTATTGCTTATGCCGCTTTGAAGATAAAAAAGCGCGATGCAAATGCGAATATGTTCATTACACCTGCAGATCATCTGATAACAGATGAAAAAGCATTTGAAGCGACTGTGCGTATGGGGCTGGCAAAAACAGAAGAGTCCGATTGCTTCGTGACTATAGGGATACAGCCGCATAAGCCTGAGACAGGCTACGGTTACATTCAGTATAATGAAGATTTAGGTGATGACTTCGGAAGCTTTGCCGTCAAAGCATTCACTGAAAAACCCGATATCGAGCACGCTAAGAAATTTATAGAAAGTGGCGACTTCCTGTGGAATGCCGGTATGTTTGTTTGGAATATAAATGCCTTATCTAATGGCCTGGACACGCATTTACCAGAACTGATGACCACTTTAGGGGAAACTTGGAACGACCTTGATACCGAATACGAGAAGGCAAGCATCGAAAGAATATACGGGGAGTGCGAGAACATCTCCATCGACTACGGACTTATGGAACGGGCAGATCAAGTCTGTGTTATACCTGCCGAGATGGGCTGGTCAGATCTAGGCAACTGGGGAGCCATTTATGACTTGGGAACGAAAGATGCCGCCAATAATGTTGTTGTTGGCACACATGTTTTGCTACAGAATTGTTCGTCATGTCTTGTGGTGAACGCAACCAAAGACAAAGCCCTAGTGCTTACCGACCTTCAAAATAAGATTGTCGTACAAACAGAATCGACCACCTTGACTTTCCCGCAAGGCAACGATCAAGCTATAAAGCAGATTGTAAAGGCCGTCAAAATAGAATTAGGCGAAGCATTCGTATAAATTTCCTATGTTTAAGTACGCGCTTAAACACCGTCAATGAACAACAACCACACACCCTCAGAGGACCCTGTTGCAGGAGCAGCACCACCCGCCAACCCTACTGCCAGAGTTCTAAAAAGCATCTGGAAACAATTCAGCAGTGTGATCTCCTCTTTTTTAGGTGAGCGCTTTTCTTTATTGGGTTTTGCACAACCTGAAAACACCATTGAAGGCATCAAGAAAGATGTAGAATTCCGAGGATTCGCGCTTTGGATTCTAATGTTCAGTATCGTCATCGCCTCGATTGGACTTAATGTGAATTCTACGGCGGTTGTTATAGGTGCGATGTTAATATCGCCCTTGATGGGGCCGATTATGGGAGTTGGCCTCAGTTTAGGCATCAACGACTTTAGCTTACTTAAAAAGTCTATAAAAAACCTTGGTGTAGCGGTGGGCATTGGATTGATCGTCTCTGCGCTCTACTTCGC
>JGI26260J51721_1001253_pt1 | contig 10835 bp, 9 predicted proteins | sample SaaInlV_120m_DNA_4_FD_51721 | JGI IMG/M metagenome (IMG submission 51721)
AACCAGAATCGCAATGAGCAAAACCGCAACGAGCAAAATCGCGGTCGCAATGACAATCAGGGCCAACAAAACAAACAATCTGGTCAGCAGAAGAATGCTCAACGTGGCAATCAAAATAAAGAGAAGCGTCAAAACGAGACAGGCAATGTAGAGCAGAATGAGAATACATCAGCGCAGTCTCGGCCAGATCGGCGCCCAAATTCCGAATCCGGTCGCAAGCGTGCGCCGCGCAAGCGAAATAGAGGTGAAGCTCGGGTTCCGCAAAATCAAATAGCGGAAGAAGTGATTAATGAAAACATTCAGGCGCCTCAGGAAGCCGCTCCTGAAACACCAGTACAAACTTCGGTTGGCGCTGAAGACATAGCTGAAACTATAGTTGAAGCAAACAGGGCAGCAGAAGCAATAGCCGAAGATAAACCAGCAGAGGTTAGCGAAAGCAAGGCATCACAGCCTAAGCTGCCCGAACAAAAACGTAAGAGTTCACTGGGAGCCGTTGCACATGAGATAGCTGCTGCGCCAAAGGAATATAAGAAACGAGAGTTTAGCCGCTCTGCAAATGACCCCCGCTCTACTCCAAAACCTGTGGGTGATTTTGAAGTGAACACATTGGAAAAAGATATCGGATTCTCAGAAGCTTTAGATACCGGAAGCGCTGTAAATATTGAATCAAATCCNAGACCGATCAAACGCCCAAGCAATGATCCTCGAGCNAATCAAGCNACAGAAACATCGGAGGAAAGCGCACAGGCGTAAAAAGAAATTTCGCGATTGCCGAAAGCTACTGCGTCGGTATAATTGCGGCCCTTATCGGAGAGGTGGCTGAGTGGCCGAAAGCACTGGTCTTGAAAACCAGCGACTCGAGAGGGTCCGTGGGTTCAAATCCCACCCTCTCCGCCAAATTAAAAACCCAGCCTTGTGCTGGGTTTTTTTGTTTAGTGGAACTTGGTACGAGAATGGGGCTCGATGGCAGAAAACAGCTGCTCCGTATTCCGCACTCCTAAGACCCGATAAAGTCTCAGATAGTCCATGGAGCAGGCTGAGTAATTCTCCCCCTCAGATACGCAAATTTGGTTTTATTGATACAACTCATATCTATATTAGATCAGCCTCGAGTAGAATTAGAGACTCCCAAAAATCAGAAAGGATTCTGTATGAAACTACCCTGCGTATATATTCTTACCAATAAATCTCACAGTGAATTTACCGTTGGAGCCAGCGAGGATCTCGCACGAGAAGTATTTAGACTCAAAAAAACGGCTCATAAAGCTCATTCTGCGAAAGAAGCACTAACCAAGCTTGTCTGGTATCAAACGGGATCGTCGCTAAAATCAGTAACCGCTGAGGCCAAACGAATTGATTCTGAAGCATTGGAAACCAAGCTCACCCTGATACGAAAGCTCAATCCGCAGTGGCGCGATTTATATCAAAATATTATCTGACTGAAAATTTGGACAATAAAAAAGCCAGGTTTAACCCTGGCTTATTCGTTTTAAAAAGTTGCACTAAATTTCTACNCTTTCTCTGCTATTGCCTTTCTCAAAATNCTGAGCGAANACTAAGGGAGTCCTACCTCGTCCAGACCAAAGGTGCTCTACCCCATCGACAACCAATTTATATTTGGGTGCCACTGGGCCTCTCTTGCCACCCTTCCTCTTTGCAGGTTTGCGCTTAGATACACCACTCTGCTTCAAATCAGCAACTTTTAATCCGCTTTCGGCTAATAATTGGTTTATTTTCTGGATTTTATTCAGACGCTCTTTCTCTTCCTTTTCCTTAATTCGCTTTTCTTCGGCCTCCAGCGCGATTGTTAAAGATTGAATCAGTTTTTTTAACGCAGATATTTCAAGTTTTTTTGCCGCTGTTTTTGCTTTTACGCGGGATTTTGCAAGATCTTCAAGTAAAGATGACATTATTTTATATTCCCCAAAAAATATTTTCTATTTGATTATTCATTATATTCTCAAAAAAAATAGTTATTCAATTAATTACTTTTTAGTATTTGTATAAAGATGAGTTGGCAGCTATTAATTCTCAGCGTTCTCGAATATTAGAGGAACAAGGTACTTACATAAGCCCATCACTTTTGAGAAAATGATCGCTCCCAAAAAACTTATTTACCTCTATGAGCCTTTTTAAAGCCTATGATCTTCGCGGCAAAGTTCCAGAAGATCTAAATACAGATATTGCCTATAAGATTGGCAGAGCCTACTGCGACATCTACCAACCAAATACCCTTGCCGTTGGCTACGATATCCGTCTTGAAAGCCCAATGATTTCTGATGCCCTTATGCGAGGACTAGTGGATGGCGGGGCCACCGTAATCAATATCGGGCTTAGCGGAACTGAAGAGGTTTATTTCGCCACCTTCAACGGGCAGCTAGACGGAGGCATTATGGTGACAGCCAGCCATAACCCTAAGGGGCATAACGGTATGAAATTGGTGAAACAGGAATCTAGGCCCATTAGCGCAGATACCGGCCTTTTGGATATTAAAGCCCTCGTAGAAACAAAAGACTACTCAAATATCCAGAGCAAGCCGGGATCAATTCGGGAAGATTTTGACAAAACTGCCTATATAGAACACTTGCTAAGTTATATCGACCAGAGTCTATTGACGCCACTTAAAATTGTCGCAAATCCCGGCAACGGTGGTGCCGGAATCGTGCTGGAACAACTGGAAAAACATCTCCCCTTTGAATTTATTCATCTAAATAGTGAAGCAAATGGAGATTTTCCAAATGGCGTACCCAACCCCCTGCTTCTCGAAAACCAAAAGTCGACAGCTGAGTTGGTAATTTCTTCAGGCGCTGATTTGGGAATTGCATGGGACGGAGATTTTGACCGATGTTTCTTTTTTGATGCTGATGGCCGCTTTATCGAAGGCTACTACCTTGTAGGCTTACTTGCCGAAATGATGCTGCTTAAATCTCCAAACAGCGGAATCGTTCACGACCCAAGACTAGTCTGGAATACTCAGGAACAAACTGAACAAGCTGGCGGAAAAGCGATTCTCTCCAAGTGTGGCCACGCCTTTATAAAAGAAATTATGCGCGAACAGGATGCCGTCTATGGCGGTGAAATGAGTGCCCACCACTATTTTAGAGATTTTGCCTATTGTGACTCTGGCATGATTCCCTGGCTATTGATTACAGAATTGATGTGTCGCACTGGCCAATCCCTCAAAGAGCTGGTCGACGAGCGCATACAAGCTTTCCCCTGCAGTGGCGAAATCAACTTCACCATCGAAAACGCAGCGGCTGCCATTGAGCGTGTCAATTCGTACTACTCTGCTTTAGGTGGCGAGTACAACGATATCGATGGCATTAGCTATTCCTTTGCCGATTGGCGCTTTAATTTAAGGTCATCCAATACTGAACCATTAGTGCGGCTAAACGTCGAAACTAGAGGGGACGAAGCCTTATTAGAAGAAAAAGTCGCCGAACTAGAGGCCATGTTGAGATAGCCTCTTCTGTCTTTGGATCAGCAATGTTTAAATGCTCTATCAATACTAAGAAGTCTTAGCTAAATGTCAGAAATCCAGCCTGTTAAAAAGGCCATTATTCCCGTTGCCGGTCTCGGCACACGGATGCTNCCGGCCACAAAAGCTATTCCCAAAGAGCTGCTGCCGGTTACGGATAAGCCTGTTATCCAACATGTGGTGGAAGAAGCCATCGCTGCGGGCATCAATGAAATTATCTTGGTGACTCGATCGGGCAAAGAGGCTATTGAAAACCACTTTGATGCCCACTTTGAATTAGAGACCCAGCTTGAGCGAAAGGGCAAAGANACTGTACTTACTAGTATCAGGGACATTATTCCGCCTCATGTTCAGGTGATCTCATTACGCCAACCAGAAGCGCTCGGTTTGGGCCATGCAATCCTCTGCGCACGCAGGGTTGTCGGAGATAATCCCTTCGCTGTCATGCTACCGGATGTGCTCGTTATGCCCTCCTCCGCACCAGGCCAGTTGAACGATTTTTCCAATATGGTCAATCGCTGGGATAGTTCAGGACATGGCCAGATTATGGTTGAAGCCGTACCGAACGATCAAATACACCAATACGGCATTGCAGATATCGATGGTGCAGAGCTCGGCGTAGGCAAAGCCTCCCCTCTTTCGGCCATGGTAGAAAAGCCAAAATTCGAAGACGCTCCTTCCAATTTAGCCGTCGTCGGGCGTTATGTGCTGCCAAATCAAGTGATGCAGTTGCTCAAAAATACTAAACCTGGCGCTGGGGGCGAAATTCAACTCACCGATGCACTCGATGAGCTGCTAAAACACGAATCCATGGATGCTTACCGTATGTCCTCAATTACGCATGACTGCGGCAACAAGCTCGGTTACCTTAAAGCGAATATCGCTATGGGGCTGGAGCATCCTGAACTCAGAGAGCGTCTAAAAAGCTATATTAAAACCATGGCCCAGATTGACTAATAGGTTGACTAAAGAGAAAGAAATGACGCTTCCTATTCAACCCTTGATACTTGCCGCTGGCAAAGGCACTCGAATGAATTCGAGCCTGCCAAAGGTTCTGCTGGAAATAGCGAAAAAACCTATGCTGGGCCATGTACTCGACGCCGTGAAACGACTGGATACGCTACCCTCTATTCTCGTTACTGGGTTCGGAAGCGAAGAGGTCAAAAAACGTTACCCGGATTGCATTCATGTTGAACAAACCGAACAACTGGGCACTGGCCATGCTGTGCAAATCGCCAGCGATGCACTACCTCAGGATTCCCTTGTATTGATTCTCTATGGCGACGTTCCGCTTATCCGGACAGAGACTCTTACGGCAGTTATTGAAGTGGCAGCTGAGGGATTCGGCTTACTGACAGTTAGGTTAGATGATCCGAGCGGTTACGGTCGCATTGTTCGAGATTCCTCGGGGACAGTTCAATCCATCGTTGAACATAAGGATGCGTCTGCAGAAATTCTCAAGATTCATGAAGTAAACACCGGCATATTGGCTGCCAAAGCAACTGACTTAGGCCGTTGGGTAAATCAGCTATCGAACGAAAACGCTCAGGGCGAATACTATCTAACGGACATTATTGAAATGGCCGTGTCTGAGGGAATTCCCGTTGCCACAGCACAGCCACAGCAGGAATTTGAGGTAATGGGTGCCAACGACAGAATTCAACTGGCCGAATTGGAGCGAAACTATCAACGGCAACAGGCTGAAAACCTGATGGAGGCAGGAGTTACCTTGCTAGACCCCAGCCGGTTAGATATTCGAGGTGTGCTAGAAGCTGGGGACAATGTCTGCATTGATGTGAATTGTATTTTTGAGGGTGATGTCGCTCTTGGAAACAATGTCCGTATCGAAGCCAACTGTGTAATACGAGACACAAAGATTGGTGACGGAAGCTATATCAAAGCCTTTAGTCATATAGAGAAAACCTCAATCGGCAAAGATGTTGAAGTAGGCCCCTACGCGCGCCTTAGAGAAGGTACTGAGCTAGCCGATAACAGCAAAATAGGCAACTTTGTAGAAACCAAAAAAGCTTCAATTGGTAAGGGAAGTAAAGTAAATCATCTCAGCTATATTGGCGATACCGAAATGGGTGAAGACACTAATATCGGAGCGGGAACTATCACCTGTAACTACGATGGCGCCAATAAGCATAAGACCAAGATAGGCGACAGAGTTTTTGTTGGATCAAATTCTGCAATTGTTGCGCCAGCAGAGCTAAAGGATGGCTCAACAATAGGGGCCGGTTCGACTGTCACCAAAGATGTCGAGAAAGATTCTCTAGCTCTTACTCGTGCAAAGCAGAGCCAAATTCCGGATTGGAAGCGCCCTGAAAAGAAATAAACTAGCGAACTCTGGCAAAATAACGCCACTGAAACGCCTAACTCTCAAAGGAAATAATACCCATGTGTGGAATTGTCGGCGCTATTGCCCAGCGCCCTGTAGAAGGTATATTGCTCGAAGGTTTACACCGGCTTGAATACCGCGGCTATGACTCTGCAGGTATAGCGCTTAAGCACGAAGATGGATCTCTTTTATGTACTAAAGCTGTAGGCAAAGTCGCTGAACTCGAGGCCCGTCTGACTAAGGNCACCACAGGCCATTTCGGAATTGCTCATACCCGTTGGGCTACTCACGGGAAACCGACCGAACAGAATGCCCACCCTCACCTGTCAGGCCCGATTGCACTAATTCACAATGGCATTATCGAAAACCATATAGAACTTCGCTCTAAGCTGAAGGATGAAAACTACGGATTTGCTTCTGAAACCGACTCAGAGGTGATCGCGCATCTCTTGCATTTCCATTGGAAGAGCTCTGGCGATATGTTCAAGGCACTCAAGAAAACTATTGCAGAGCTAGATGGTGCGTTTTCAATCTGCGCAATCAATGTAGAAGAAGATGAGCGCATCTATATAGCTCGACGCGGTAGNCCACTGGTGCTTGGAATTGGAATTGGTGAGCACTTTATCGCCTCTGACCAAATGGCGCTAAGACCGGTGACAGATAGATTTGTCTTCCTGGAAGAAGGCGATTACGGATATGTTGAGCTTGAAGGCTATAAGCTATTCAACGAACAGCATACGGAAACCGATAGAAACACTCATCATATCGAGGAAGACGCCGGTGACGCCGACAAAGCTGGTTATCGCCACTTTATGCTCAAGGAAATCCATGAGCAGCCTGAAGCAATCAAGCGAACATTGGAGGGCCGCCTGGGCAAAGAGGGTGTATTGGTCGAGGCGTTCGGTCTCGAAGCCGAAATGCTATTCAAGGATGCTGAAGGGATTTGCATAGTCGCCTGTGGGACCAGCTATCACGCTGGTATGGTTGCAAAATACTGGTTAGAAAAATATATCGATATCCCTGTTTCTGTCGAAGTAGCCAGTGAATATCGATACCGCCGAATTGCGGTGCCCAAGAACACTCTATTTGTCACAGTGTCTCAATCAGGAGAAACTGCAGACACACTCGCTGCACTCCAAAAAGCAAAAGAACTCGGCTATCTGGGCTATTTGGCGGTCTGCAATGTAGTTAACAGTTCCTTGGTGCGAGAATCAGACATATTGATCTCAACCAATGCTGGCCCGGAAATTGGAGTCGCCTCAACCAAGGCATTTACGACGCAACTCGTAGCCTTTCTACTAATGACTCTTGCTATCTCGAAATCCAAAGGCATAGAGAGCCAGATAGATGCCAATGCCCTCTTCAATCAATTGCTAGAACTTTGCCGACAGGTCTTGAGTATCGAAGCCATCGTTGAAAATACGAGCCTGAAATTTGCGAGCAAACACCACGCTCTATTCCTAGGTCGGGGGGTGCACTATCCAGTTGCGATGGAAGCCGCGTTAAAGCTTAAAGAAATTTCTTACATTCATGCCGAGGCATACCCGTCTGGTGAGNTAAAGCATGGCCCTTTNGCACTGGTTGATGAAGATATGCCAGTTATCGCCGTCGCGCCATCAAACAAATTGCTGGAAAAGCTGAANTCGAACTTAGAGGAAGTCAAGGCCAGGGGCGGTCAGCTTTATGTTTTTGCCGATTCAGACGCCGGATTTACTAGTGATGACACAACTCATGTAATTCCAATGCCTCATATGCCGGATNTACTAGAGCCGATAGTTTATTCAGTTCCGCTACAATTACTGGCNTANCATATTGCTTTGGTGAAGGGCACAGATGTGGATCAACCAAGGAATTTGGCGAAATCGGTAACTGTAGAGTAAATTTCGCTTAATAAATATTCAGAGACGTTGATAAGATTAAATTCACAGTCAAAAAATAGTTTATATCAGGTTTGATAAAGGCATTTATCGCACGCTAGGTCGGCCTTCCCTACCCCATAGTTCGTTTTGCAAAAAAGCTTTTTTTAGAAAAAGCACTTTCTCAGTTTTGTGGCATTTTTCCTAGCCGAGCGAACCTGTAAGATAAAGCTGCATATCTAAGCAGCCTCAGGAGGCAATTCATGCCACCCAGTTCTAAAGGCGGTCCCGTAACCAAGACCGGCAAAGAAATATCCTCACGCAACGCCACAAGCCACGGCCTGACCGCCAAGAAATGGATCAATCCGGCTGAGCAGAAAAGCTACCAGCTCTACTTGTCTGCCTTAAATGAAGACTTCCATCCAGAAACCCTGATGGAGAAAACCTTAATTGAAAAACTAGCCGACATTAAGACAAGACTGGAGCGCTTCCACAGAGTAGAAGACAGTCTATTCTCATCGGCTCAGATACGAGCCGCCTCGCCTGACATCGTGGTCAACTCCTTTGATCTTGAGGGTGAAGGCGTTATCGAAGATGTCAGGAATCACGCCTTGGGCCTCGAAAGAGGTGACAACGGAATTTCAGCAGAATTATTTTACGAAATTGTCCAACACGATTTGGGAGATATCTCAGGATGGGGATATATAAAGGATAATATGCCGCTACTTAGCGAGCACATAATAGAAGAGTGTCGCAAAGAGAACCTTGATATCGAAAAGCTCATGAATCGATATAAGCCAACCACAAATGACACTCCCCCGATCACAGTAACGTTCAGGAGTGCTGACAAACCGCCGGAACCAATAACCGAACAGGCTCTTGATGAATCTGGGCTTCGAGTTCGAACCGAATATTTTATTGCCTACATCAAGGAGCTGTATAAAAGAACACAACGCCGCTTTCTGGTTAATACGGTAATTGAGCATTTTGATGGGCGTACGAAATTGCTTCAAGATGGTGCCCTTCCTGATGGCCAAACCTTGGACCGGCTGATGCGCTACAGAAACACCTTAGAACGCCAATTCTCAAAGACGCTTGGCGAGTTACTGCTTCTTATTAAAATGCGGGAAGGTTAAGAGAACCCATCAGGTCTTCTTAACTTCGGCCAATCTAAGGGTCACACCAGGATTAATCAAAGGATCGCCGGTGAATTCAATACCGGCTTCTTCTAAAACCGACTTAACGGCACTAAGAACTCGTGTATTGGCATTGGGTATTCCAATCTGCGCCTCATACTTCTTAATAGTCGCGGGCGACACATCCGCCCGCCTCGCAAGCTCGACAGCACTCCAGCCCAACATCACGCGACCGGCTTTTATTTGACTCACAGATATCATATTAGTATATTTATATATACTTTTAGTATATATTTATAGCTTATTAGTCGACGGAGAATAGCATGATTGACGATATCTTAGCCAAATTTGATGGTGCCTTTGCGGAAAACACTATCAGGGCCTATAGGTCTGACTTTATTCAATACCAGACCTGGTGCTCACAAAACGAACTAGACCCAATTCCAGCATCCGCAGAAACCATGGCAGTCTATGTCGACTACCTTAGTAATATTAGAAAAAGCGCGACCATCCGGCGAAGAATCAATAGCTTGGGCACCGTACTAAAACTCTCGAAAAACTATGACCCCACCAAAGAACCAGAGGTAGTACTCGCAATAAAACGCATGCACCGCAAAATTGGTAGATCTCAGGAACAGGCCGCACCACTCACTAAGCCACTACTCAATCAACTCCTAGATAATTGCGACAACAGTACTAGAGGAATAAGAAATCAGGTGCTACTAAGATTGGGCTATGAAACCATGCGCAGAAGATCTGAGTTATGCGCCTTCAAATTTGAAGACATCGCCTATGCCCCCAACGGCAAACCGATTATCAAATTACACTATTCCAAAACCGATCAATATGGCGCTGGCAAAGTATTACCTATCAGTGAAGACCTAGTAAATCTGTTACACCACTGGAAAGATATTGTAGGAAGCGAGGGCACTATTCTTAGGTCTATAAACCGACATGGGCATATAGGCGATAACCTAAACCCCGCAAGTGTTAGTACTATTTTGAAGGCGCTGCAGTACAACCTTAATTTAGCCTCACCAGAAAAACCGCTCAGTGGCCATTCGTTTAGGGTGGGTGCCGCATTTGATCTACTAGAGCAAGGGGTAGCTATAGAAAAGATTATGCTTAAAGGAGGATGGCAGACGGACTCTACAGCGATGAAATACCTAAGAAACTGGACCTATTAAGTCAGTCACTCGGTTTCAAAAGTACGCTTATCTGAGTTATCTTCCATAAATTCATACCGAAGTGTTCGGGCCAAGCCCTCCTCAAGACTTACGGGCGGAACAAACCCAGTATCACTAACAGACGAAGCAAACTGGGTAGTACCCATGAACTTCTTAACCCGAATACTGCTCACGGGCAGAGGCTTACGAATTATCATTGCCGCCAAGTCAGCAGCATAGCCTATGCCTATCCCAAGAAAGCCCGGAAGCCGGAATCCAGCATTAGCCCTACCAAACAACGTCTTTCTTGTGTTAGAAATTAGCGTATTCATATCAAAATCAGGCTTATCGATATAGTTGTAAATATGAAGCCCCGCCTTAAAAGATAAGCTGTATTCCAAAAAAGCCGCGACATTTTCCACGTAAGCCATCGACTTTCTATTCGTTCCATCACCAAACATAACAAATCTGCGAGAAGCTATCTGTCGAAGTAAGTTATAAACATTACCTCTATTGCCTTCACCAAATATTACTGTTGGCCTCACAATAACAAGAGTTCGACCTTCTGGATCCTCCTCTTGCCATGCCTTATAAACCTGTTCAGCCAAGTACTTAGTGCGTCCATAATCGTTAAAATAATTGGGTTCACCAGATTCATCCATATCGGCTGGAGCGAATCCATAGATAGCAACTGAACTTGTAAAAATAATTTTATTGACACCATGCTTTCGAGCGGCCCCACAAACATTTTTCGCACCTTGCACATTTACATCATCATAGCGACTTAATGGCCTAACATCATCGCGATGAACTGCAGCCAAATTTATTATACTTTTGGCGCCAGCAACTTGGTCCAGA
>JGI26260J51721_1001257_pt1 | contig 10822 bp, 9 predicted proteins | sample SaaInlV_120m_DNA_4_FD_51721 | JGI IMG/M metagenome (IMG submission 51721)
ACCTTTTTGAACATTGCGGGTATAGCGGCTACTGATTTAAACACTCAAGTAACGTTCAACAACACGCAGTGGTTGGTTGGAGCGGGCATTAACATGAACGGAGCTACACTCATCCAGCGTGTAAGTGATGTAGGTGTGCTTAGCCTAGGTTTATCCGCCTTTGATTACGGCCAGTGGGAAGTAACTACGGAAGACCAGCCGGAAGGTACGGGAGCGACGATTAGCCCTCAGAGTTTGATTATCAACATGGGGTATGCTCAGAAGTTTACCGAAAATATTTATGGAGGGGTGAACGTGAAGCTGTACAGTAGTTCTATTTCTAACTTGAATACCAATGGTGTTTGTTTTGATGCAGGTGTTCAGTACCGTACTGGAGTAGAAGACCGATTCAAATTTGGAATCACTTTGAAAAACGTTGGGCCTAGTATCACCTACGAGGGNGATGGTTTTGGTATAACCTTACCGGTTCCAACCTATGGTGTGGCATATTCTCAGACGTTCGAAAGCCGTTCTGCTAAGTTTGAATTGCCTACTCAGCTCAGTATCGGTACTTCATACGATTGGTTTGTTGAGAACGGGAAAATCACAGGAGCGCTAAACTTCAGCTCAAACGCATTTGAGAAAGACACGTATCACGCCGGAGTTCAATACAGCTTGAAGGATCTGTTCCAGGTACGCGTTGGCTATAAGGCTTTCGATAACCGTGCGGACGATCTTGGAACTAGCGCCATTTCTGGAATTTGTGGTGGATTCAGCTTTAATGTTCCTACCAGTGACGAGGGAAGTTTCGCCATCGATTATTCTTACCGCGGTACGACATCTGCATTTGGCGGTATTCACTCAATTGGTGTGCGCATCAACTTGTAATAGATAAAATACTAACTTTGTACCCATAAGAGAGGCCGTTATGGCCTCTTTTTTAGTAATACCATTAGCTATGTCATCAGTAAGTTATTACACAGCAGAAGGGCTTAAAAAGCTTAAGGCAGAATTAGAGCACATGAAAAATGTGGAGCGCCCTAAAATCTCACAGCAGATTGGAGAAGCTAGAGATAAGGGTGATTTGAGTGAGAATGCAGAATATGATGCTGCAAAAGAAGCGCAAGGCATGTTGGAAATGAAAATATCCAAATTAGAAGATACCCTTGCTGGAGCACGTGTTTTGGATACTGCAAATATTGACCTTTCAAAGGTGGGAGTTTTGACGAAGGTGAAGTTGAAAAATGTCACTAATGGTGCAACTATGGTGTATAGTTTGGTTGCGGAAAAGGAGGCGGATATCAAACAAAGTAAAATTTCTGTTTCGAGTCCTATTGGCAAAGGCCTTTTGGGTAAAAAGGTCGGTGAGATAGCGGAAATTCAGGTGCCGCGTGGAGTGATGAGTTTCGAGATTTTGGAAATTACGTCGGCCTAAAAATCCTATCCATGGGTAGCATTTTCACGAAAATCATAAGTGGTGAAATTCCTTGCTATAAGGTAGCGGAGGATGCTTCTAATATCGCTTTCCTCGATATTCGTCCGTTGAAGCGCGGTCATGTGCTTTGCGTACCTAAGTTGGAGGTGGATGAATTGTATGAGCTCCCTGCTGAAGATTTTGGGAGTCTTATGGAATTCGCGCAACGGGTGGCGAAAGCCTTGAAACAAGCGGTGCCTTGTCAGCGAATTGGATCTATGGTTTTAGGTATGGAAGTGCCGCATGCGCACCTTCATCTTGTGCCAATAGATGCGGAAAACGAATTAAGCTTTTCAAACACCCCTTTGCAGTTGAGTGCAGAGGAAATGGAGGGTATTCGAACGTCTATTTCAGACGCTCTGGATTCTGCTGGATAAATTGATCCCAGCTACTACTACGACCTTTTTTAGATTTAGATTTTGTCGCGCCACTGCCGTGTTTTGGAGCACTAATTCCTGATGTTTGACTTTGGTGACAGACAGCTACTGCAAGCGCATCAAAAGCATCTAAATAGTTGTGTTCAATACCTGGGAACATTGCCTCTAACATGCCACTGACTTGTTCTTTACTGGCGTTCCCATTACCTACGATGCTTTGTTTAACAAGGCGAGGGCTGTATTCGAATACGGGAATCTTCTTGGACAAAGCGGTTGCCATACAAACACCTTGGGCGCGGCCTAGCTTAAGCATGGATTGAACGTTTTTTCCAAAGAAGGGTGCTTCTAAAGCCATTTCATCCGGTTTGTGTTGGTCAACCACTGCACTGAGCTCATCAAAGATTTTCGCAAGACGAGTATAGTGATCCGATTTTGTATTGAGCTTGATTACATCCATCAAAACAGGATGTACTTTTCCTTTTATGATGTGTACGACACTATACCCCATCACTACGGTACCTGGATCCACACCAAGGATGATTTTATCGATGGTGTTTTCCATAGTGCTTAAATCAATAATCCAACAATAGCTGCCGTGTATAAAGAAGCAACGGTACCTGCGATGAGCGCTTTAATACTTAATTCACTCAGGTCTTTTCGGCGGCTAGGCGCTAAAACTCCAATGCCACCAATCTGTATACCAATGCTCGCGATGTTTGCAAAACCACAAAGCATATAGGTAGAAAGAATAATGCTGCGTTCTGAAGTAAAAAGGCCTGCGTTTTTCATTTCAGTCAAACTGACGTAAGCGTAGAATTCGTTCAAAATGGTCTTCTCACCCAAGAGCTGTCCTACGAGCATGAGATCTGCAGGTGGTACACCTAGAATCCAAGCAATGGGGCTTAGCAGTGCACCCATGATGAACTGGAGGGAGAAGGAGTCATATCGACCGTTGGTGACTTCTGTAGCCCAAGCATTTAGGCCCGTCCAAGAGCCAATTCCTTCAACAAAAATGTAATTGGCTCCGTAAACGATTGCAGTAAAAACGAGCAGCATAGCACCTACGTTGACCGCGAGTTTCACACCTTCCGTAGTCCCATTGGAAATGGCGTCTAGTGCGTTAGACCCCATATCTGCAGAACTGATTTCTGCAACCTCAATGACATCTTCCGTTTCGGGCAGGAGAATCTTCGCGCTAATGAGGGCTGCAGGAGCACTCAGTACAGAGGCAGTTAGAAGGTGTTTGGCAAAGAATAATTGGCCTTCAGGTGTATCACCGCCTAAATATCCAATATAGGCAGCGAGCACACCACCGGCTATCGTCGCCATGCCACCGCTCATTAAACTGAGCAATTCCGAACGGCTCATCCCAGCGATGTAGGGCTTTACTAATAGCGGTGCTTCCGTTTGCCCGATAAAGATGTTCCCCGCAGCGGCTAATGATTCTGCACCGGAGAGTTTTAACGTTTTCTGCATAACCCAAGCCATCGCTTTAACCACGCGCTGTAAAATACCGTAATAGTACAGTAATGAGGTTACAGCGGAGAAAAAGATCACAGTAGGTAGGACNTGGAANGCGAAGAGGTATCCAAAGTTATCGGTTTCGGTTATGAGCGATCCAAAGAGGAAGGTAGAGCCCTCACGTGTAAAGTCTAATAAGGTAACCGCGACAAGACTAAATTTTTCAAAGGCCCAAGAAACTCCGGGTACTTTTAAAACGGCCAAGGCGAGCACGAATTGCAAGAGCAGTCCTTTTCCGACCATTGCCCAATTCACTTTGCGCTTGTTTGAGCTGAACAGCCACAATACCGACGTAAGCACTGCAATTCCCAATAAACTTCTTAGTATCATCACAGTTTGTCCAATTTATCGCGCAATCGCGCCGCTAATTCATAATCTTCATTTTCCACCGCTTCCGATAGCAATAGTTCTAATTCTTCTCTTGTTTCTTCTGGTGAATCTTCTCCCTGATCCAACTCATCGTCTTCAATGATAGCATCAACATCTGCTTTGGTCTCCTCTTTTTCTGTGATTCCCGCATGTTCCATGATTTCGGGCGTAGCGAAAATTTGACACTCAAAACGCACGGCCAAAGCCACTGCGTCAGAAGGTCTAGAGTCGAAAATGTGCGAAGTGCCAGCGGCATCAATGGTATATAGACTCGCGTAAAAAACGCCGTTCACTAATCTATGGATTACCACTTTTTCTAGCGTCACGCCAAGTTCATTGAGCATGTTTTTCCAGGTGTCGTGGGTCAGTGGTCGAGGCGCGACAGATTTTTCCATTGCAACGGCGATGCTTTGTGCTTCAGCACCACCAATAACAACAGGAAGCTTACGTCCTCCTTCACCGACTTCGGCCAGAATGAGTGCATAAGCTCCTGATTTACCTTGACTGTAGGATAATCCTTTAACAGTGAGTTCTACGTGTTGCATTTATTGTCCGGCCTTGAAGGCGCGCATCGCGTTCACCAACTGGGGAACGACTTCAAATGCATCACCTACAATGCCGTAGTCTGCAGCCTTGAAAAACGGGGCTTCAGCGTCTGTATTTACTACGACAATAGTCTTGGATGCACTGACCCCAGCAAGGTGCTGGATGGCGCCAGAAATTCCTATCGCAATATACAGATTAGGGTTGACTTGGATGCCGGTTTGACCCACGTGTTCACTGTGAGGCCTCCAACCGATATCGCTTACTGGTTTTGAACATGCTGTTGCTGCTCCAAGAACCGAAGCGAGCTCCTCAATCATGCCCCAATGTTCGGGTCCCTTTAGACCTCGACCAGCACTTACAACCACCTCAGCTTCAGGTAGGGCAACTTTACCAGAGGCAATAGTTTTTTCAGTTATGGTCATTAAGTCTGTGCCGGTCGCTTCTCCGGACTCTACCGTTCCTTCTCCGGCACGCTCGTGAATACCGACACTGTTTGGTACGAAGGACACTATAGGTATGCCGCCTGAAAGCGCTATGGTTTCGATACCTTTTGAACTAAAGGCCCCGCGTTCAACAACAACTGGCGAGACACTGCTAGGGACACTCGTAGTATTTGTGCTTAAAGCGCCGCCTGCTAAGGCTGCTAATGCGGGGGCTATGGAACGGCCTAGGCTCGTTCCGGCGATGACCATTCCAGTCGCGCCTTCAGCCATAGTAGCCAATTGTTGTGCCATTCCAAAAGGTGTGGCATTAAGCGCAATGGTCAGGATGCGATCAGCGCCGAAGGTAGCCAAAGTACTAGGATCCGTTGCACCATTGCTTGTTACGGCAGTTACGGTAGTTCCGGCTTCCGTAGCCCATGATTTGGCGTACGAAACGGCTTCAAACGATGCTTTTTTGTATTGGTTATTCCAATCTTCTACAAATACAATAATGGACATAGGGCTTGGAATTAAATGGCTTTCGCCTCATTGTGTAATAAATGCACCAATTCGTCGACGCTGTCGACCAATTTTACGGAAGATTTACCGGCAGGCTTCACAAACTTAATCGCTTGTGTTGCTGTGTCGCTTTCTGACGCCTCTAAGACCTGTAAGGGTTTAGAGCGCGCCGTCATGATACCTCGCATGTTAGGGATACGGAGATCTTTTTCTTCTACCAATCCTTTTTTACCTCCTACAACTAGAGGCAAACTCCCACTGTACGTGGCGTGGCCACCATCAATTTCGCCAGTGGCGTTGGCGCTAGATCCGTCGATGGTCAGGTCGACGCATGCATTGACAAAAGGCAGGTTCAGCAACGCCCCGAGCATTGCAGGAACTTGTTGGCCGTTGTAGTCAATGCTTTCTTGCCCGCACAAAATCAAATCATATGTATTCGCCGAAATGTGGTTCTTGAGTTCTTTGGCTACTGTGATAGCGTCCGTAGGGGTGGCGTTAATACGTATGGCTTGATCAGCACCGATGGCAAGTGCTTTTCTAAGGGTTGGTTCTGTTTCAGGTCCACCGACGTTAAGAACGGTGATAGAGCCGCCGTGGGCTTCCTTGAGGTGTAAGGCTTTAGTCAAGCTGAATTCGTCGTAGGGATTGATGACGAATTGGACCCCAGTGGCATCAAGTGCCTTTCCCGCCGCATCAAAGTTGATTTTCGCAGTAGTGTCGGGCACGTGACTAATACAAACTAATAGGTTCATGCAGGATATCCTTAATTAATACCCCTAAATTTACTATGCATGCATAATAATTCCAAAGAAAAGTGGATCGATTTGCGCTTTTATCTAATTCATAGCCGGAAGGAGAAAATGCCTGGTAGTTTTTTATGAATGGGTCCGATTTTTAGCGATTACTCAAAGAACCTTCAAAAAATTGAATCTCGAACGCAGGAAAGGGTGCGCTAGGTCCGCTTTGCACCTTATATTTGCCGCCTACAAGATCAAAATTATGAAGACAATTCAGTTTCGAGAGGCCGTTTGTGAGGCTATGACCGAAGAAATGCGCCGCGATGAAAACATCTTTTTGATGGGTGAAGAAGTTGCGGAGTACAACGGTGCTTACAAGGCATCTAAAGGCATGTTGGACGAATTCGGTCCAAAGCGCGTTTTAGATACGCCCATTGCAGAATTAGGTTTTGCAGGAATTTCGGTCGGTGCGGCAATGAATGGCTTGCGTCCTATCGTGGAATTCATGACGTTCAACTTTTCGATGGTAGCGATTGATCAGATCATCAACAATGCTGCTAAAATGAAGCAGATGTCGGGTGGTCAAATCAACGTTCCCATTGTTTTCCGCGGCCCAACAGCATCTGCCGGTCAGTTGGCGGCTACGCACTCGCAAGCATTCGAGAGCTGGTACGCAAATTGTCCAGGTCTGAAAGTGGTTGTTCCTTCAAATCCTTACGATTGTAAAGGTTTGTTGAAGAGCGCTATCCGCGACAACGATCCTGTAATTTTCATGGAAAGTGAGCAGATGTACGGCGATAAAGGCGAGGTGCCGGAAGGCGAATACCTATTGCCTATCGGTGTTGCAGATATCAAGCGTAAGGGAACAGATGTAACCATTGTAAGCTTTGGTAAAATCATCAAAGTGGCTTATGAAGCAGCAGATATGCTTGCCAAAGAAGGCATTTCATGTGAAATCATCGATCTACGTACCGTTCGTCCTATCGACTATGATACGGTTATCGAAAGTGTGAAGAAGACGAACCGTTTGGTCTGTTTGGAAGAAGCGTGGCCATTGGGTTCTATTGCTACGGAGATTACCTACAAAGTTCAATCCGAAGCTTTCGACTATCTGGACGCACCTGTAAAGCGTATTACAACAACGGATACGCCAGCACCCTATTCACCAACCCTTCTAGAGGCATTCTTGCCGCAAGTTGGACAGGTGATAGACGCTGTGAAATCGGTGATGTACGTCAAATAATTCATAGGATTTATTTCAAGGTTCGAACGAACGACTCAAAGACTTATATTTGCAGCCCTTTCCGTACAACGGGAGGGGCTGATTATTTAAATCAAACCATAATACAATGGAAAACATGCTTTTATTGATACCTATGTTTGGTATCGTTGGTCTAATCTACATGTTCGTTTTACGCAGCTGGGTCGTGAAACAAGATTCAGGCACAGAAAAAATGACAAAGTTAGCAGCCTACATTAAAGAAGGCGCTTTGGCATTCTTGAACGCGGAATACCGCATTTTGGCAATTTTTGTAGTAGTCGCAGGTGCGCTGCTAGGAATTGTTTCTTCTATCGTTGAAACCACACACTGGTTCATCGTTGTTGCATTCATTATTGGTGCAGTATTCTCTGCTGTAGCAGGAAATATCGGTATGCGCATTGCAACCGATTCAAACGTTAGAACAACACAAGCTGCCCGAACCTCTTTACCACAAGCGTTGAAAGTTTCTTTCCGCGGTGGAACTGTAATGGGATTAGGTGTAGCCGGTCTTGCCGTTTTCGGTCTAGGCATGCTATTCTGGATATTATCGAGCTGGTTCATCGTAGGTGATGATTCATTTTACAATGAGATGACCGTTGTTCTTGAAGCGCTCGCAGGTTTCTCGCTTGGTGCTGAATCTATCGCGTTGTTTGCGCGTGTAGGTGGTGGTATCTACACGAAAGCTGCCGATGTTGGTGCTGACCTTGTAGGTAAAGTAGAAGCAGGTATTCCTGAAGATGATCCACGTAACCCAGCAACTATTGCTGATAACGTAGGTGATAACGTAGGTGACGTTGCAGGTATGGGGGCAGATTTGTTCGGTTCTTACGTTGCAACAGTTCTAGCCTCTATGGTTCTTGGGAACTATGTTATCAATGATAATTTGATCAGTACAGGTAACTTCCTTGACAACCACGGTCCTATCATGCTTCCTATGATGATCGCTGGAGTTGGAATTATCTTCTCCATCATTGGAACATTCTTCATTCGCATTAAGGATAACAGCGCAAAGGAGCCGCAGGTACAACGTGCATTGAACATGGGTAACTGGGTTTCAATCATTCTAACGGGTATTGGATCTTACGTGCTTATCCAAATGTTGTTGCCGGAAACGTTGAGCATGAAATTCTTCGGCGAAGGTTTCAAAGCCGTTACACGCAACGACATATTTGGCGCTGTAATCGTTGGTTTAGTGGTAGGAGCATTGATCTCTTACTTCACAGAATACTACACAGGATTGGGTAAAAAACCAATTTTAGATATCGTTCAAAAATCAGCGACTGGTGCTGCGACAAACATCATTGCAGGTTTAGGAGTAGGTATGATTTCAACTTTCGCACCGATCCTTCTTTTCGCTGCTGCGATCTGGTCTTCGTATGCTTTCGCTGGATTCTATGGTGTAGCTATCGCGGCATCAGCAATGATGGCTACCACTGCTATGCAGTTGGCTATCGATGCATTCGGTCCTATTGCTGATAACGCGGGAGGTATTGCTGAGATGAGTGATTTACCTGATGAAGTACGCGAGCGTACAGATATTTTGGATTCAGTGGGTAATACTACTGCTGCTATCGGTAAAGGTTTCGCTATTGCTTCTGCGGCATTGACTGCATTGGCACTATTTGCTGCCTTCGTCACCTTCACAGGTATTGATGGTATCAATATTTTCAAAGCACCTGTTCTAGCGATGTTGTTCGTAGGAGGTATGGTTCCTGTAGTATTCTCTGCATTGGCAATGAACGCTGTAGGTAAAGCTGCCATGGAAATGGTAAAAGAGGTACGTCGTCAGTTTAAAGAGATTCCAGGCATTATGGAGTACAAGGCGGAGCCTGAGTACGACAAATGTGTTGCCATCTCTACTGAAGCATCTTTGAAAGAAATGATGTTGCCGGGTGCAATGACTATTCTCTTCCCGCTTGTAGTAGCCTTCTTGCCTATGGCATTTGGTTACACTGGCCAAGAAGCTGCTGAGATGCTCGGTGGATACATGGCAGGTGTTGCTGTATCAGGTGTTCTTTGGGCAATCTTCCANAANAACGCTGGTGGTGCTTGGGACAACGCTAAGAAGTCTTTTGAAGCTGGTGTGATGATCGANGGTGAAATGACTTACAAAGGTTCTGAGGCGCACAAAGCTGCCGTTACTGGTGATACNGTAGGTGATCCGTTTAAGGATACTTCAGGTCCATCGATGAACATCTTGATCAAATTGACGTGTTTGGTAGGTCTTGTGATCGCACCAATCTTAGGAGACGGACACGATACACACAGTGAAGTTGCATCAGCAGCACCTGTGGAACTTCGTCAAGAAGTGATGAAAATGAAGCTCAAAGGTGTTGATGCTAATGTTCATGGTCCAGTATTCCAGGGTCTTGTTAAAGTTGCCATGGATGTTACTGTTGATAGTGATCGTGTTATTGAGGCTGTGATGAACTTGACCTCTGAGGACGGTGCATTTGAAGCCACATTCAGTAGTGTAGAAGGCATCTTTGATGGCATGATGTTTCATGCTTCAGGTACCGTAACTACGAAAGACGATACGCAGTTTAATGCGGATGTGGATTTCCACCGCAATGAAAATGGTGATGTAATCGATTTTAATATTGCTATTCACTAAGCGGCACGCCGCTAGAAATATAACCCCCCGGCGCGATGCGCCGGGGGGTTTTTTTATGCCCTTATTCGGGAAATTTTCCCGCGCTCCACAATTGCATCACTACAGTGTAGAAGTCGACCATGGTATTAAATCCGTTAACAGAAATGCGCTCGTTGGTGCCGTGAATTCCCCCGACTTCCTCCGCACTTAAAGCGATAGGAAGGAATCGGTAGGTGTTTTGCGCCAGCCCTTCAAAGTTTTTACTGTCCGTTCCGCCAATGGTCAAATAGGGACTTACCAATGCTTCTGGGAAAACGTGTTTTACAGCCTGACCAAGCTTCACAAAATCCTCATGTTCCGTCGAAGAAGTTGGGCTGGCTCCACTGCCAATGTTATTGTAAGGGGCAGCTGTGCCGCCGAATTTGGCCGCGAGCGCGGCATAGCATTCGAGAACGTCCTCAGGAGTAGTGCCCGGTAAAATCCGGGTGTTGCACACCACACGCGCGCTCGCGGGCACTACATTATCTTTTATTCCAGAAGAAATCATGGTAGCTACCGCTGTGTTATTTGTCAAAGCACGTCCGGTATGGCTTTGCTGGTAAATGTTCAAGAGGAGCGGCTCTGTTAGAAATCGGTTCGCAAAAACTGATTTTAATGCCCACGGCATTTCTGGTGCGAGGTGCGTAATAAATCCTTCTAATGGAGCTGAAAATTCGGATTGAAAAAGTCCGTCGCTTAGCGCTTCTGTGAAGGCCGCGGCACGTGTAATTGCGGTTTCGGTGTTGGGCATACTGCTGTGCCCCCCGGCAACGTTAAAGCTTACTTCTACGCTGAGGTAGCCTTTCTCTGCGGTTCCGATAAGCGCCACTGGTGTGTCTTTAAGCCCCGGTATACTTCCTGTAGAAATGATGCCGCCTTCATCTAAGATTGCATCAAAGCGAAGTCCCTTTGCACGGCAATGTGCGGCCACGATTGCCGCTCCGGCCTTACCGCCAATCTCTTCATCTTGTCCAAAGCAGAAATA
>JGI26260J51721_1001263_pt1 | contig 10780 bp, 9 predicted proteins | sample SaaInlV_120m_DNA_4_FD_51721 | JGI IMG/M metagenome (IMG submission 51721)
GGTGGGTTTCCAGAGCGTGCTTTGACAATGATCGTACCATATGGTCCTGCAGGTGGATCAGGGCAGGTAGCTGCTGCGATGGCCGAAGCGGTGACTGAACTGACTGGCATTCCAATCAACCGCGATCACAAACCAGGCGGTTCTGGGACTGTTGGTATGACNGCCTATATGGCGGCGCCAGCAGATGGATATAACGTTTTGGAACACATTGATGACGCGTCCTCTGCGCATGCGTTGGATTCATCTATGCCAAACCCAGCAGATGATTTGATCCCACTGGTGGTTAGCCAGGTGACATTCAGTCAGGTGTATATCCGCACAAATGAAACACGTTTTAGCGATTGGCCATCTTTTGTAGAATGGGTCAAGGCGCAAAACGGCAAAGCAACCATTGCGAACGTATCCAAAGAGGGTTCGATGGAGCGTGTCACAATGGGCTTTATCACCGATGCAAGTGGCATGAAAATTCAGCAGATCTCATTCGACAAGGGTGCCCCACGTTACGGCGCCTTGTTGGGTGGACAAGTGGACGCCCTTTTTGAGCAGCCTGGTGATGTGCGCAACTTCCTTGATGCGGATCAATTTAAACCAATCCTAACAATCTTTGATGAACGCCCAGCCGCGTTTGCAGATACGCCAACGCACCGAGAAGTGGGTATGGATTTTGATCCATTGCTACGTTTTCGGGGGTTCTATGTACATGCAGATGCACCAGTGGATCGCGTCGAATGGCTAAAGTGGGCTTTTCAGCGTGGATATTGTGAAGACAGCTACCAGGCATTCAATGAATCAAAATTCATGACTGTAATTGACAGCTATCGTGATACTAACGGTGCAAAAGATTTGATTGCCCGTTCGATCGAGCAGTATCGCGAAGTGTACAAAGCCATGGGCCTAGATGTGAAATAAACAAAAGATAATAAATATAACATGGCGCCGTTTGGCGCCATGTTTTCTGCTGAGAGCATGGGAATATACTGTGGGACGACTAACACTCAGTAATCTGATCGAAGCCGCGATCTTTTTGTTGATCGCTGGCATTTTTTACGCCTTTTCATTCGAATTCAATCAACCTATCGAAATCTATATTTTTGGGGCCACGGCATGGCCACGAGTTGTGATTGGATTTTTACTATTGGCGACACTTGGAAATCTTTGGTTCCATTATCGCTATGGCAACGCGACACAGGCAACCTTGGGCCAATCGGAGGATAAGGCAGACTTTAGTGAGGCAGGAACCGTACGCCGCATGATAGCCGTGCTGCTGACGCCGTTCATATTTGCCTATCTGCTCAAACCAATTGGCATTTACTTTAGTGCACCGTTTTTCATTGCCGCAATTATCTGGTTTTTTGGCGAACGTAGGTGGAAGGTGATCTTGATCATGACGCTGTTTATTTATTGTGTTTTCATAGGGCTATTCCTAATGATTTTGAACGCTCCATTGCCCCAAGGCAATGTGTCACCCTTTTATGATTTCAGCGCGTGGGTGCTGAAACTGAATGCTAAGTTGCAAGGGATTTAAAGCGCAATGATCGAGAATTTTTTAGCGGGTTCCGCAGCTCTTTTTGGTGATCCCTTCACGATAGGCATCTTCGTCTTTGGCGTCGTGGGCGGCATGTTGTTTGGGGCAATCCCCGGGGTTAGTATGCTGACACTTGCGGCGATTTTGTTGCCCTTTACCGCGAGCCTGGAACCTGCACAGGGCGTTATGTTGTTTGCGGTCATTTACTGTACTGGGACCTATGGCGGTGCGATTACTGCCATTTTGTTCAACATTCCTGGATCNGCNGAAAATGCTCCAACCGCGTTTGATGGCTACCCCATGACGCAAAAAGGCCAATCGGGAAAGGCTGTTGGCGCAGCCGTGTTGTGTTCGGCCATTGGGGGCATTGCATCGGCCCTCGTTATGATGGCCGCAACCGAACCATTGGCAAATTGGGCGATCCGCAACATTGGCCCGCCTGAAATCTTTGCTCTTGTTTTCTTTGGTCTANTCGTCGCCTCATCCGTNGGGGCGCGCACCATTTGGAAAGGCTGGATGTCGGTCCTAATCGGATTGTTGATCGCAACCATTGGTCAAGATCCGGTGGGAGGCATCAACCGTTATAATTTTGGCATGACTGATTTAGCCGCNGGTATTGCGTTTATCCCTGCGNTCTTGGGGTTCTTTGCGGTTTCAGAAATCTTTGTTCAGGCTGAGAAGAAGGCCAGCGGTAAATACCAGGCACCCAAAGTCAGCATGACGTTTCCATCTTTTATTGAACTATGGATGCATAAAATCGCTGTGCTNCGATCTATCCTAGTTGGGTTTTTCTGTGGCATCCTGCCGGGCATTGGCGCCACGCTCGCCGCTTTCATGAGTTATGGCGAAGCTGTGCGGTGGTCCAAAAACCCAGAGGAGTTTGGCAAGGGTAAACTAGAAGGGGTTATTTCCGCAGAAACCGCAAACAACGCGGCAACGGGTGCGGCGATGATCCCGCTGTTGGCACTGGGTCTGCCGGGAGGCGCATTAACCGCGATGATGGTNGCGGTGTTCCAAATGCATGATCTGCAACCTGGTCCATTGGTTTTTATGCTGTCACCTGATCTGATTTGGATTGTGTTTGCGGCGATGTTCTACGCCAATTTGTCCATCCTGATCATTGGTGTTTTAGAAACCAAAACCATTTTGAACCTATTGAAAATCCCATTCCAGTTTTTGGCACCGCTTATTTTGATGTTGGCCACAACAGGGGCTTATATCGGACGTGGTTTGGTTTTGGATGTGATGGTAATGTTCCTAGCAGGCATTATTGGGTATCTGCTGCGCCGTTCTGGGTTTTCGATCCCTGCAATTGTACTAGGTTTGATTCTTGGTAAAATTGGCGAACAAAATTTCGCGCAAGGCATGCAGATGGTGCATTATGATTTGGGCACGTATTTGTCTCGTCCAATTTGTGCAATTTTGATCGCTGCAGGTGTAATTACTCTTGCATCAAACATCTACCGCGCGTTTACCTCAATTAAGACAAAGGCATAAGGCTGGGGCAACCTGAAACGGAGTTTATGGAATGACGGATACTGGCGTTCAGGCGATTGTTGCGCATTCGCGCATCGCACAGGCAGAGTACGAAAAAAATGGATCGCAGCAGCGCTATGACCACGCTGCGCAAGCTGTGGCATGGGTGATTATGGAACCCGCCCGCAATCGGCGTTTGGCAGAATTGGCCGTGGAAACTACAGGGCTGGGAAATGTTCNTGATAAGATCATTAAAAATCATCGTAAAACATTAGGTCTAATGCAGGATATTCAAAATGTGGTGACCTTTGGTGTTATGTCGGATGATCCTAAAACAGGGATTACGGAAATTGCCCGCCCCAAAGGGGTTGTGGGTGCGATTGTGCCCTCAACAAACCCTGCGGCTACACCTGCTAATAACATAATCAATGCGTTGAAATGCGGCAATTCAATTGTGGTCGCGCCATCGCCTAAGGGCGTAGCTTGTTGTGAACTGTTGCTTGAATATATCCATGCCGAGTTTGCGAAAATTGGCGAGGATCCCGCACTGGTGCAAATGATCCCCACACCTGGGTCCAAAGAAAAGACACAAACATTGATGGATCAGTGTGATATGATCGTCTGCACGGGCAGCCAAAACAACGTGCATCGCGCACAAACCGCAGGGACCCCAGCAGTTGCTGTAGGCGCTGGAAATGTGACAGTAATCGTAGATGAAACCGCAGATTTGGATGGGGCTGCAGCAAAAATTCGGGCGTCTAAATGCTTTGATAATGCCACTTCTTGCAGCTCAGAAAATTCGGTTGTTGTGGTGGATGCAGTTTACGATGATTTCATTGCTGCACTCGCGCGCGCAGGTGGTGCGTTTTATGCGGATGAGGCAACGTTGGTATCCAAACTATGGCCGGATGGGCATTTGAACCGTTCGGTCATTGCACAAGATGCGGATAAAATGATTGCTGCCCTTGATGTGGACGTGCCAGAGGGGACTGAATTTTTGGTCGTGCCGACATCAGGTATAGGTCCGGATCATCCGCTGTCTGGCGAAAAACTTAGCCGTGTTTTGGCTCTGTATTGCGCGTCTGATTTTGACGCTGCTTTGGATATGACGCATAAAATTCAGGCTTATCAAGGGGGCAGGGCATTCGGTGGGATTACATTCTGCATTGGATGAGCGCGCGTATACCTTGGCAATGGCAATCCCCACCAGTCGGATCATTGTTAATCAGGCGCATACATTTGCGACGGGTGGATCGTTCACTAATGGCATGCCCTTTTCCCTGTCGATGGGGTGTGGCACATGGGGGGGCAATTCTGTGAATGAAAATGTGAACTATCGCCACTTTCTACAATCAACAAAAATTATTCGCGAAATTTCATCGCGTGAACCCAAATTAGAAGACATCTTTGATGGGTATTGGAGCCTTGCTGGGAAATGAGATTTGATACAACTACACCTCCCCAAGGAACGCTGAGGGATTGGATTGACGCCCGTGCTGAACGCGGAGGTACGGCATTTGTTTTTCCCGAAACGGAACAGATCCTAAATTGGGCTGATTTACGCGATCACTGCGCGATGGTGGCTGCTGATCTAACGGCACAAGGCATTGTCAAAGGTGAAAGTATCGTAGTGATGCATCCCAACGGATATGATGGGGTTAAGGCGCTGTTTGCCGCGCTCTATGGTGGGTTTCGTGTTGCGATGTTAAATTTAGCCGCAGGGCCGGATGCGCTTGGATATGCCATGGATCATTCCGCGGCGTGGGTGGCTTTCGTGCATGAAACGCAATTGGACGTGTTCCATCAGGTGAAACCAGAACGGTTGAAACTATATACGCCAACGGATCAGCGGGAAAACTTGCATCCCCATGGATCATTCCGCGGCGGGGGTGGCTTTCGTGCATGAAACACAATTGGACGTGTTCCATCAGGTGAAACCAGAACGGTTGAAACTATATACGCCAACGGATCAGCGGGAAAACTTGCATCCCCTTTCCTCAGATGACGATGCATTGTTAATGTATACCTCTGGCACCACTGGGCGACCCAAGGGCGTCGTTCACACGCAATCTAGCCTATTGGCGGGTGGTTGGACTGTCAGTGTGGCCCATGAATTGACTGAACAAGACCGTGGAATGGGGGTTTTACCCTTTTATCATATCAATGGTCTGTGCGTGTCCGTCATGGGCAGTTTGGTATCAGGTGGATCCTTNGCGATGGTATCACGTTTTTCNGCCAGCAAATTTTGGCANCAGGCCGCAGATGGCGGAATTACGTGGTTTTCTGCCGTCCCCACGATCATCAGTCACCTGCTGCATGGAGCGGCAGAGCCAAGTGCCGATTTGAAATCCCGCCTGCGTTTTGCGCGCTCTGCATCCTCGGCGCTCGCGGTTGAAACACAGCGTGCCTTTCAGGACCGCTTTGGCTTGGGTATTGTGGAATCTTTGGGCCTGACGGAAACGGCAGCACAATGTTTGGTTAACCCATTGGATCCCCGCCTGCATAAAATTGGGTCTGCGGGCAAAGCAATCAGCAATCAGGCGCGTATTGCTGATGGGAATGGCATTGAATGTGCCTGTGGGGTTGAGGGTGAAATTCAAATCCAAGGTCCCAATGTGATGAAAGAATACTTACGCAATCCCGATGCCACTGCGGCCACCTTTCATGGTGATTGGCTGCGCACGGGGGATTTGGGACGTATGGATGAAGATGGCTATGTCTTTGTAACGGGGCGTTTGAAAGAGTTGATTATCAAGGGCGGTGAAAACATCGCGCCGCGAGAAATCGACGAGGTTCTATACGAACATCCCGATGTGGTTGAGGCCGCCGCATTCGCCCGGCCCTGTGCGCAATATGGGGAACGCGTAGAGGCGGCAGTGCGTTTAAACGAGACATCGAACGCCACTCCCGAGCAGTTACGTGCATTGTGTGAGGCAAAGGTGGGAATATTTAAATCGCCAGAAAAGGTACATATTCTGCCAGAGTTGCCCAAAGGAGCATCCGGTAAAATCCAGCGCCTATATTTGAACAAAATGTTATATGGTTCCTAGGTAATGCCGTTGATGATCAGGCGCAGACCCATGAAGAAAAACGCAATCAAAACGGCTTTGCGAAATAATTTTTGGCTGACACGTTGGCGCAGTAGTTCACCAATGCGAAATCCAATTAGGACGACGATCAACGCAAGGCTTGATTTGATCAATGCAGGGCCTGTTAGGATTCCGGCAACCAATTGACCTGCACCCAAAGGCAAGACACCTGCTAAGAACAAGAATCCTGTCGCCCCGATAAATCGTTCCTTNCTGACATCACGTGCCACCAAATACATTGCGACAGTGGGTGACCAGATTGAACTNATCCCGCCCAATACTCCTGACAGCACCCCAAATCCCAAATGCCATCCACGCCCTGGGCCGATGTTCAATTTAACACCCAACAGCAGGTTTAAAGAAAACAGCATCATCGCAATGCCGATCGCCACTGTAAGCAGAGCTGTCGGATAGGCCGTAATGAACATGGATGTGACGAAAATCGACACCATAATCGCCAAAGCGAACAGCCAATATTCCCGCGCGATGTCCAATTTGTTTGGTGCTTGGGCAAACTGCAATGTGTTGGTAGCTAAAATGGACAACCATAATAGCGGTATTGCTTCTGTTGGGGACATCACAAGCGTTAAGAACGCCATTGAAGCGGCAGGTAAACCGATGCCTAAAAAGCCTTTTACGATGGCTGCGAACAAAAATATCCCGATTAGGATCAATGTTTGTAGCGGGTCAAAATTAGATATTAAATTAATAATTTGTGACATGATCTTGAAGTGCCTTATCCATTAGAAGGGCAAGGTTCATCGCCTTACGTTCTGTTACATCCTTGATCTGACAGCGACAGGAAAACCCGTCTGCTAAAACAATTGTATCCGTGGGGGCCGCGCGCACTGTTGGGGCCAGCGATAATTCAGCCATTTGGCGCGACACCTCGGCGGTTTCGATCTGATAGCCGAAGGATCCGGCCATTCCGCAACAGGAACTGTCGATCATCTGCGCATTGGCACCCAGTACACTTTTCACCGCATCAACAGTGTATTGGGCGACACCCATCGCCTTCTGGTGGCAGTGTCCATGTACCAAAACATCCAGTGCCGACATATCCAAGCCCGTGGGTGGGTTTTGCATAATATATTCGGCAAAGGTCAAGATTTGTGCGCCATGTGCCTCTGTCCACTCGCGGATTAGGTTTACGGCCTCATCACGAAACATCAATGTGCAAGATGGTTCCAAACCGACAATTGTTTTGCCAGCATCTAGTGCCGCACGAAATGCATCTGTTGTGCGTTGCAATTCCTGTTTTGCGCGATCGGTCTGACCCGTGCTTAGGTGTGTGCGTCCACAACAAAGGGGACGACCAGGCGCCGATATAACGCCTACGGTTTTACCTGTGGCGCCAATAACCCGTTCCGCGGCGCGTAATGTTTCAGGATCGAAATGGCGGTTGAACGTATCTGCGAATAACAAAACATCACCGCCTTCAGGCCCTGAATACGGTTTTTGAAAATCTGGCAGGCGGCGGGTTTTGTCAAATCCGAAGAGATGGCCAAATTTGAGCGCAAAGTTCGAGAGAGGTGAAAAGGCGGACGCAATTGGCGCCATGCGGGGCAGGGCCGCAATCAGTTTTTCGCGCATTGGCACGCCATATTTTGCGGCGCGAGCGCTTTGCACCTCGGTTTTCATTTTGGCCATGTCGATGGACATGGGGCATTCTGATTTGCAAGCCTTGCATCCCACACACAGTGCCATGGCATCTGCCATGTCATCGGATGCAAAGGCATCATCCCCCAATTGGCCCGTTAATGCCAAACGCAACACATTGGCCCGTCCACGCGTCAGGTCCTTTTCCGCACCAGTGACGCGGAAGGATGGACACATCACACCCCCAACGCTTTTGCGGCAGGCACCGTTGTTGTTACACATTTCTACCGCACCTGCCAAACCACCGGGCCAAGCATTCCAGTCGAACACTGTATCTGGCGTTTGTGGGAAATAATTTTTGGGCCAGCGGGTAATCGCCCGTTCGTCCATTTTTGGGGATCGGGTGATTTTACCAGGGTTCAATACCGCGTTTGGATCAAAGCGGTCTTTCACTGTTTCAAAGATACGGATCATTTTTGACCCGTACATCCGTTCGTGGAACTCCGAACGCACGATGCCGTCCCCGTGTTCGCCTGAATGCGAGCCTTTGAATTTTGATACAAGATCAAAGGCCTCTTCCGCGATGGCCCGCATCTGACGTAGTCCCAAATCCTGTCGCAGGTTCAAAACAGGACGCACATGCAACAACCCGACCGAGGCATGGGCATACCACGTGCCGTCCGTGCCGTGTTTGTGAAAGACGTCTGTCAGCTGGCTGGTGAAATCGGCCAGATGTTCCAGAGGAACGGCGCAATCCTCGACAAAGGACACGGGCTTTCCTTCGCTGCGCATAGACATCATGATGTTTAACCCTTGCGTGCGCACACCCCAAATGCGTGCTTGGAATGTGGGGTCCTCAACCTTCAACACACCACCTGTGGCTTTATTTTTGTCCGTCCATGAAAAACCCAGATCACCCATCAATTCGACCAGCGCATTGAGGCGTTTTTTGTTTTCCTCGGGCGTTTCGGCAAATTCAACCAAGAGAAGGGCGGCTGGATTTCCTTGGACGAAACTTTCAACGATGGGTCGAAACTGTGGGATATCACGCCCCAACTGGATCATATTGTTATCAACCAATTCCACAGCAATGGGGCCCAATTTAACGATGTGTTGTGCGGCGTCCATTGCCGCGTAAAATGTGGGGAAATGGCAAACGCCCAATGTTTTTGTTCCCAACACAGGGGATAATTTCAAATCCACGCTTTTCGTCAGGGCCAGTGTCCCTTCGGATCCAACCAAAAGGTGGCCGATATGTGGCGTATCGCCCAAAAGGGCATCAATGTTGTACCCGCCCACGCGCCGCTGAACCTTGGGAAAGCGTGTGGTGATTTCATCCTGTTCCTGTAAGGCAAGCGTGCGCATATCCGCATCTAATGACTGTGTTGTGTCCGCATATTCAAACCGCCGTGTTGTGCCATCAACGGTCATCGCGGTCAGAGCGCGCACATTATCCTGCATCTTGCCATATCGGATCGAACGCGATCCACAGGAATTGTTGGCCGCCATCCCGCCAAGGGTTGCGCGCGACGCAGTCGACACATCAACAGGGTACCACCATCCATCGGATTTTAATTGACGATTTAGGTTATCTAGAACCAACCCAGGTTGCACCGTGGCTGTTCCCGCATCAGCATCATAATCTAGTATGTTGTTTAAATGTTTTGTGAAATCAATGACCAAGGCATTATTCACGGTTTGCCCTGATTGTGAGGTTCCCCCACCTCGTGGCAACAGTGAAATGCCCTCAGCCTTGGCAAAATCCAGCGCGGCTTCTACGTCCTGCCATGTTTTTGGGACCATGACCGCCTTCGGCATGATCTGATAGATCGAGGCATCGGTCGCATAGCGTCCGCGATCAAAAGAGGAATTCAGAATATCGCCTTCGATTTGTTTTTTCAAACGATCATAGTCTGCCATTGCACTTGACCTTTCCTGTCATCACATTCACTTTTGTAACGGTGTAGTGCAACTTTTTTCGGTTAACAGTATGAGATCAGGACGTCACTTTCTTCAAATTCCCGGACCCACCAATACACCCGAACGTATTTTGCGTGCGATGCATCGGTCGGTTATTGATCACCGTGGGCCAGAGTTCGCAGAATTAGGCTTGGGTTTGCTGCGTGATTTAAAGCCGGTTTTTCAAACAGAAGGTCGTGTTGTTATCTATCCCGCCTCTGGTACCGGCGCATGGGAGGCCGCATTGTCAATGTGTTGCAACCGGGTGATCAGGTGTTGATGTATGAAACGGGTCAGTTTTCGACATTGTGGAAAAACATGGCGACCAAGTTGGGGTATGATCCCATCTTTATCGCGGGTGACTGGCGGCGCGGCGTAGACGCGAATTTGATTGCAGATGCATTAGCCAAAGACACGGATCACAAGATTAAGGCAGTCTGCGTTGTTCACAACGATACCGCAACGGGTATTACATCCGATATCGGTGCCGTACGCGCTGCGATTGATTGTGCAGCGCATCCCGCGCTTATGATGGTGGATACCATTTCATCTCTTGGCTCTATTGATTTCAAAACAGACGCGTGGGGTGTCGATGTGGTCGTTGCAGGATCACAAAAGGGATTGATGTTGCCCCCTGGATTGTCGTTCAATGCCATTTCGGAAAAAGCTTGGGCCGCTTGTCAGGCGGGCGGGGATCGCCGTTCTTATTGGGATTGGCGCGATATGATGACGCCGAATGATGCGGGCTATTTCCCATACACACCCGCCACGACGCTTCTTTATGGATTGCGTGAGGCGTTGGATATGTTGGCGGGAGAAGGATTGGAGCAGGTATTTGCACGCCATGAGCGGCACGCATCAGCGACCCGCGCAGCAGTTGAGTCATGGGGGTTAGAGATTTTGGCGGTAAATCCAGACGAACGATCAAACAGCCTGACCGCTGTATTAATGCCTGATGGACAGGGGGGTGATGCGTTGCGCGCCGAAATATTGGACGGATTTGATATGTCCCTTGGAACGGGGTTAAATAAAGTTGCTGATAAAATTTTCCGCATTGGTCATTTGGGCGACTTCAATGATTTGATGCTTATGGGAACGCTAAGTGGTGTGGAAATGGGCATGATACGGGCAG
>JGI26260J51721_1001265_pt1 | contig 10769 bp, 7 predicted proteins | sample SaaInlV_120m_DNA_4_FD_51721 | JGI IMG/M metagenome (IMG submission 51721)
CGTTAAATAATGTCTCAAACTGCGGTACAACAAACCCCAGCATTACCACCACTGAAATCACCGCTACGACCAATAAAATCGCCGGGTAAATAAGTGCAGAAACGATTGAATCTCGAGTGGCTTTAGCACTTTCCAAGTGCTCCACGAGACGGTCAAGGACTGCCGAAAGCTGCCCACTTGCCTCTCCCGCTCTCACCATACTGAGGTAAAACGGGCCGAAGATCTCATCGTAAGGCTGCAGAGCTAAGGACAATGATTTTCCGCCTTTGACCGCCTTTAACAAATCAGCGAGTACCGCTCGCATGCGCGGCTGTCCGTCCATATCTATGAGCACTTTAAGCGCCCTATCAAGCGGCAGGCCCGCTCTTAGCAGCACTGACAACTCGGCAGTCATAGACAGCACTTCTTGCCGCGTGGGCGGCTTGGCATCGGCTTCGCCATCCCCCTCTACAATTTTGAGCGGAGTTAAGCCTCGCGCACGCAGCTGACGGGTAGCAAGATCGAGGGCCTCTGCCTCAATAACACCCTGCTGAGCTTTGCCGTCACGGCCCACCGCTTTATAGGTAAAAGCCGGCATTAGGCGATGGCGTTCTCGGTACGTGAAGCTTTAACGACCGGCACGGGATCTAACGCCTCACCATCATCGCTTTGATCTTGGGTAACCCGCATAACCTCTTCTAACGAAGTCTGTCCCTGCACCACCTTTCGCAAACCGTCTTCATAGAGCGTAATCATGCCTTGGCGACGGGCGGCACTATGCAAAATTGTGGCATCAGCACCTTCCATAATGACCCGGTGCATCTCCTCATCCAGCAAAAACAGTTCATGAATTGACGTCCGCCCAGCATAGCCGGTGTGACCACATTGGTCACAGCCTTTCGCCTGAAAAACCGTTTGCTGCCCGTCTGACAGAAATCGCTGCAGATTATATTTGCGAATGGCCACCTCAGATAGCTCGATCGACTCCTTGCAGTTGGAACACAGCGTTCGAACTAGTCGCTGGGCTAATACGCCGTTTACCGATGAAGTAATTAAGTAGCGCTCAACACCCATATCTTCGAGTCGCGTAATCGCGCCTGCCGCCGTATTGGTGTGCAGTGTAGACAGCACCAAATGTCCGGTTAAGGCCGATTGAACACCAATCTGGGCAGTCTCGGTATCTCGCATTTCACCGATCATGATAATGTCGGGATCTTGCCGTAAAATAGAGCGCAGTGAACGCGCAAAGGTGAGCTCAATCTGAGCCTGCACCTGAATTTGATTGACCCCCTCTAGCTGATACTCAACGGGATCTTCCACAGTGATGATTTTTAGCCGCTCTGAGTCTAGCGATGCCAGCGAGGCATAAAGCGTGGTTGTCTTACCCGAACCGGTAGGGCCGGTGACAAGTAGCACCCCATGGGGCTTTGCCAATAGGGTTTGATACCGTGCCAGAGTGTCGTCGGAAAACCCCATATCGGAGAGGCTAAGACGAATACTCTCTCGGTCGAGAACCCGCATAACAATGCTCTCACCGTGGACTGTTGGAATAGTGGACACCCGCAGATCTAGCTCGTGGCCCTTTACTCGAGTCATGATGCGACCGTCTTGAGGCAGGCGTCGCTCGGCAATATTCATTCCAGATAACAGTTTTATTCGCGACGCAATCGCCGGCGCAAGATTAGCTCCGGGAGGATCAGGCTGCTCTTGTAAGACGCCGTCTACGCGATAGCGGAGTTGGAGACCCTCCTCAAAGGGCTCAATGTGAATATCGGATGCGGCAATATCTACGGCGCGATGAATAATTTGATTCACCAAACGAATAACGGGAGCCTCACTAGCGAGGTCTTTCAAGTGCTCAATAAATTCATCGTCGCTTTGACCAGAAAAGCGATCCCCAAACTCATCGTCCTCAGCATCACCGCCTGACTGATCTCGGGCTTCTAGCGCCTTGGCAATATCTGTCTCAAGGCCAAAGACCACGCTGACGCCTTTGTCTAGAGACATTGCCAGCGCTTTCTTGAGATAGTCGTCCTGAGGCACCGAAGCGGCGAACACCACCGAATCGTCAGTGCGCGAAACGGGCACCACTCCATTAGACAACAAAAAGATTTCCGGAATCTCGGGTAGGCTAACCGGCTCCTCAGGGTAATCTGGACCCAACAGCACAGGAATATCCAGCTGCTGAGATAGTGCCTGAATCATATCAAGCTCAGACACCAAGCCAAGCTTTATGAGCACCTGCCCAATTCGCTCGCCCATTTCCCGCTGAGCCAGCAAAGCACGATCGATATCGCGTTCCGATACCTTCCCTGCCTCAATGAGTATCTCACCGATCTTTTTCATTGAAACCTCAATTTCGAACGCACTCGCCGATAACCTTGGCGCTGCACAGTTGACTGTGACCACTAATAGTAACGTTTAGGCGTCGCCTATCTATCCCTACCCCCAAATAATACCACTATGGAAGAACCCAGCTGGGGCAGCCTTGATCGTCATCACAGTTTGCGCAAAAGGGACGCAGGCTGCCCAGAATCCTCGCGTGGAGTGAACCTGGGTGAGGATCTGCCAGCACAACGGCAGATAGCTCGCCTAATGGCCGTGAGAGACTCTATGCGTCGGGAAATTGGTAGTCAGCAAAAATATCTCGAAGCGTAGTTTTTTGAATTTTACCCGTCGCGGTGTGAGGCATATCCTCGATGAACTGAACGTCATCGGGTATCCACCACTTGGCAATCTTGCCATCAAGGAATGTTTTCAGTGCTTCGGGCTGGAGGTCCGCACCCTCGGCGTTACGAACCACAATCAGCAACGGTCGCTCACCCCACTTGGGATGCATGCGTCCAATAACAGCCGCCTCTGCGACCTGAGGGTGTCCCGTCGCACAATTTTCCACCTCAATCGACGAAATCCACTCGCCACCTGATTTGATGACATCTTTAGTACGATCAGTGATCGCAACGTAGCCCTCTGGGCTAATAGTGGCTACATCTCCAGTTTCAAACCAACCGGGCTCCGCATGTGCTTCTGAACCCTCCAGCTTGTAGTAGCTGGAGCAGATCCACGGGCCCCGCACCTTGAGCGCACCAAAGGCCACGCCATCTCGAGGCAGGGGGTTGTTGTCATCGTCAGTGATCTTCACCTCAACACCCCAGATAGGTGTGCCAACAGTCATTCGTAGCCGCGTGAATTCCTCATCTGTATGAAGTTCGCGATGAGCTCCCGCAGCGTTGGCAGTGCCCAGCGGGCTCATCTCTGTCATACCCCAGCGTGGCGTGTATCCACACCGTAGGTGTCAAACTCTTCCATAATTGAAAGTGGACATGCGGAGCCACCCACCACAATTTGCTTAAGGGTATCAACGCGCAAGCCCTCGCTGCGCAAGTGATTCAGTAAGTTAAGCCAAACCGTCGGCACACCCGCCGACATCGTAACCCCTTCCTCATTAATGAGCGCTGCTAACGTAGCGCCATCACCCATTTTGTTACCGGGCATCACCATTTTGCACCCTGCAACCGGGCAGGCGTAGGGATTGCCCCAGGCATTGACGTGGAACATCGGCACGATCGGCATCACCACATCACCACCCGACATCCCTAGAGCGTCTGGCATCAACGTCGCATAGGTGTGCAAGACCGTCGAACGATGACTGTAAAGAACACCCTTGGGGTTTCCAGTGGTTCCAGATGTGTAACACAGCGCGCAGGCCGCATTTTCATCGAGCTCTGGCCAAGAAAACTGATCAGACTGCCCCTCGAGCAACGTCTCATAGCAATGCACGTTGGCGAGCTCAGTTTCGGGCATGTTTTCCGGAGTCGCCATAACCACCCAACCCTTAACATTGCTGCACTCGCCTGCCACTTGCTCGATCAGCGGCCAAAAGTCGGGGTCGACAAATATAAACTGATCGTCGGCGTGATTAATAATGTAAACGATTTGCTCAGGGAACAGTCGTGGGTTAATCGTATGGCAGACATACCCTGAGCAGGCTGCTGCATAATAGGCCTCCAAGTGCCGATAATCGTTCCACGCAAGCGTGGCAATGCGATCGCCCTGCGATAGCCCCCAGCCTGCGATAACGTTGGCCAACTGACGACTGCGAGAAAATGCATCTTTGTAGGTGTAACGATGTCTTGGGTTGTCCCGGGTCACAGACACAATTTCCTTATGTCCGTTGACGCTTTCAGCGTGCTGAATAATGGAAGTGATTGTTAGTGGGACGTCCATCATCAGACCTTGCATAACTTTTTCCTTTTTATTGGTCGCTTTACTATTATCAAAAATGAATGCGAGACCGGGCCAAACCCGCTCTCAGAAAATTTGTCAGAGCGTTGCCGATCGAAAACCCTTGAGGGGATGTACCACCTAACGCCACAGACTTAAATGTGCTGGCCCCAATGCTACCCAAAACCGGCCAGCAAATACTACTTTTGCAGCCATCTTTTAGCGCCACCCAAAAACTGCGGCAATTTACAGGTTGTCAGCCGCCTAGAGCTTGCCATACGTCCTGCTGCACTGAAGCGTTTCCTTCGCTTTGTAATTTAATGAGGTGAGCCAGCATCGACAGCTTTGCCCACTCGTGCAGTGCCGGATCGACATCGTCGTAGACTACTAACACCAGGGCATCAAGATTTGCCGGACCGACCTTGCGTAAACCCGACATCACCTTGTGCTCCCGCATTAGTCGATGCCGTACTAACTTTTCCACTTCACCCCGACAATCTGGAATGACTTCTCCGTGCCCGGGAGCAACCGCTGTTACGTCGTAGTCCAGCAGTTTTCGCAAGGACGCAATGTAAGCCTGCATACTGCCTCCGGGGGGCACAATGACAACCGTGGAGCCATTCATGATGTGGTCACCTGCAAATACCAAGCCCTCTTCCTGAAGCAGGTAACAAAAATGATTGTCGACATGCCCGGGCGTAGCAATCGCGCACAACGTCCAGCCATCACCTTCGATCAAGTCCCCATCACTGAGATCAATGTCAGGTTTAAACGTTAAATCTTGGTGGCGATCATCGGCAGTCACTGCCCCATCATTGGCACGTTCAACCGCTGGGCCAAAACCGCTGCCGCTGGCGAGTGGTCAGGGTGCGTATGAGTGCACACTACTTGTGACGCCTTACCCGCGCAGGCATCAACAATGGCCTCTATATGTGAATCAATGGCCGGCCCCGGATCCAGAATAGCCACATTGTCGCCGCTACCAATGAGATACGTATTGGTTCCCGGGCCCGTCATGGGTCCTGGATTCGGCGCTACCAATCGGCGAACGCGATCGGATAAGGTATGAACAACACCAGGGGTCAGCACTCATTCCACCACTTGCGCTATGGGGACCTCAGGATTGACATCGGCATCGTAATCCACGCCGTCAACTTCGAAGCCGAACAACTGCAGAAATTCCTGACGATAGCCATCAAAGTCTGACAATGTTTTGAGGTTGTCGGTATTTATTTGCTCCCAAATTTCAGCCACCTCGGCTTGCACCTCCGGGTTCAGCTCAAGGTTGTCAGCGCGCAAGCGTCCATCAGCATCAGGACCTGCCGCGGTGCCGTAAAGAGAATCTCTAAAGAGTCGATTCACCTGCTCAATACAACCTTCATGCTCTCCCCGTGCCTTCATCACCTTAAACAATATTGCCAAATAAATTGGCATCGCAGGGATAGCCGCCGAGGCCTGAGTTACCACCGCCTTAAGAACCGATACCCGAGCATCGCCACCATGGGCGGCAAGCCGCTCGCGTATATCAACCACCCGCTTGTCGAGATCTTTCTTCGCCGCACCAATGGTGCCGTGCCAATAAATATCCCAGGTTATTTTCTCGCCTATGTAGGTGTAAGCCGTGGTTTTTGCACCCTCAGCCAGAACACCCGCCTCATCAAGCGCTTCGATCCACATCTGCCAGTCTTCACCGCCCATGACGGCAACCGTGTTATCAATTTCATCTTGATTGGCCGCTTCTAAGTGGTACTCCTGAATTTCTTCTTTATCGGTATTGACACCTTTCTGCACCGTATCAGCACCGATAGGCTTCAGCGTCGACGTGTGCACGACGCCAGTTTTTGGATGGGTTCGGCGTGGGGCCGCGAGGCTGTAAACCACGAGATCAATTGCCCCCAAATCTTCTTTGATTAGGTCGATGACTCGGGCTTTAACGTCATCTGAAAACGCATCGCCATTGACACTTTTCGCGTAGAGGCCGGCTTCATCTGCCGCACTGTGAAAGGCTGCCGCGTTATACCAACCGGCAGTACCGGGCTTGCGTTCCGTACCCGGTTTTTCAAAAAAAACCCCTAAGGTTGATGCGCCGGCGCCGAAGGCTGCGGTTATCCGCGAGGCCAATCCGTAACCGGTTGACGCACCCAGAACCAGCACCCGTTTAGGGCCNCCATCAATCATCCCACCTGACTGAACATGACGTATCTGACGGCTAACGTTTTCGCGACAACCTTCGGGGTGCGTCGTGATGCACAAAAATCCGCGGACTCGAGGTTTGATAATCATGGGCGCTCCGAAAGCCTACTAGGCAGCGATAACAACGGTTGCTCTAAAGTTCAGAGTCTAACATGTCACACATCGAGTGAGTCAGCCACCGCCTATAGAATGATCCGTCTCACGTCTGCCAATAACGCTGCCAAGTCAGTTAGGAAGCGTCCGGCGTCTCCCCCATTAACAACACGGTGATCATAGGACAANGATAGCGGCAAAATTTGCCGTGGCAGAAAGGATTCACCGTCCCAAACTGGCTTTATCTCAGCTCGAGATAGACCCAGAATTGCCACCTCCGGTGTGTTCACAATAGGCGTGAAACCCTCTCCGCCAATACTTCCTAGGCTGCTGATGGTGAAGACACCGCCTTGCATTTGAGCTGGGGTGAGTTTCTTTTCCCGAGCCCGGGTTGCCATATCGCGAATTTCCTCGGCGAGCTGCCAAATGCCTTTTTTGTCGACATCGCGAATAACCGGAACCATCAACCCCGCAGGCGTATCGACGGCCATTCCAATATGACAGTACTGTTTGTACACCAGCTCTTTGCCCCCTGCTGCCAATGATGACTTCATCTTGGGGTGTGCCCCAAGCGCCACTGCGCAGGCTTTTAAGACAAACGGCATTGGAGTGAGTTTATTACCCAGTTGCTCGGCCTCTTTCTTCATCGACTGCCGAAAGGCTTCCAGATCTGTAATGTCCGCCCCTTCAAACTGCGTAACGTGGGGAACATTTAGCCAAGAACGCGACATGTTTGTGGCAGTTATTTGTTCAAGGCGCGACCTCTCTTCAACCGTAACCTCTCCAAACTGGCTAAAGTCGATTTCTGGCACCGCAGGAACACCGGTACTCGTTGAAGGGCCTGCTGTTTTTTGAAGGTTTTTACGCGTGAATGCCTGTAAATCTTCTTTGAGAACTCGTCCACGACGACCAGAGCCCGTGACACTTAATAGATCAATTCCAAACTCTCGCGCCAACTTGCGCACCGCGGGACCCGCATAAACATCTGCCTCAGTTCTTGTCTGAGTCTGTAAAGACCCCTGCTCTTTGCTAACCAATGCAGGCGAGGGTTTAATCTGACTCGCGGATGCGTCGGCCGATTCAGCCGCAACATTCAACGATGCTGTAGGTGTTTCGGCAGCTTTTTCTGGAGATTTTTCTGCAGGTCTTTCGGAAGGTTCAGAAGCCGCAGTAACCTCAGCCGCTGTCGGAGGTGACTCACCCGCCGAATTAGCGTCGTCTTGAATTTTTGCTTCAGCAGCCTCGGCCTCCACCACTAAAACCGCATCGCCCTCAGAGAGCGCGTCTCCCAGTGCGACCCTTAACTCTAAAACTTTGCCGGCAACCGTGGACGGTATTTCCATCGACGCCTTGTCAGATTCGACAACAATCAGACTTTGCTCAACTTCAATAACGTCGCCTACAGCAACGAATATCTCGACAACCTCGGCACCTTCAGCACCCCCGATATCAGGGACTATTACGGTAACAGACATCAGTAGACTCCTCGACTTTTAGGCATTGCGCGGATTGATTTTTTCGACATCAATGCCCAGAGCGTCAATCGCCTGAGCCACTACTGAAGCCTGCAAGACACCGTCATCAACCAAAGCTTTGAGCGCTGCGATTGCGATAAAGTCACGACTCACCTCAAAGTGATGCCGCAGATTTTTACGGGTATCACTACGGCCAAATCCATCGGTACCCAATACCGTACAGGAGCCGGGAATAAACTCTCTCAACTGCTCGGCGTAGGCCTTAATATAATCAGTAGCAATAACAGTAGGCCCTTCTCGANCTGCAAGTAGACCCGTTATATAGGGTGTTTTAGGATCATCGGTTGGGTGCAAACGATTCCAGCGCACCGCGTCCGCGCCGTCTCGGGCAAGCTCGTTGATGCTGGTGAGGCTCCAGACATCGGTAGCAACACCGTAGTCTTTCTCCAGTATTTCCGCCGCAGCCTCTACCTCTCGCAGAATTGTGCCAGCGCCCATTAATTGCACTCGAGGCCGATCTGCTGCTGCACCGGTTCTGAGCGCATAGGCACCTTTGACAATGCCGTCCTCGATACCCGCGGGCATGTCCGGATGATGGTAGTTTTCATTCATGGTGGTGATGTAGTAAAAAACATTTTCACCGACTTCGTACATGCGACGCATGCCATCCTGAATAATCACCGCCAATTCGTAGCCATAAGTCGGATCGTAGCTAACGCAGTTGGGAACAGTTGCTGCCATAAGGTGACTATGTCCATCTTGGTGCTGTAAGCCCTCACCATTTAACGTGGTTCGCCCAGAGGTACCGCCAATCAGAAAGCCACGGGCCTGACTATCACCCGCTGCCCATGCCAGATCACCGATGCGCTGAAAGCCAAACATCGAGTAGAAAATGAAAAAGGGCACCATGGGATANTCNGAGACGCTATAGGATGTCGCGGCAGCTAACCATGCGGAAAAAGCACCCGCCTCGTTGATACCCTCCTCCAGAATTTGCCCGGAGACATCCTCCTTGTAGTACAGAATTCCGCCGGCATCGTGAGGGGTGTATTGTTGACCTACCGATGAGTAAATGCCCATCTGCCGAAACATGCCCTCCATACCAAAAGTACGTGCCTCATCGGGAACAATAGGCACAACACGCTCACCGAGAACCTTGTCTTTGAGCAGCGATGACAAAATGCGAACGAAAGCCATAGTCGTTGATATTTCGCGCTTGCCACTCGACTTGAGCTGGCTGGCAAATGCACTTTTTGCCGGCGCCGGTAAGGATTGCGACTGCGCACGCCGGGCAGGGATGTGGCCGCCTAGCTCGCCCCGCCGTTCTTTCATGTAGCGCATTTCGGGACTGTCAGCAGGAGGTCGATAGAAAGGCACGTCTTTCAGCTCTCGGTCGCTAATTGGAATGCCAAAACGATCCCTGAAGGCTTTTAAGCTGTTGAGATCTAATTTCTTTAACGAATGCGTTTCGTTGCTAGCCTCTCCAGCTTCACTTGTACCGTACCCTTTCACAGTCATTGCCAATATGACCGTTGGGCGGGTGGTCTCTTCGCAGGCCGCTGAATAGGCCGCGTAAACCTTGTAAGGGTCATGGCCACCGCGGTTGAGGCGCATAATCTCGTCATCGCTCAAGTCTTTTACCAACTCAAGGGTCTCAGGGTACTTACCGAAGAAGTGTTCGCGAGTGTAGGCACCGCCGTTGTACTTAAAGTTTTGCAACTCGCCGTCGCAGACCTCGTCCATGCGTCGTTGCAATAAACCTGAGCTATCGCGGTCTAGTAATGGGTCCCATTTTCTACCCCAAATGACCTTGATAACGTTCCAGCCAGCGCCACGAAAAACACCCTCAAGCTCTTGAATAATTTTGCCGTTACCTCGTACCGGACCATCGAGGCGCTGCAGGTTACAGTTGATTACAAAGTGGAGATTTCCCAGCTTCTCTCGGCCTGCGAGAGCAATGGCACCCAGTGATTCTGGTTCATCGCATTCGCCATCCCCCATAAAGCACCAGATTTTTCTGTCGCGATGATCTACCAGCCCTCGGTTTTGTTGGTACTTCATCACGTGGGCCTGATAAATGGCTTGAATTGGACCCAAGCCCATAGAGACCGTGGGAAATTGCCAGTAATTGGGCATTAACCACGGATGGGGGTACGAACTCAGCCCCTGCCCGTCGACTTCCCGACGGAAGTTTTGCAGCTGCGTTTCTGTAATGTGGCCTTCAAGGAAAGATCTTGCATACATGCCCGGTGCGCTATGTCCCTGATAAAAGACGAGGTCGCCAGGATGACCATTTTCAGTGCCCCGGAAAAAGTAGTTCATACCCACGTCATATAGTGTTGCGCTCGAGGAAAAGCTTGAGATGTGCCCCCCCAAGCCTTCGTCATTGTCGTTGGCACGCATCACCATGGCCATGGCATTCCAGCGAATCAAAGAGCGTATGCGGCGCTCCATAAACAAATCGCCAGGCATAGGCCGCTCGTTCGCGGGGGCGATAGTGTTGCGAAATGGCGTCGTAATCGCCAGAGGCAGTGGTACACCGGTATTTTCGGCGTGCTGGGACAGGGCATTGATTAAGGCTTCACCAGCAGCAACACCGCCCTCGCGTACCACCGAGTCGAGGGCATCGAGCCATTCTTGTCGTTCCTGCACATCTAGGAGGGGTTGCTCACTCACTGTCTTTCTCCGATCCGTAAAGCCCTATGCTGAAGCATTNGCAGCCTGANANGGCGCTGCAGCNCAACNAAAAATNGATNGNTAGATCNNTNAATNCCAATATAGAACTAACAATCCNAGGAATNTCTG
>JGI26260J51721_1001266_pt1 | contig 10768 bp, 8 predicted proteins | sample SaaInlV_120m_DNA_4_FD_51721 | JGI IMG/M metagenome (IMG submission 51721)
ATCTGGCTCAGGCGGGATGCAGGCAAGCAGCGCTTCGATCTTGTTTTTCTAGATCCGCCTTTCGATGCGAATCAGCACTACGAGGCGGCGCACACGCTTGCTGGATCGGGCTGTCTCGCACCCGGCGCGCTGGTCTATATCGAGTCGGCCGAACCGCTCGACGAAGCCAAGCTGCCTTCTAACTGGACCGGCCGTAAAATCAAACGGGCAGGGTCAGTCCACTCCACGCTGTTACAAGCGCTCTAGGTTTCCGTTCGGCTCAGCCGCGATTCAAACAATCAGAAAAAGTCTATGTCATACAGCGCCAACACATTCAAACCGCCGCTTCTTGCGAGTAATGCGCACGCACAAACTTTATGGCGAAGGTTTACACCGCTGGCCGTGTTCGAACAGTTTCGCGAACGCATAGAGCTAGCCGATGGTGACTTCATCGATATCGACTGGGCAGGGCCTGCGCCGAGTGATTCGTCGAGACATCGGATTGTCGTGCTATTGCATGGGCTTTGCGGGTCGTCGCAATCGCCCTATATTATCGAGCTTCAACGCGAACTTGCCTTGTCGAGCGTTGCGTCGGTTGCGCTCAATTTTCGCGGTTGCAGTGGAGAATTTAATCGACTCGCGCGCGCGTATCATTCGGGTGTGACCGAAGATTTAGACGAAGTGTTCAATATCTTGCAGGAACAATATCCGGCGCATCACTTTTTATTTGCGGGTTACTCACTTGGCGCTAGCGTGTTGCTCAACTGGCTTGCAGAAAAAGGTGAACAAGAATCGCACAGTACCGCAGTGCCTGCCGCATCAACGTGTCGAGCCGTTGCCGTGTCGACTCCTTTTCAGCTAGCAGACTGTTCGCGCGCGATGCTCGGCGGCACGAGTGCATTTTACGGCGACTATTTTGTCAAACTGCTTAATCGAGATTTCATCAACAAAGTCGAACACCTCGAGACTCTTGCAAGCTTAGGTAATCCACTGGCGTTTGACGCGGCGACAACTCTACGCGGCCTGCTCAATAACGCGGTCGATCTAACCAGTATCTGGCGCTTCGACGATCAGCTAACCGCGCCGCTCCATGGTTTTGCAAACGCCGACGATTATTACGCTCGCTGCAGCAGCGGGCCAAAGTTAAAACGCATCAACGCGCGCACTTTACTCATTCAAAGCGCCGACGACCCGCTTATTCCGCCCGCGGCTTTGCCGTCGCCAGAAGACCTCGGCAGCGCGACCGAATTGCAATTGTCCGACCGAGGCGGCCACGTAGGCTTTATCGCGCGCGGCAATCGCGCGTGGCTCGAACAGCAAATCGCACGCTTCCTCTTAAGCTCGGACTAGGGCTGTGGTGGCTAAAAATGCCTGCAATACCCGCGATTGAGCCTCGCCAGCCGATTCGCTAGAATGCGGCGACCTAGGTCGAGAAAANCACTCAACNAATAATAAGANCGACGAGACGCCCACAAGAGAGAATTTATGAAAACTGCCGTGTANCCCGGAACATTCAACCCAATCACCAATGGTCACACCGACCTTGTGGAGCGNGCAGCGGGGCTTTTCGATCANATTATCGTCGGCGTTGTGGGTTCTAACCGGCAAAAAAGCAGCGCAATGCCAACCGAGCAACGCGTCGAACTTGCGCAGGAGGTGTTAGGCCATCTGCCCAACGTTGAGGTGCGCTCATTCGAAAGCCTGCTGATTCAGTTTGTGCAAGAGGTCGATTCGAAAATCATTTTGCGCGGCCTGCGTACCGTGGCCGACTTTGAATACGAGTTTCAGCTCGTGGGCATGAACCGCGTGCTCGACCCCAGCATCGAAACGGTGTTTCTCGCGCCTGCCGAGCACCTGTCGTATATCTCGTCGACGCTCGTGCGGGAGATCTCGTCTTACGGTGGCGACATTTCTAAGTTCGCGCATCCGGCCGTAGTCGAAGCGATGAAAGCCTACTCTCGCGTTTAGCGCTGACACCGCGTGCAGTACACCGTGCTGCGCTGCCCTAGTCTCACTTCTTTTAAAGGCGCCTTGCAGTTGTTGCAAGGCAACCCTGTGCGCCCATAAACCTGCAGCGACTGGGCAAAATAACCCGGCTGGCCGTCGCTGCCGGTAAAGTCGCGCAGGGTAGTGCCGCCCACCTCAATCGCCCTCGCAAGCACGCGCTTAATACACTCGACTAGTTTTTCGTAGCGCGCAAGTGACACGTTGCCGGCCGCGCGCTGCGGATTAATTCCGGCAAAGAAAAGCGATTCGTTGGCGTAAATATTCCCCACTCCCACCACTACCTTGCTGTCCATGATGAAAGTTTTTATCGGTGCCTTGCGCCCGCGGCTGCGCGCGAACAGCGCTCGGGCGTTAAAGTCGTCGTCCAGCGGTTCGGGCCCCAGCGTCTCGATAAGCGGGTGATCACTCACCGGATCGTCTTGCCACAGGATGCAGCCAAAGCGCCGCGGGTCGTGATAGCGCAAAACGGTGCCGTCGTCGAACACTAGTTCTACGTGATCGTGTTTCTTAAGAGGCTGCTGTGTGCCGGGTTCGAGCACACGAAGGCTGCCCGACATTCCGAGATGCACGATAAGGCTGCCGTTGTCGATGCGAAGGAGTAAATACTTACCTCGCCTTTCTACGCCGTCGACTGTCTGACCAGCGAGCCGCGCCTCAAGCGTTGCAGGTATGGGCCAGCGAAGTCGGCGCTCACGTACCACCATTTTGGTAATTCGCTTGCCTTCAACGTGGGGCTCAATACCGCGGCGGGTTGTCTCAACTTCGGGTAATTCTGGCAAAGCGCCTCCTAATTAGTTCACCGGTTATTCATTGCACCGGCTGCAATCGCGCTTGCTCATCAATAAGTGGTTTATGCGATACTCGGCGCTCGATAACACGCGGAACTCGCCCTTATATGTCGTCTGCCATTCAGCCTTCCTCATCCCGCATTCTACTCGGCATCGATGCCGGGGGCACCTTTACCGACTTCGTCTGTGTCGAGACCGATGCCGAAAAAGAAGTGAGTATTCGCATACACAAAACGCTGTCGAGTCCGGCGGCGCCCGAGCAGGCAATACTACGCGGTATTCGCGAGATGGGTTTGCAGGCAGCGCTCGATAACGGTGCCCTGCATATTGTGCACGGCAGCACGGTTGCAACCAATGCGGCGCTCGAGGGTAAAGGCGCACGGACGGCGTTTGTCACCAACACAGGGTTTGCCGACATGCTCGAGATTGCGCGTCAGACGCGCCCTGCACTTTACGCACTCGAGCCTGCGCCTGCGCGGGTCAAAGTACCGCGCGAGCTATGCCTCGAGATCGAAGGGCGTATTGCCGCCGACGGAACACAAGTCGAGGCACTGAGCGACGAGGCGATTGCGGATTTAGTGCAGCAACTCGTCGCGCTCAAGCCCGAGGCCGTGGCCATTAATTTGCTGTTCTCCTTTTTAGCGCCGGCACACGAGCAGCGCATCGAGGCGGCGATCGAGCGCGCGCTGCCCGACGTGCTGGTGAGCCGGTCGTCGCGGGTGTTGCCCGAATACAAAGAATACGAACGCGGTGTCGCCACTTGGCTAAATGCCTCGCTTGGCCCTGTCGTTTATCGGTACTTGTCGACGCTAGAAAAAGAATTAAGCGGCAATTCGCTACAAATAATGCAATCTAGCGGCGAAACAATCGCGGCCGCCAAGGCGTCGCGCACCGCGGTTAATCTGCTGCTTTCGGGCCCAGCGGGCGGCCTGACCGCACTCCACGCACTTGGCTTGCAGACAGGCACTAGCCGCTTTATTAGCTTCGACATGGGCGGTACGTCTACCGATGTCGCGCTACTAGACGGCGCACCGGTCACCACAAACGAAGGCACGATCGCCGAGTTGCCCGTAGGCGTGCCGATGGTCGACATGCACACGATCGGCGCGGGCGGCGGCTCGATAGCGGCGCTCGACACCGGCGGCATGCTGCAGGTTGGTCCCCGTTCAGCGGGCGCGGTTCCTGGGCCCGTTTGCTATGGACAGGGCGGCACGCAGGTGACCGTAACCGATGCGCATGTGGTGCTCGGCCGAATAGACCCCAGCTCCACGCTCGCCGGTGGCCTAACACTCGACAGTGCTGCGGCATTGGAGGCACTCGAGAGGCTGGGCGCGGCGATGGGCGTCGACGCGAAAACCGCGGCCGAAGGTGTGCTCGCCGTTGCCAACGAACAAATCGCGGCGGCGATTCGACTTATTTCGGTTAATCGTGGTTACAACCCGCAGGACTTTACCCTGACCAGCTTTGGCGGCGCGGGCGGTTTGCACGTCTGCGCGCTTGCCGAGGCGATGAATATGACGCGTGCGCTCGTGCCTATTCACGGCGGCGTGCTGTCGGCGCTCGGTATGATTGTCGCGCAGCCCGGGCGCCAGCTTTCGCGCACGGCGACCGCCTTGCTTAGCGATCTTACCGACGCCGAAATCGAGAATGGTTTAGCCGAACTCGAGGCACAGGGCAGGGCTGAGCTTACCGCCGAAGGCGCTCAGGGCCCGCTAGCCGCAAAGCCCAGCGTAGATCTGCGCTACAAAGGTCAATCCTATACGCTTAATGTGCCTTGGCACTCGCGCGCGCAGGCAAAGCAGGCCTTTGTCGCCCTGCATCGCCAGCGCTTTGGCTACGATCACGACACCGAGCTCGAGCTGGTTAATCTGCGCTCGGCAGTCACGGCTCAGGGCGTGGAGCTGGTTCTGCCGCGTGCCGACTCCGAAAACACAAACCGAAGCACTAAATCTGCTGCTAACAGGGTCCACTCTACACACCCAGCCAGCTCAGCGGCGACGGATGGCAGCGGCGCCTATCCGAGTATTCGACGCGAGGCATTAGACGAGCACGAACGAGAAGGACCGTTGGTGATCATCGAGTTGGCCGCCACCACCTTTGTTGCACCCGGATGGTGCGCAAAACGCGACGCGATCGGGAATATCGAGCTACGCAAACGCTAAGGCTGACGTTTACACCTAAATCCCCTAAGTGTATAAAAGACTGAAGAAAACGAGTGATAAATCGAATTGCGGTTGCTGATCCCAGCGCTGCGCTTGGTCGTAATCGCTAGACAGTCACAAAGTAACCAACCCAAGTTGAGGCAGGGTAAAAAACCTCCAATGCTGAATCTATTCGCCAGACTCGAGCAAACCACTGTGCTGTCCTTATCATCAAGGGCTGGGGACGTGTTTGGCCTTCGGGTTCGCGTCAGCCGATTGATCAGCGGAGCCACAGTGGTTCTGCGCGCAGCCGCTGTGGGTTTGTTGCTAGCGGGCGCCGCAAGTATCGCGATCGCGCAGGAGTCTAGCGCGGCAGCAACCGCCGAAGGCGCAGCGCAAGCCTCGTCTGCAGCGTCTGGCGCGGACAACAGCGCCGAACTAGAAAAAACCCAACTAGCAGAACAGACCGAATCAGTCGAGCCAGCCAATCTGAGCGAGCTAGCCAGTCTAGAAAGCGCCGAGCAAGACAATCCAGCGCCACTAAAAATTCGTGCGCAGTCAGAATTAAAATATATAAGTGACCCTCAGCCACTGATTATGGCGAACCCTTTCCCGCGCAATATTCCCGTAGACCTTGCGACTAGTTTGGCGAGTTCGACTCGGCTGTGGACACTCAAACGCAGTTTTCAAAACCCCGCACGCGATTACACTATTGCAGGCCGCTCGCCTCTCATTCGCGGCGGCGTTGGCGTCAGGTTAGCGAATCAAGTGCTTCTAGCAACCTCGTCAAACCAAGTCGATTCTTTTGAAGAGGAGGCGTCTCGCGCAGATTCTTTGGCAGAGATGATGGCGGCTGAGTCGGAAGCGGCGATAGCCCGCTTAGAAGCCATCGGTAACTACAATGCGGTCATCGCAGACCTAGAGGGCGATGGGGGTGCGTGGAACGGCGGTTTAGTCGAAGAGCTCACCTCGCTGGGCACGTTATTGCAGCAACAAGGCTCGCACGAAGAGGCGATAAAAGTTTTCGACCGAGCGATTCATATTAATCGGATTAATTTAGGCTTGCACACTGTTGAACAGGTGTCCGCTATCGAGAGTAAAATCCAAAGCTATCTTGCGCTGGACCAATGGCAAGACGCCGACCTCACGTTTGAGTATCTGTATTATATTCAGCGACGTGCTTACGGCACGCGCGACCCACGGCTTATTCCGGTGCTGAACAGTATTGCCGAATGGAATCTTCGTGCCTTTCATCTAGGTCACGGCGAAGCCCTCGGCATGCGGCTGAATAACGCGCTAATGTTTTGGAATGCAGCCGCAATAATGGTGAAAACGCATTTCGGGCCGCAGGACGAAAGGTTTGTGACTTACCTGCGCGGCATCGCTAATTCTTCATACCTTTTGTCGCGCAATCCAGAGATGATGGCCGATCTTGGTCGACCACAATTTCGTAACGAAATGGAGATCAACCGAGTTCATCTAGGGCAGCCTAGCAGTTACGAGTCCAAAGGATTCGCGAGCGGCGCGCAAGCGCTGACCGAGATTCTCCGCTACGAGATAGAAAAGCGCGACGATGTTCTGGCGCTAGCCGATGCGTTCACCAATCTTGCCGACTGGTATCTCCTCTTCGGTCGCCGCCGCGCGGCCGAAGAGCAGTACGGCAACGCGTGGCGCCTCCTTGCGAATCAGCCCAATGCCGACGCCCTACACAAAGCCTATTTCGGGCGCGTCGTGCCAATGCCAAGTTTTGTGGGCGAGCAGAAAAAGGGCTACGAGTTAGATGCCGTTCGGCAGACAGACGAACCGTTAGACTCTGACTACGCCGATCTTATTTTCGATGTGACCGACACCGGCGAGTTGCGCGATGTGCGATCGCTTTCGACCGAAACCGAAGACAACAAAAACCAGCTAAGTCGCCTACGCCGCGTAGTTCGCACTTCGCACTTTCGGCCCATCATTATCGATGGNGTTCCGCAGCGTTCCGCAAACAATGTATTTAGGTATCGGTACTGGTATTAAGCCTCTCTTCAGCTTGGTTGTGATAAACCTCGTGTCAAAGGTTGCGCCAACGGCAGTAGAGCAGAGAGAGAAATATAATCAGTCTATAAAGNAGGGTTGGCCGCAGACGGATTTATCGCCTNNTGCCGTACAATTTNCCGCGGAGGCGCTACACTGAGCTTCACAAGCCAAGGACAGCAACATGAAACGACCAGCGCAGCAGTCAGTAACCACAAACCGCCTTCGCGCGAGCGTGCGCAATAGCCTAATAATAGGTGTTGGGCTGCTCGTAGCCGCGTGTCAGTCGCAAAGCCAAAGTTCGTCGTCGTCGTCGATGCCCTCGCCGAGCAGTCCCTCTAGCGCGTCGAGCAGCTCGCCAAGCAATCCGTCTCCGCCAAGTAGCTCGAGCAGCTCCAGCAGCAGCCCGTCGATGCCGTCATCGTCATCTAGTTCGGCCTCTAGTTCGTCCGCAGGCTCACCGTCGAGTGCGGGAATGCCCGCAGGCGCGAGCGGCGACGCAGGCTCGTCCAGCGCAACCGCAGGCTCGCAATCAAGCGCGGGACAGTCGGGCGGAATGCCTAGCGTCAGCGTGGGCTTGCCAGGCCGTGACGGTTTACCGGGTGCCGATGGCCCGAGCCCAGGCACTGATTCGTCAGCAAGCCCGGCAGGAAGAGATAGTTCGACCGGCGATATTGGAGGACAAAGTGGACAATCAGGCTCTGGTTCTTCGGTATTAGGGGCGCCAAGTGGAGATTACAGCCTAGATACGCTGCCAGATGGCGTGCTAAGTGGTAGAGGCTCGTCTCGTGACGGCTCTTCTAGCAACGGTTCTGGTGATAACGGCGACTTAAGCGGATCTACCGCAGGCACTGGTCGCGACACTGGTACTGGTCAGGGCACTGGTCAGGGCACAGGTCAGGGCACGCGCAGCACCGGCGCGATGACAACCTCGGAGCAGGCCGCGATCCTAGACGAGCAGCTGCGCCGCGGCTACGAAACATTCGATGGGTTTATTCTCGGCGAGCGCGAGCGTGCGCAAGCCGAGAGTAATGAGGCAGGCTCTGGCGAACAGCCGGGCGCAGAAAGCGGTGGCAGCGGTGGTGGGCAGATGCCGCAAATTCTCGGCGCGCCGGGTGCTAACGGTATGCCTCAGGTTGCAACGCAGTCGCCACCAATGCCGGGTTCGCAAAACACAGAGTCATTCCCGCCACCCGAAGACATTCCTAGCGGCCGCGATGACGACGTAGTCGCGCGCCAACTCCGTGAGGCGGCGATGAGCGAGCCCGATCCCGAGCTGCGCGAAGCGCTGTGGGATGAATACCGAAATTACACCGGCCTCGGCGGTAACTGAAATAAATCACCGGTTTATTAATCAGGAACCGATAGACCGAGATCTCGTAATCAGAAACTCATAAACAGAACCCGATGAATAGGAATCGAGAGATGAAAACAAACACAATGAACGCGAGCAGTCCGAGGCTTCGCGCCATCGCGCGCGATTCAGGTTTTTCGATTCTGGCGGCCACGACGCGGCGTCTATTAGCACCGTTGCAACTGCAATTACACTTACACTCACACTTGAGAGCTGCGTTAATCGCCATGGCCGCGCTGCTACTAGCTAGCTGCGCAACACACACCGTTAAGAGCACAACGTACACCCCGATTCAGCGCGCCACCGAAACTGTCGCCGAAGAATTTTTGCTCGACATTGGCGTTGCGATATTCGACCCCGGCCTCGACAACCTTAGTCGCCGCGAAGAAGAGACGACCAATGCGCAGATCCGCGTTGCCGAGTCGCGCTACGCACCCTACATGCTCGCCGAAACGCTGCAGCGCTCGGGTAATTGGGGCATCGTAAGGGTGTTGCCAAACGACCAAAGCCCTATCGATGTTGTCGTCAACGGCATGGTGTTGCACTCCGACGGCGAGGCGATGACATTACAAGTGACCGTGTCCGACTCTACCGGCCGCGCGTGGTACACCAAAGACTACGACGAGGTGGTTAGCCGGTTTAGTTACGAGCCCGGCGAGCGTCAAAAAAATGATCCCTTTCAGGTAATCTATAATGCGATCGCGAATGACTTGTTAGTCTATCTTGAGCGCAATATCGAGCCCGCTGAGATCACCGAAATCCGCACAGTGTCGGAGCTAAGGTTTGCCCGCAGTTTCGCCCCCGATGCGTTTAACGAATATCTCACCCAAAATCGAAATGGGCAGTACGAGATAACCGCGCTGCCAGCCGAAAACGATCCTCTTCTGTACCGCGTACGCAGCATCCGCGAGCGCGACTTTATGTATATCGATACCGTGCAAGATTATTACGCAACCTACGCGCGCGAAATGCGTGTGCCCTACGACTCGTGGCGTGAGCAAAGCTACGATGCCACGCTCACGTTGCGCGAGCTTCAGGGCTCGGCACGTCGCCGTTTCATTGCAGGTACTGCGGTTGTGTTGGGCGGTCTCGCCGCGGCAGCCAACGGTCAAGACTATGTGACGCAAACAGGTGGCGCGATTGGTGTGGGTGCCGGTGCCTATGTGATTAAAAGCGGCTTCGACAAACTGGCCGAGGCTAAGATGCATCTCGAGTCACTGCAAGAACTCGGCGAATCGCTCGAGAACGAAGTTGCGCCGCGTGTCATCGATCTCGAAGATCGCACCATCACGCTTACGGGTACGGTAGAGGAGCAGTACGCGCAGTGGCGTGAGATACTAGCCGACATTTACGCAGCCGAAACCGGCCAGCTTTAGATAACCCCGTACAGCCAAAGAAGACAGCGATGCCAGACCACAACGACCGCTTCGGCGACCTTAGCGAGAGTGCTGATAACAGCGGCGCTGCCGAGAGTAAAGCCGCTGCCGAGAGCAATGCCGCCGTGCAATCGCAGCCTACCGAGCAGGTGCCACCACCGCCGCTCGACCAATTCTCGCCGCAAAAGCCGGGNCAGCCGCCCTGGGTTTGGGCAGGGATGGGCGCGCTTGTCTTGCTTGCGCTGTTTGTCATATTCGTTTTGCCGGGCATTGTGCAAGACTATGAACTGCCGCTCGAGCGCCGCGTCGAAGAGTCACTCGCGACAGCGCCGGTTGCGCCGCAGCAACGCGCCGAAACGGGCGTCTCACCTTTTTTAGAAGCCCAACGCGCACGCGAACGTAAAGAGGCGCAAGACGTCCTCGCCGAACTGCTCGACACTCAATCCCAGCTCGATGCATTGCAGGTCGAGCAATGGGCAAAAATGGCGTATGACTCAGCGCTTGCCCTAGCTTTAGAGGGCGACGAAAGTTATCGAGTGCAAGAATTTGGCAGCGCACGCGACGCCTATCAGCAGGCGCTCGCGCAGTTAAGCGCTACACTCGCCTCGGTGCCGACTGTTCTTGAACAAACGCTTATCAGTGGCGAGCAGGCGCTTATTGCACGAGATGCGACAACCGCCATTGCCAACTATGAGCTCGCTACATTACTCGAAGAATCACTTGTCGACCTTGCGGCCGGCATTGCGAGCAACGACGCACAGATTGGTCTTACTCGTGCACAAGCGTTAGAAGAATTAATCGACCTTCTCGATTCAGCAGAGCGCGCCGCAGGAAACCCCGCGCGGCAAGTCGAGATACTGGAACAAGCAGTTAATTTAGATCCCTATAGCACCGAAGCGACGCAAGCGCTCGCTCAAGCGCGCGCAGATCGTCTGCAAGAGCGCTTTGCGGCGATGATGTCCGAGGGCTACATGCAGCTACAGGCGGGATCACCGCAAGAGGCTATCGCCCGATTCGAAGCGGCAGCAACACTCGGCGTAAATGAGAACGAAGCTCGCGCCGCGATCGCGCAGACCGAAACCGAAATCACTAACGCAAAAATAGCCG
>JGI26260J51721_1001268_pt1 | contig 10753 bp, 10 predicted proteins | sample SaaInlV_120m_DNA_4_FD_51721 | JGI IMG/M metagenome (IMG submission 51721)
TATATTGCTCTATGGATGGAGGGTTGAAATCGGCGCCAGAAACGCCAGCAATAATCAATGCCAGTGTTGCGATACCACCAAAAATTCCTTTTTGTTTTTTGTCCATGTCTTTATTCATAAAAATCAAAACAATCAAGGGGGCAAAAGCAAGAATGCTCATGATGACTCCTAGTTGATTCTGAACAAAGAATTTGACTTTGTTTTTTACCGATGCTGGATCCAATCGATTTGCCTTTTTCCATAAGTACGACCCAAGGACGGCAAACAGTAATATACAAACTATTAAAATAGTAAGGAGCGTAAAGTTTATGGGGGTATCCTGTAAAACGAAATAGGCTACTACTTCAAGGCCAATGGCCACAAACCAAGATAAAAAAGGAAAAATCCGTAGTTTTTTGGCTTTCGGTTTATCTAGCGTATGAAGCGCAGAAGTTTTTTTTCCGGCGGAACCGGACTCAGGGGTACTGTTGTAAACAGGGGTGATTTTTTTTTGGGACGACATGGGGGGTAATTTTAATAATAGTAAATCTAAGTTTATTTTTTTAAATAAAAAAATAAGCCTTAAACGGATTGCTCTTCAACAAAATCTAATTCAACTTTAAGATTTTCGATAATGAATTTTTGACGGTCGGGGGTGTTTTTCCCCATATAAAACTCCAACAACTGCTCGGTAGTGATCGTTTTATCCATCATGACGGGATCTAGGCGAATGTCCTCCCCGATAAAGAATTTAAATTCATCTGGAGAAATCTCTCCTAATCCCTTAAAACGTGTGATTTCAGGCTTTCCACTCAATTTGGTGATTGCCTCCCTTCGCTCCTGCTCGCTGTAGCAATAAAAAGTTTGCTTTTTATCACGAACTCTAAAAAGGGGTGTTTGTAAAATATAGAGGTGCCCTTCCTTGATCAGCTCCGGAAAGAACTGAAGGAAAAAAGTAATTAACAACAGCCGAATGTGCATTCCATCAACATCGGCATCAGTTGCAATCACAATATTGTTATACCGAAGATCCTCAAGACTATCCTCTATATTCAGGGCTGCTTGCAAGAGGTTAAACTCCTCGTTTTCATAAACAATTTTTTTCGACATACCATAACTATTCAAGGGTTTCCCTCTCAAGCTAAATACGGCTTGCGTATTCACATCACGAGATTTTGTGATGGAACCACTTGCAGAATCTCCTTCCGTAATGAACAAGGTAGAATCCAAACGGCGGTCTTTTTTAAGATCGGGTAAGTGCACGCGGCAGTCTCTTAGTTTTTTGTTGTGTAAACTTGCTTTTTTTGCACGCTCTCGTGCCAGCTTACGAATACCAGAGAGGTCTTTTCGCTCCCGTTCTGCCTGGATAATCTTACGTTGTATTGCTTCTGCCACATCCGTATTTTTATGCAGAAAATTATCCAATTGTGTGCTCAGAAAATCCACAATATAACTCCGGACAGAAGGCATACCCTCCCCCATTTCTGTAGAGCCTAATTTTGTTTTGGTTTGTGATTCAAAAACAGGCTCCATCACCTTGATGCTAACGGCAGAAATTATTGACTTTCTGATGTCGGAGGCTTCGTAGTTTTTTCCAAAATAATCCCGCACTGTTTTTACTAAGCCCTCGCGAAAGGCAGCTTGGTGCGTTCCTCCCTGTGTGGTGTGCTGCCCATTGACAAAGGAATGATACTCCTCGCTGTATTGCGTTTTACTGTGGGTTAGTGCCACTTCAATATCATTTCCTCTTAAGTGAATAATGGGATATGAAAGATCGTTTTCATTGGTCTGGTCGGTGAGTAAATCCAGCAATCCATTTTCTGAAATGAACTTTTCTCCATTCAGTTCAATGGTTAAGCCTGGGTTGAGATACACATAATATTTAATCATGCGCTCTACATATTCCAAGCGATACTTATAGTTTTTAAAAATCCCTACATCGGGCGTGAAAACAACTTTCGTTCCGCGCCTTCTTGAACTTTCTTCAGCGGGAGGGTCTAGGTTTAAATTTCCAAACTCAAAGGAAGCAGTTTTAGACTGCTTATCACGGTTGGACTGGACTACAAATGAAGAAGAAAGTGCATTTACGGCTTTGGTTCCTACCCCGTTGAGACCTACTGATTTCTTAAACGCCCTTGAGTCGTATTTCCCTCCTGTATTCATTTTTGAGACTACATCCACTACTTTTCCTAACGGTATACCTCTCCCAAAATCCCGAACTGTAACTTGACTTTCTTTAATGGTTATTTCAATGGTTTTCCCGGCACCCATCACAAACTCATCGATGCAATTGTCCAAAACCTCTTTTAGCAGAATGTAGATACCATCGTCTGGTGAGGAGCCGTCTCCAAGCTTTCCGATATACATTCCGGGACGCATACGGATGTGCTCTTTCCAGTCTAGGGAACGTATATTGTCTTCGGTATATGCAGTTTGATTTTCCATTGAATAGAAGGCTAATATAGTTATTGATAAATGAAATGAAAACCCTTTGGTGACTAAGAAATCAACAATTCTAGATTTTTTTTTGTTAAAAAGTTATTGCTTTGCTTTATCCTGTAAACCCACTTCACGGCGTGTTATTTATACTTATATTTAGCCTTATAAACAAATGATAGCATACGTATAAAATGACAAACAATTCAATCGAAAACACAACAGGCCCCTTTGTTCATAGCGTTTATTTTTGGTTAAAAAATCCTACCAAGGAGGAGGATAGAGTCCAATTTGAAACTGCAATACGAAAGATGATACACACCAACCCTCAGGCTACCTCCAATCATTTGGGTTGCCCTGCCGCCTCAGAAGAACGGGAAGTGGTTGACAATTCATTCACTTACTTTTACCTGATGCTTTTTCCAGATTTGGAGGCACAGAATGCCTATCAAACCGACCCAACCCACCTTCTTTTTATAGAGGAGGCGTCCCATTTATGGGATCGTGTGCTTGTTTATGATTCTGTTTCAAAAAGGGACTAGCAGTTTATTTTTCAGCTAAGGCATTTTGTGCTTGCCTGAAATTATCAATCGCCACAAAATAATCTGGGTCTTCAAGAACGTTGACTTCGTATATTTTTTCTGCCCGTTTTATCAATTTGACACAATCTGAAGAGAGGTGTCTTAAGTGAATATTTTTTCCGTTTTTGTGATAGCGTTCAGTCAATTTATTGACACATTCAATGGCCGATTGGTCCACAATACGGGATTCTTTAAAGTCAATAACAACCTCATCTGGATCGTTTTTCACATCAAACTTACTGTTAAACAATTCGATACACCCAAAAAATAAGGGACCATAGATTTCATAGTGCTTTACTCCGTGTTCATCCACATGTTTCCTTGCTCGAATACGTTTGGCGTTTTCCCATGCAAAAACCAAGGAAGAAACGATCACACCTGCCAAAACAGCAATGGCCAAATCAAAAAGCACAGTGATAACGGTCACTAAAATAATAACAATCATATCGGCATTGGGGACTTTATTCCACACCTTGAAAGTGCTCCAGGCGAATGTACCCAGCACCACCATAAACATAACCCCTACAAGTGCTGCAATAGGCACTTGCTCTATATAGCTGGACCCAAACAAGATAAAGAACAACAAGGCCAAGGCGGCTGTAATCCCGGATAGACGCCCACGTCCACCCGACTTAATATTGATAATGCTCTGCCCAATCATCGCACAGCCTCCCATACCACCAAAAAAACCATTGAGGATGTTTCCTGCGCCTTGGGCCACACATTCCCTGTTGCCACTGCCGTGGGTCTCTGTAAGTTCATCTATGAGGTTGAGTGTCATCAGCGACTCAATCAATCCAATAGCGGCAAGAATAAACGCATACGGAGCGATAAAAAATAAGGTTTCCAACGAAAAGGAAATCAATGGGACTTGAAAACGAGGCAAGCCTGCTTTTATCCCTTCTCCTCCATTGGCTACAATAAAAGACTTTACGGTTTCTGTTTCGAGACCTCCAAAAATAACAACCAGCGAAACCACAACAATTGCGGTTAGGGCGGCAGGAACTTTTTTGGTCACCAAAGGTAAAAGCGCCATGATAAGCATGGTGGTAGCCACCAAGCCCAGCATAATCCAAAGGGAACTCCCTACTAGCCACTGCCCATTGCTCTTAAACATCCCCAATTGTGAAAGGAAGATGACAATGGCCAAGCCATTGACAAACCCCATCATCACCGAATGTGGTATCATTCGTACAAATTTTCCTAGGCGCAACATACCAGCAGAAACCTGAATGAGTCCTGCCAGTAGTAGGGTAGCAAATAGATGCTGTAGACCAGCGCTCTCGGTACCCCCCAACTCATTGCCTTGACTCACAAGACTTACCATAACCACTGCCATGGCACCCGTAGCTCCTGAAATCATCCCAGGACGACCCCCAAAAATAGCCGTAACCAATCCCATCATAAATGCCCCGTAAAGTCCTACAATGGGTGATATTCCTGCAACAAAAGCAAAGGCAACTGCCTCCGGCACTAGGGCCAGTGCTACCGTAATTCCAGATAAAAGATCGTTTTTGATACTGCCGCCATTGGTGCGGTCTATAAGTTGAAAAGGTTTCAAGAATGTTGTTTTTTTATATAAGGGGCAAAAATAAACTTATTCTAGTCAATAGCCCGTTTTGAAAGAGGTGAATTTAATCCAAACCACAGGTAACAGGGCCACCCTACTTCTTTAACAAATGCTCTAATGAACAGTAGGTGACCAATTAAAAAAGAACCCAATCCAAAAACAAAAAAGTTAGGAAACAACAAAAACACATCCCCAATAAGGCAAAAGAATAAGCCAATGCCTATTGAATTTGAGTAGTTGCTGCGACTAGCCGATCGGAACCTGAATGCAAGTAAGATAATTAAGGAGGTCGTGAGCGGCTTTAAAAAATAAAACAATGGTTTATACTCAAAAAAATCAGCAGCAATCGCAAAAAAGGCCGAAACTAAAATTAGGTATTTGAGTGCGTTTTTATTCATCTATACCAAGGTACTTCTTTTACACATTAAATCGAAAATGCATCACATCACCATCTTTTACAATATACTCCTTCCCCTCAACGCGCATTTTACCTGCCTCCTTGACCTTAGCTTCAGAGCCAAATTGTTCGTAATCACTAAAACTAATTACTTCTGCTCGAATAAAACCTTTTTCAAAATCGGTATGAATTACTCCCGCTGCCTGTGGAGCTGTTGCACCAATGGGGACGGTCCAGGCACGAACTTCTTTTTCTCCTGCGGTAAAGTAAGTTTGCTGGTTTAATAAAGCATAGGCGTTACGAATTAGCTTTGCGGCCCCTGCTTCTTCAAGTCCTAAGTCTTCTAAAAAAAGCTGACGCTCTTCAAAGGTATCTAATTCGTTAATGTCTGCTTCCACACTCACTGCTAGAATGAGTAACCCAGCCTGCTCGTCTTTAACCAATTCTTTAACACGATCTACATACGCATTTCCAGATTTGGCAGCACTCTCTTCCACATTACACACATAGAGTACAGGCTTGTCTGTAATCAACTGTAGTGGCTTAATGAACACTTCCCTATCCTCCTCTTTTATTTCAATGCTGCGTACATTTTTTGAGGCTTCTAATTCTGTTTTTAAAAAGTCTAAAATTGTCTTTTCTTTAATTGCTTCTTTATTTCCGGTTCGTGCCGCTCGATTTACTTTCTCTAGTTTTTTCTCAACCGTTTCTAAATCTTTCAATTGCAGTTCAATATCGATTGTTTCCTTATCACGAACAGGATTTACAGAAGCATCTACATGAACAATATTGTCATTATCAAAACAGCGTAATACATGTAAAACAGCATCCGTTTCTCTGATGTTTGCTAAAAATTGATTTCCCAAACCTTCTCCTTTGCTAGCTCCCTTTACCAATCCTGCAATATCAACGATTTCTACCGTTGCGGGTAAAACACGTTCTGGGTTTACCAAGCTTTCTAACTTTTCAAGACGTGAATCGGGTACGTTTACCACACCAATATTCGGTTCTATAGTACAAAAAGGAAAATTTGCACTTTGCGCTTTAGCATTTGACAAACAATTAAAAAGAGTCGATTTTCCTACATTGGGTAAGCCCACAATTCCTGCTTTCATGAATTTTATTTTCGTCAAAAATAAACTTTCTTTTGGCTTTTTCATTTCCTTTACTTAATTATGACATAGATTATTTAATTCTAACTAAATGAGTTCAAAGAAATATTTGATGATTCATGCCGATGATGCCGGTTTGGCATGGTCTGAAAACAAAGCAACGCAAAATGGTATGTTGTATGGAAGTATTAGCTCCACGAGCCTGATGGTTCCCTGTCCTTGGTTTTTTGAGATGGCACAATTTGCTGTTAAAAACCCCACCTTGGACTTTGGCATTCACCTTACCTTGACCGGAGAATGGAAAACCTATCCCTTTAGACCCCTCACGCCGGTCGATCAAATACCTTCATTGGTAGACGAAAACGGTTATTTTCTTCCTAAACGACAATATATTCGCGACCATGCGGTTCTAGAAGAAGTGCGTTTGGAATTAAAAAATCAAATAGATTTTGCCCTTTCTTTGGGAATGAAACCTTCTCATTTAGACTCTCATATGTACACGCTGGGCGTGCGCCAAGACTTGTTGGATTTATATCAAGAATTAGGCAAGGAATATAATCTTCCTATCCTACTGAGCAAGACCTTGATTGCCTATACAGGAGAATCACCTTCACAATTTGTTTTACCCAATGAAAAGTGTTTTGAGTCGCTTTTTATGGCCTCCATGGAGGAATTTGAAAATGGAGGGAATGGGACTTTTTATGATCAGACTCTAACCCATTTGCCAGATGGCCTTTCCATCGTATTAATTCACCCCGCTGAGAAGAGTGAAGAGATGGATCAAATAACACTAGACCATCCTAATTTTGGGGCTGAATGGCGTACACAAGATGCAACTTACTTTAGCAGTGAAGCTTGCAAACAAAAATTAAAAGAGAATAATATTGAATTAGTGGATTTTAGAAGTCCTATTGTCCTTAGTCTTCTGGGTGCATAAAACGTTGTTTGCCCAATAATACTTCTTCAGACTCGACATGATTCTCATCGGGAACACAACAATCTACAGGACAAACCGCTGCACATTGTGGCTCTTCGTGAAACCCCTTGCATTCTGTACATTTATCGGGTACGATGTAATAGTATTCATCAGAAACAGGCGCTTGAAACACTTCTGCATTTACCGCTTTTCCATCTGTCAAGACGACCTCACCCTTGAGGGAAGTTCCATCTTGGTAACGCCAATCTTCTGCACCTTCATAAATTGCTGTGTTCGGACATTCAGGTTCACAAGCACCGCAATTAATACACTCGTCAGTAATGATTATAGCCATAGCAAATTCTTTCCTTACATTTGCGCAAAAATAAGACCTTAAAAGTTCCTAAACAAGTAAATGAAAGCAAACTCAAAACGTGTCAATGCCTTGATAAAACTAGGAGTTCATCTAAAAAACTACAATCCTGATGATGAATACTATGGTCTGCTGAAAAAACAAGTTCACCAAGCCATAATTAACAACGGCTGGTTTACCGCAGAATCCATCAGAGAAACCTTTTCAAGCTGGGGGAATTTACTGGTTCAAGATACTGTTGAAAAATGGTTGACCCCCTATTCGTTTTCGGAGGGTAGTCCTTCTAAAACAATAGCATTAATTCTTGCAGGAAACATTCCTATGGTTGGGTTTCATGATATAATTTGCGTTTGGCTAAGTGGGCATAAAGCGATGGTTAAATGTGCTTCAAAAGACCTGTTCCTCCTACCCTACATGACGTCGTTCCTGGAACACGAAGCAGGGGAGCAAAAAATTACTTTTACAGCGCAGAAACTAGAAAATTTTCATGCAGTAATTGCCACAGGATCAAATAATGCCGCTCGATATTTTGATCATTATTTCTCTAGCTATCCCAATATTATCAGAAAAAACAGAAATGGAGTTGCTGTTTTAAACGGAACAGAATCCGAGGAAGAACTGATTGGTTTGGGAAAAGACATGCTCCAATATTTTGGATTAGGATGCCGAAATGTTGCTAAAATCTATCTTCCAAGAGGGTATGATTTAAATTTAATTTTTGGGGCTATTTTCTCCCATGCTGAAATAATCAATCATGCAAAATATGGCAACAACTATGATTATAACAAAGCAGTATGGCTAATGAGTGAATTTGATTTTCTTGAAAATGGATTCTTCATGCTTAAAGAAGATACTGATTTTAGTGCTCCTATTTCCTGTGCTTTTTATTCGTATTATGACAACATGGAGGACGTGAAACAAGAATTGCAAACCCATAAGGATTCGATTCAATGCGTTGTCTCAAAACTTGATATTGATGGTGCGATAGCCCTTGGCTCAGCTCAACAACCTTCTTTATGGGATTATGCCGACGGAATAGACACCTTGCGTTTTTTAGAAAAAATATAGCTTTAAAAACACGTAATGTTAACAACTCAGAAAAAAAAACAAACAAGGTTATACCACTAATTATTGGGGAATCACAATATTTGTACTTTCAAAAAATTACAGAAAGAAAAAGGATTGAAATTCCAGATTTTTCTTTCTATAAAATTTAATAAAACCAACAGAATCCTATATGAAAGTTCATAATTTTAGTGCTGGACCCTCCATTCTTCCAAAAGAAGTAATGCAACAAGCTGCTGCAGCTGTTGTGGAACTTGATGGATCTGGCTTATCATTGATTGAAATATCGCATCGAAGCAAAGCCTTTATTGATATTATGGATGAAGCTTGCACCTTAGCATTACAACTTACTGGCCTTGAAAATAAAGGATATAAAGCTATTTTCCTTCAAGGTGGAGCGAGTCTTCAATTTCTAATGACTGCGTATAATCTTTTAGAAAAAAAGGCAGGCTACGTCAATACAGGAACGTGGTCTAATAAAGCAATCAAAGAAGCAAAACTTTTTGGTAAGGTCTTGGAACTAGCTAGTTCAAAAGAAGCGAATTATAATTACATCCCCAAAGGGTATTCCATCCCTGAGGATATAGATTATCTCCATTTAACGACCAACAACACAATCTTTGGAACCCAGCTCAAAGACATTCCAGCAACGGGGGTACCCCTAGTTGCTGATATGAGTTCAGATATTTTTTCACGTGCTTTTGATTATTCCAAGTTTGATCTTTTCTATGCAGGAGCACAAAAAAACATGGGACCTTCAGGAGCTACTTTAGTGATTATAAAAGAAGCTCTTTTTGGAAAAGTAAGCCGTATCATACCCTCAATGTTGAGTTACCAAATTCATGCTGAAGCAGAAAGTATGTTTAACACCCCCCCGGTGTTTGCTGTTTACACTTCTATGCTTAATATGCGATGGGTAAAATCTCAAGGAGGGGTGGAAAAGCTTGGTGAAAAAAACAAGCTGAAAGCGACTTTGTTGTATGGTGAAATTGATCGTAACTCAAAATTCACAGGCTTTGCGGCTGTTGAAGATCGAAGTGAAATGAATGCAACATTTAATCTCGTAAATCCCGAAGATGCTGAACCCTTTGATGCGCTATGCAAATCTTCTGGTATAAATGGCCTGAAAGGACATCGCTCTGTAGGTGGCTATCGAGCCTCTATGTACAACGCCTTAACTATAGAAAGCATAGAGATCCTAGTGGACTGTATGCAAACACTTGAACAAAAATATTAAACATCAAATATGAAAATTTTAGCAAACGATGGAATTTCTCAAAGCGGTATAGACGCTTTAACTGCTAACGGTTTTGAAGTCATTACTGTAAACGTCGCTCAAGAACAATTAATAGAATACATTAATTCAAATGATGTGAAAGCCCTTTTAGTGCGAAGTGCTACAACTGCTCGCAAAGAATTAATTGACGCCTGTCCAGGACTTCAGTTGATTGGACGTGGAGGAGTAGGTATGGACAATATTGATGTGGACTATGCAAAATCGAAAGGTTTGCACGTAATTAACACTCCTGCCTCTTCTTCAGCATCTGTGGCTGAATTGGTTTTTGCGCATTTATATGGAGGGGTCCGATTTTTATTCGACTCAAACAGAAGCATGCCGTTAGAAGGAGAAACAAACTTTAAAGGGCTTAAAAAAGCATATGCAAAAGGTGTTGAACTTCGTGGAAAGACATTGGGAATTATTGGTTTTGGTCGAATAGGTCAAGAAGTAGCTAAAATTGGTTTAGGTGTAGGAATGAATGTTATTGCTGCCGATACCTATACAGATGAAGCAACTGTTACCGTTTCTCTTTTCAATGGAGAATCCATTCCTGTAGTCATCAAAACGCAGTCTATGGAGGAGGTTTTATCAAAATCAGACTTTATTAGTTTACACGTTCCTGCTCAAAAAGAGTATGTGATTGATAAAAATGCCTTTTCAAAAATGAAGAAAGGAGCCGCTCTTGTCAATGCTGCCAGAGGAGGCGTTATTGACGAGGTTGCTTTAGTAGAAGCACTAGATAGCGGACATCTTTCATTTGCTGCTTTAGATACTTTCGAAAATGAACCGAAGCCTGAAATCAAGTTGTTGATGCATGATAAAATTTCATTGACTCCTCATATCGGTGCTGCTACTCTAGAGGCGCAAGATCGAATTGGAGAGGAATTGGCTTCACAAATCAGCAGTCTACTTAAATAAAGGCGTTTGTATTCTGACCGACTAAAATCAAAATGGGGTATTGAATCAAATAGACAGTTGATTATCATCTTCATCGTCTTTGGATTGACAGGATCCCTCAGTGTACGTTTGGCCAAACCAGTCTTGG
>JGI26260J51721_1001269_pt1 | contig 10744 bp, 10 predicted proteins | sample SaaInlV_120m_DNA_4_FD_51721 | JGI IMG/M metagenome (IMG submission 51721)
TCAGAGAACAAATCTCGCATCTGCTTTGCGGATTTTAGGTAGTACTCCTGGGACTCAAACTTGAACCGGTTTGGATCATCCAATGTTGACCCGACCTGCACACACAACAGAGCATCATGGGCAACAGAATCCTGCTTTTCTGTGTAGTGGAGGTCGTTTGTCCCGACCAAGGGCAGCTGCAGATCTTTGGCCAAGCGAAGTAGATCATCACGCACTCGCTTCTCGATTTCCAGTCCGTGATCCATCACCTCGACAAAGTAGTTGCCGGCACCGAAAATGTCCCTGAATTCTGAAGCAGTGTCTAGTGCTTCCTGGTATTGACCCAAGCGCAATCTGGTTTGGACCTCGCCACCAGGGCAACCGGTTGTGGCAATCAGCCCTTTTCCGTATTTGGAAAGCAGTTCGCGATCCATTCTGGGCTTGAAGTAGTAACCGGACAGATACGCCTCTGATGAGAGCCTGAACAGGTTCTGCATCGAGGCGTTATCGGTCGACCACATTGTCAGGTGGCTGTAAGCACCGCCGCCAGAGACATCGTCGCCTCCGCCATCGCCCCAGCGGACTCTGGTCTTGTCGGTTCTGCTCCCGGGGGCCAGATAGGCCTCGATGCCAATNACTGGCTTCACGCCGTGGGCATTTGCCTGTTTCCAAAATTCATATGCGCCGTGGCTGTTTCCATGGTCAGTGATGGCTATTGCCGGCATCTCTAGCTCAGCAGCCTTGGCTACAAGTTGCTTTATTCGCGCCGCACCGTCCAGCATCGAATATTCCGAGTGATTGTGGAGGTGGACAAATGACTTATCAGACATCTTCCACCTTTCCTAGAGACCCTATGTTAGAACCGAAATTCAACATCACGCAGGCGATCGAGGGCGATTTTCAAATCAGCTGGATATTCGGTCTCGAATTCGACCTGTTCGCCCGAGATTGGATGTGCGAAGCCAAGCTTTTTTGCATGCAGCCACTGCCTGCTGAGATCAAGTGCACTTGCAAGCTTTGGGTCTGAGCCGTAAACCGAATCACCTACCAAAGGGTGTCGAAAATGAGCAAAGTGCACTCTGATTTGGTGGGTTCGGCCTGTTTCTAGGCCAATTTTCATCAAGGCTGCCCCGGGGAGGAGCTCAATAGTCTCGTAATGGGTCACAGCAGGCTTACCAGCGGCCGAAATGGTGAACTTGTAGTCATGCTTGGTGCTGCGGGCAATTGGCGTGTCAATGGTTCCTGTGGTCGGATCAGGGTGTCCCTGCACCAGCGCATGGTAGGTCTTACTGACNACTCGATCCCTAAAGGCCTGCTTCAACNCCGAATAGGCNGCTTCAGACTTNGCCAAGACCATCAAACCGCTGGTGCCAACATCGAGCCGCTGCACGATCCCTTGGCGTTCTTGAGCGCCAGAAGTTGTCAGCTGAATACCTCGTGCCAATAACACGCCAGGCACGCTTGGCCCTACAAAGCCCTGGGAAGGGTGAGAAACAACCCCCGCAGGTTTGTTGATCACGATTATGTGGTCGTCCTGGAACACAATCTCAAGCTCTGGCACATCCTCCGCCTGCACTTCGACTGTGGACCTAACTTCCGGAAGGGTCACCTCTAGCAGTGAATCGGCCACGAGGCGGTCAGATTTTCCAATCGGTTTTCCATCCTGAGTCACCGCCCCCGCCAGCAATAGCTCAGCCGCTTGAGACCTGGACATGCCAAGCATTTTTGCAAGGCCCGCGTCGGCACGCTGACCATCGAAATCTGGCGGAACTGGCAGCAATCTAGGCTGCACGCCCGCCACCTATCTCATCCCCGCGCATGGTCTGAATAACAACCAAAATCACCCCGACCACCAGGAAACTGTCGGCGAGGTTGAAAATTGGAAAGTTGAATGGGATCTGAATGAAGTCCACGACATGACCGTTGAAGAACTCTGGAGCCTTGAAGACGCGGTCAATCCAGTTGCCGGCTGCCCCGCCCAACACAAAACCAGCAATCAGCGCCCAGTACCCGGTTTTGACGCGCGGTCCGTAGATCAACATCGCGATCACCGCGATTGTTGAAATAAGTGCCAAAACCCAAGTTGCTCCAACCCCAAGCGAAAACGCGGCGGCGTCGTTATAGGCAAGGCGGAATTTTAGAAGCTCACCAACTACCGGGACCGANACACCGGTTAGGTTCGCCTCGGCCCAAAACTTGGTGGCTTGGTCAACGGCAGTTACCAGTGCTGCGGTGCCAAGGAATAGCGTTATTCGCTTAGCGGCGGCGTTAATTACCTTCATCGGACAGGTCGTCTTCTTCAGGCTCAGTGGCCACTTCGGCAACCTCAGGCTCAGCTGGAGCTACCACGACGGAAGCTTCCTCTTGAATAAGGTTTTCCAGCTGGTCTTCGATGTATCTGCGAAGCTGCTCGCGGTAGTCGGCTTCGAACAACTTCAGCTCTTCAATGCCCTCGAGCACCTTCTTGCGATCTAACTCAAGCTTGCCCAGAACCTCTCGAGATTCAGCTTCAGCATCACGAATTAATCGTGCTGCCTGCTCTTGGCCGTCACGGACCAGCTGATCGCGCTTTACCTGACCATCGCGGACGTGATCTGCGTGAAGCTTTTGTGCCAACTCAATAATGCTCTTGGAGGAGTCTGTACCCTCTAGCGAGCCATCGTCAACAACTGCCGAGGCTTGCGGGAAAGCCTCTGCCGCTGCTGGTGCGGCGAATACGTCCGAGGACGAGCCGGAGCTAGTCTTCAGCTCCTGGTTTTCAGAAAGGACTCGGCGGAACTCAACAACAACCTCGTCCAGGAAGTCATCGACCTCGTCTTGGTCGTAACCTTCGCGGAACTTGGTGGTCAGAAATCTCTTGCTGAGAATGTCCTCGGGCGACATCGCCATCTTCTACCTCTTCTAAGTTTTGCTCAGTGAGCTGGTCACTATGTTATTGGCAGTTACAGGCCTCTTGCAAAGCTCTGCAAAATAAGAACGATTATTAATAGCACCGTCCAGGCCAAATCTAGAGCTATCGGTCCCAGTCGAAACGGTGGGATTAGCTTTCTGAAAAACTTCAATGGCGGGTCGGTTACGGTGTAGCACAAGTCAAAGACAGGCAACAGCAGCCCTTTCGGGCGCCAGCCTCTGTTTACGCTCATCACCAATTCGGCAATGAACCTCACGATCATTGCGTAGAAAAAAAGCTGAAGAACCCAGTAAAGAGTTAGGCCAATTATTGACATGCCTACGCTAGGAAGTCTTCGGAATCGACTGGCTCAACCTCAGGGTCAGCGTCTGAAACTGAAACGTGACTTGGGCTAAGCAGGAAAACCTTTGGTGTCACGCGGCGCAAGTGGCCTTCGAGGCCCTCTTTNAGGCCAAGCATGAAATCGCGCATTTGCTTGGCGTCGGCCTCGCTCATGCCGCCGATGTTCACAATCACAGGAACGCCGGTGCGGTAGTGAGCCGCAACCTCTTTGGCGTCAGCGTAGGTCTGAGGCTCAAGAGTGATGATCTCTGACATGTCCGAAGCTTTTCTCGGTCTAGGAGCGCTCGTTCTTGGCGCACTAGCGCGGGGCTTGCTGGCGTCAGGCTTGGTTGTCTCTGAACTTCCAAAACCGAAATAATTCATTGCAGAACTAAAAATGCCCATTTAATACTCCTTGTGTTGGGTCAAGACTATGTGTTGTTTCCTCGTGGGCCGGTAATTTCACTGCCAACTCTCAAGTGTGTCGCACCAAATTCGATGGCCTGCTCAAAATCGGCACTCATGCCAAGCGATAGCTTGTTGGCCGAAGCGATTACTTCCTGCAGCGTTTGGCTGTGCTTCTGAACTCGCTCAAAATCAACCCTGGGATCGACTCCCAACCCAGCAACCGCCATTAGCCCCAGAACCTCAAGATTCTCAACCTCAGCAGCCCGTTCCGCGAACTGCTTGATTGAATCAGGTGCGAGCCCTCCGCGGTTGGGGTCGTCGGTCAGGTTTAGCTCAATGAATGCAGAAACCCGTTTCCCGGAATTGGCAAGCTGCTTTGCCAGCTCTTTGAGCAAGGAGCTCCGGTCCAAAGAGTGAATAACATCTGCATAACTCAGGACGCTCTTGACCTTGTTGGACTGCAGTTGGCCCACAAAGTGCCAGCTGGCCGCAGCATCTGGACGCAATTGACTCAAGAGCTCAGCCTTTGGCTTTGCCTCTTGGTCCTTGTTTTCACCAAACGCCAGCTGGCCTAGGTCTACTAGTTCAGCTACGAGACTTGCTGGATGAGTCTTTGTGACAACGACTAGTTCGATTTCAGCGCGAGTGCGACCAGATTTACTGGCCGCATCGGAAATGCGAGCTTGAACCTGATCGTAACGAAGCGAAAGTTCAATCAACGGAAGAATTCAGGCAAGTCCAGGTCGTCGCCAAAGTAGCCCGGGGTTGAGACCTTCTCTTTTACCTCAGTGGTCTCCTGGGCATCCTCTTCGAATTCAAAACTTGGAGCAGCAATTACCTCTGGCTCCGGAGCATCAACCGCATCGGCATCTAGAACCTGCGCTTCGTTGGCTGTCTCGGAGGCCGCAGCAAGAGCCGCAACGCCTAGAGCAGAAGCCTCGAACTTACGGTGAGTTGGCTCGCCGCCATCAAAGCCGGCGGCAATAACGGTGATTCGAACTTCGTCACCCAGTGTGTCCTCAATGGTTGCACCGAAGATAATGTTCGCCTCCGGGTGGACGGCTTCCTGAACCAACCTGGCAGCGTCATCAATTTCATGCAGCCCAAGATCGGAAGCTCCCTGAACCAAAAGCAATACTCCGTGAGCACCCTCGATGGTTGCCTCCAACAGNGGAGAAGACACAGCGATCTCTGCGGCACGCACCGCACGGTCCTCACCCTTGGCGGTACCGATACCCATCAGCGCACTGCCAGCTCCCTGCATCACCGACTTGACGTCGTTGAAGTCAAGGTTGATCAGTCCTGGAACCACGATCAAGTCGCTAATTCCCTGAACACCGGCTCTTAGGACATCGTCAGCTGTCATGAAGGCCTCAAGAGCGGAAACCTTCTTGTTGGACATTTCAAGCAGTCGCTGGTTCGGAACCACGATTAGGGTGTCTACTTCTTCACGAAGGGCCTGAATACCCTCATCTGCCTGAACTGCTCGACGCTTTCCCTCAAAATTAAATGGCCTGGTCACGACACCCACGGTCAGTGCCCCAAGACGCTTAGCAATGCGAGCAACCACCGGTGCACCACCGGTTCCGGTTCCGCCACCCTCGCCAGCTGTCACAAAGACCATGTCTGCACCCTTGAGCGCCGACTCGATCTCGCTCTCGTGCTCCTCAGCAGCTCTGCGACCAACCTCTGGGTCTGCCCCGGCCCCGAGACCACGGGTAATGTCACGCCCAATGTCCAGCTTCACGTCGGCATCGCTCATCAATAGCGCCTGTGCGTCTGTGTTGACCGCTACAAACTCGACTCCGCGGAGACCTGACTGAACCATTCGGTTCAGAGCGTTTACTCCGCCGCCGCCGACTCCAACAACTTTGATGACGGCCTGGTAATTAGGGCTGTGTGACACTTTTGCCTCCTAGCGAAAACCCTAAAGCTAAGGCTGAGGCTTAGCTTTTCATCGAGTTTTCAATTTGCGCGTAGAAATTAGGCCTTGTTTCAAGCAAATAGAGCCAAGCGCTCGGGCGTGTCGGAAACGCCTTTGGGNCTAGGAATCGGGGTACTGCACCACGGGAGAGTTTGGCGAACTCACATCAACCGTCAACGCTCGATCGAGACCCGTTGCAATCAACGAATCCAGCACTTTTGCCTTCAGCAAAGCCCGGTCGGTGGATCCCCAAAAGACCCCGAGGTTGCTGTCCCGCAATACCAGTTTTATGGTCAGCGCTTGGCTGACTTCTACCGAGAAAATCTGCTGATAGGTACTAAGGGGCAATGACAGCAGCAGCTCAACCGCGGTTTCGTAGGTGGGATTGCCGACCGGATTGCCGGTAAAAGCGAAAAACGGATAGAGGCCGATTTCGTCGGTTTGTGCAATTTGTACACCCGCGGCGTCGTAAAGGTAGTTCATGCCGGAACGAACCAGCACCAGCAGTGGCTGCCGCTCTCGAATCGTCAGACGCAGGGTATTTGGGGGCTCGGCCTGAAAGGTGAAGGTTTCGATCAAACTGAAATCACCCAGCAGCTCTGCAACCTCGTTCTCGCTGATTGTGGTCATTGGCCGTTCGTAAAGGCTGGACAAAGCTGTCTCGATTTCTGAGGAAGCAATTCGGTCGTTACCGGTGATAGTGATGCTCTGAACTGCCAACATCGGAGTGAAAAAACTTGCCAACACAACCAAAATCAGAATCAGTGGCCCAGATATCCCGAGGATGCGCCCCCACAGTGCGAATGGTCCAAGTTTTGCCCTGGAGCCCTCTGAGCGGACCTTCGTGCCTCGGATTCGCCTGCGCTCTTGCACAAGTAATTGGCGTTCTGCCTTTTTCAACTACTCCTCCAGCGCGCTTAGCAGGGCTGGAACCATCTTGTAGATGTCGCCGCAGCCCATCGTGATAATGAAATCACCAGGCTTTGCCAATCCGGCCGCAACAGCTGGGACCTCGTCCCATTCCGGCACAAGTTTTACAACACCTTGGTCGCCATAGGCATCCGTGATTAGGTCAGCGGTAACCCCGGGCTCGGGATCTTCGCGCGCCGCGTAGATGGAGGTCACGATACTGATGTCGCTAAGCGCGAGCGCCTCAGCAAACTCCCTGTAGAAAATTCTCGTACGGCTGAAAAGGTGCGGCTGAAACACGGTGATTAGTCGACCTGAACCACAGGCAGCCCGCGCTGCCCTGAGTGCCGCCGCTACTTCGGTGGGGTGGTGAGCGAAGTCGTCATAGACACAAACTCCCCGATGGCTTCCATGCAGCTGAAAGCGTCGGTCGGTTCCGCTAAATCCTGCCACCGCCTCCACGCTCTTGGAAAAGTCAAAACCGAGTCCAACCAAAACTGCAATTGCACCGGCGGCATTAATCGCGTTGTGCTCCCCCGGAATCGACAGACTCAACAGCTCGCTCTGACCTTGGTACTCGATTCTGGCGCTTACCTGAGGGCCGGTCGAATCAATGCTCGAGAGCCTGACGGTTGCAGTGGCGTCTTTGCCAAAGGTGATTACTCGGTCGTGGCTGAGTAGCTGCCTAACAGCTATTGCGCCCGGGTCGTCGCTGGAGATCACAACCAAGTCACTGGCGGCATCGGCAAATTTTGCAAATTCACCCTGAAATGCCTCGAGCGAACCGAAGTGATCCAAGTGGTCAGGGTCAACGTTTGTTATTAGAGCTACCGCTGTGTCGTAGTGCAGGAAGCTGCTATCTGACTCATCGGCTTCGATCACAAAATGCTCGCCCTTGCCAAACCCACTGGAGGCTCCGTATTCCTGAATGACGCCGCCGTTGACAAACGAAGGATCAGCACCGAGCTTGGATAGCCCTGTTACGACCATGCCCGTCGAGGTGGTTTTTCCATGGGCTCCGGCGACCGCGATGAGTTTGCCCTGCGAACCGAGGTGTGCCAACAAAGCAGAGCGGTGCAGCACCGGAAGTCCGCTCTGAATTGCAAGCAATAGCTCCGGGTTTGTTTCCCAGAGTGCTGAGGTAACAACCACGGTGTCTGCGTCGCCCAGGTTCCTGGCATCATGACCAATGGTAATTTTCGCGCCAAGAGCCTCAAGTGCTGTGATATTCGGGCTGTCTCTGACATCCGACCCCGTTACCTGATACCCCATCTGGAGCAGCATTCGGGCTATGCCCGACATCCCAGATCCACCAATGCCAATAAAGTGAACTTTGCCCAAGTTCTTGGGGATCGGTTGAGAATAATCTGGCTTAATCACGAGTATTAGTATCCAGTGCTGTCAAAACTAATGCGCCAAGGCGCTCGGTGGCGTCGACAATTCCAAGTGATTTTGCATTTTTGGACATGGTCTTGAGTCCCTTGGCGTGCGAAATCACTGGAATCAACGAAGACTGCACGAACTCTGGGGTGAAGTCCCTGTCGGCTACCAGCAAGCCTCCGCCTGCCTCAACTACCGTTAGGGCGTTTAGTCGCTGCTCGCCATTNCCTACCGGGTAAGGAACGTATAGTGCAGGTAGTCCGGTAGCGGTGAATTCCGAGACCGTCGACGAACCAGCTCTCGAGACGGCAAAGTTACTGGCTGCGATAGCCACATCCATGACCTGGCAGTAACCCATACGTCGATAACCAGGCCGGGTAATCTCGTCCAAGTCCGCCTTTTCACCAACAATGTGAAGCACTTGAATGCCCGCGGCATTCAGCTGCTCCAGGCTCTGGATCACGGTGTCGTTGACGCTCTTGGCTCCAAGTGAGCCGCCGGTGACCAACAGTGTTGGCAACATTGGATCCAGGCCAAGCTCGACTCGGGCCTGTTGCTGATCGTAGCCAGATGCAGACTTCACAATCTCGGCCCGAATCGGCATTCCGGTAAGGGTCGCCTGCTTCAAATCGCTGTTTGAGAACGAAACCCCAACAAAGCTAGTCAGCCTTGCCCCCAACTTATTGGCAAAACCGGCCAGAGCATTGGCCTCATGCACCACCAGTGGGGTTCGGGTTAGCTTGGCGGCAATGTAAGCAGGCGCCGAAGCGTAGCCTCCGAACCCAACCACGCAATCAATTTCACGGGCCCTGATGATTCTGGCAACCTTTAGCGATGCCGCCAGCAACCTAAACGGGAAACCAACAAGGGCAAAAGAGAGCTTTCTAGGAAGCGGCAACCTTGGGATTGTCAGAAGTTCAAACCCGCGGTTTGGAACCAGCCTTGATTCAAGCCCCTCTTTGGTGCCCAAGGCAATTGCCTCGTGGCCAGAGTCTCTTAGGAACTGCCCGAGTGCTAGCAGCGGGTTTACATGTCCACCGGTGCCGCCACCGGCAAGCAAGAATCTACTCATCTGGTCACTCTACCCAGGCTCTTTACTCGGTCTCGCTCAACAGCTAAAACCACCCCGATTGCAGCCAGCGTCGAAATCAGCGATGAACCACCAGCAGAAATAAGCGGCAGTGGCACCCCGAGTACCGGCAGCAGACCGAGCACTACGGAAATGTTAATTAGACCCTGGAAAACCACCCAGAGCATTACTCCAACAACTAGGTTGCGGCTGAATGAATTGGCCTGATTCTTGGCAATCGAGAACATGGTAAGCCCCAGCGCCAAGAACAGTAAAATCACAACCATTGCCCCAATCAGCCCAAGCTCTTCGCCTATAACGGCGAAAATGAAGTCGTTTTCAACCTCCGGGATCCAACTCCACTTGAGCTTTGATCTGCCAAGCCCAGTCCCCCAGATGCCTCCGGAAGCTAGCGCCCAGGTGCCGTGCTCGTATTGCCACCGAACACCCATTGGGTCCGCAGCCTCCGGGTTTAGCCAAGCGTCGAATCTGGTTAGTCGGGACGGGGATCCAATCACCAACAATGCTGCCGCCCCAACTCCCAGCAGGCTGATGCCCATGGTGTAGGACCAGGGCATGCCAGCGATGATAAACAGCCCCATCAACATGACCACCATTACAACGCCGGTACCCATGTCCTTACCAAGCGCAACAACCAAAAACAACGCGGCGACCGATGCCCCGAAAATCCGAAGCCAGATTTGACGGTTTCGAATTGCGTCTTCGGAAAGCTGAGCTAATTGGTGGGAAAAGGCCAGGATTAGTCCCAGCTTCAAAAACTCAGACGGCTGGATGGATGTGAAACCCAGATCCAGCCAGTTTCTGTTTCCATTGATTTCAACACCAACAATTACGGTTGCCAACTGCAGCCCGAGTGTGATGTAGAGAGCGATAGCGCCAATCCGACGCAAGAAACCCAGCGGCAAGTTCGAAGTAATCGCCAGTGCGGCCACGCCGATTATGGCGAAGCCGCCCTGCCGCAAAAAGGTTGCACCGGCGTTAGCGCTTTGCTTGAAGCTATCGACGGTGGAGGCGCTTGCAACCATTGCCAACCCGATCAGGACTGTCAATGTGGTCAGAGCAAGCAGCAGGTAGAACTGCTTTGACTGTGCGCGGAAGGTGGGCTTTAAGACGCCCTTGAGTTCGGTCACTTTGCACCCAACCCTCGGACCGCCTCGACAAATTGATTGCCCCGGTCGGCATAATCAACAAACTGATCCATGGAGGCGGCAAGCGGGGCTAGCAAGACAGTGTCGCCGGGGTTGGCAAATCCAGCGGCAAGCTCGACAGCCGATGCCATTGCCCGGTCTTGGTCAGCTATGGCCAGCTCCAGATCCGGCAGATGCTTTGCGAAGAGCTCCTCAAGCACAGTGGTGTCCTTGCCAATCAAAACCGCGGCCCTGATTTTTGAGGCGTGCTTGAGGATCACCGGTTCTGGATCAACTCCCTTGAGTAGACCCCCAAGAATCCAGACGATCGAATCAAAGGATGAAAGTGAGCTGTCGGCAGCGTGTGCGTTGGTGGCCTTTGAATCGTTTATAAATTCAACGCCGCTAAATTCGCCACAGTACTGGATTCGGTGCGGCGCAATCACAAACTCGCGAATTGCCTCACGAATCACAGCCGGTTCAATCCCAACAGCCCTGGCAATCGTGGTAGCGGCAGCACAGTTGGCCAGCAGCTGCTTTGAAATTCTTGAGATGTTTGAAATGTCATCAAAGCTCGCAATTTCCAGCGCCGTGTTTTTACGGTCGTCCAAAAAGGCGCGGTCAACCAAGAAATCATCGACATAGCCGACCATTGACACCGCTGGAGACCCGAGACNGAAGCTGACTGCTCTGGC
>JGI26260J51721_1001275_pt1 | contig 10687 bp, 10 predicted proteins | sample SaaInlV_120m_DNA_4_FD_51721 | JGI IMG/M metagenome (IMG submission 51721)
GATGCTACCTACACTGCTGCATCAGATATTGAGTTGCGAATTGATAATCTGGGTGATCTTGCTGATATTGATGGCAACGGTGAAATCGATGCTCTGACGGACGGATTGCTGATTTTAAGATATCTATTTGAGCTCGAAGGAGAAGCACTTACAAATGGTGTTGTTGCTGACAATGCAACTCGATCTCCTGCTGAGATAGAGAATCATTTAAAATTATTAACACCTGCTATTTAATCGCCAGGCAGAATTGCCAACAGTAAAGCGCCAAAATTTTGTGGCGTTTTACTGTTTTCGTAATAGTTAAATTTTTATATTTGCTGAACAACTAAGAAATGTCTTTAGCAAAGGTCTTTAGTGTAGACATAAATAAACTTACAGAATTATATATAAATACATAATTAACACTCCATTAGTGAATAAAATTCAAATGAATGCTTGCGGAAAAACCCTATGTTAGGTACGGTTATTGAGTTACACCTAATAACAATAAAGGGTCCTTCCCTAACGAAGTAACATTAGGCGAAAGAAACCCAAAAACCTTGGGGTGTTTTATGCCATTGAATCTGTACAAAGATCATCTTTGTCACAGGCGACTAGATCATCTACAGGTGATGATCGAAGACTTTTTTATTTTTCACTTTTCTCATTTCAAGACTTACTTTTATATTAAACCCTTCTCTGTGGAGGGTAGCTAATGGCTAATTCCTACGCGAATGAAATATGGCCTCTCGCCATTTATTTTTTCATGGTGATTATGTTGGTAGTCACCATGCTTGTGCTGTCATGGCTCCTTGGTCAGCGTCGCCGAGAGGCAGCAACTAATGATCCTTTTGAGTCCGGTATCGTTTCTGTAGGTGGTTCTCAAATTAGGATCTCTGTGGAGTTCTATTTGGTTGCTATATTTTTCGTTATTTTTGATCTGGAAACTGTATTCATTTTTGCTTGGGCCATTGCTTTTTTTGAACTAGGTTGGCAGGGATATTTGGCAATGGTGGTGTTTATTGCAATCCTCGGTTTGGTGCTTGTTTACGAATGGCGATCTGGGGCTCTTGAGTGGGGTAATAAAACTCGCGTTGGACTTGAAGCGGCGCAAAAATCGGCTGAGGTGGAGTAATGGATTGGAGCTTAACGCGCCCCGAACAGGGCAATATCATAGGTGAAAGTGATGATTTTATTGAAGAGCAGGTCAAGCGTAATGTAGCGTTCGCCAAACTTGAAGATCTGATTGCCTGGGGTAGAGCGCATTCACTTTGGCCATTTAATTTTGGCTTGTCTTGCTGTTATGTAGAGATGGCGACCTCTTTTACCAGTCGTCATGATATTGCCCGATTTGGTTCTGAGGTTATAAGAGCGACTCCTCGACAAGCAGACCTTATGGTTATATCCGGTACCTGCTTTTTAAAGATGGCACCTGTGGTGCAAAGACTGTACGAGCAACTGCTGGAGCCCAGATGGATTATTTCAATGGGATCCTGTGCTAACTCAGGTGGTATGTATGATATCTATTCTGTGGTACAGGGGGTGGACAAATTTATTCCAGTAGATGTCTATGTCCCAGGTTGTCCACCACGGCCAGAAGCCCTCATGCAGGGTCTAATTATGCTTCAAGAGTCGATAGGTAAAGAGCGGCGCCCAATTACTTGGGCGGCTGGAGATCAATCTATTGTTAAACCCGCCAAAATTAGCAAGCGCGACGAACTTACTGCGCAGCGCATCCAGGCAACAGAATTAAGGGAACCGAAAAACAGCTAGGATCCCAAGAACAATCAGAGAGGACTAAATGCAGACGGCTGAATCAATGGTTCATAGCCAAGTAGAAGAAGGTCTATACCGCCAGTTCGGACAGGACCAATTTACTGTCCAACTAACAGCGGACTCTATCTTGACACTATGGGTGCCCAGGTCTCTTTTGTCTGATGTTTTACGATTTCTCAAACCTCAATTCTCTATGTTATATGATCTATTCGCTATTGATGAGCGGACGAGGGAAAATCGTGCTGGGCAGCCTGCAGCTGACTATACGGTTGTATATCAATTACTGTCTATGGAGCGCAATGATGATATTCGTATTAAAGTCGCGCTTTCAGAGCCAGATCTAAATCTACCGACGTGCATCAGTGTTTGGCCTAATGCAAATTGGTACGAGCGCGAAGCCTGGGACATGTTTGGTGTGGTGTTCGACGGGCATCCCAATTTATACCGTATTCTGCTACCCCCGACATGGGAAGGGCATGCTCTACGTAAAGATCACCCGGCTCGCGCGACTGAAATGGCACCCTTTGAAATGGGTCCTGAGCGTGTGGCCAAAGAGCAGGAGGCGCTTAGATTTCGACCTGAAGAATGGGGGATGGAGAAGGCCAGCGACGACAGTGAGTATATGTTCCTTAATCTGGGCCCTAATCACCCCAGCGTGCATGGAGTATTTAGAGTAGCTCTGCAGCTTGATGGTGAAGTGATTGTCGACTCAGTTCCTGATATTGGTTACCACCATCGTGGTGCTGAGAAGATGGCTGAGCGACAAACTTGGCATACTTATATTCCTTATACGGACCGTATTGATTATCTTGGCGGGGTCATGAACAACCTAGCCTACATTCAGTCCGTAGAAATGCTTGGTGGAATCGTTGTCCCTGAGCGAGCCAAAATTATTCGCATTATGCTGGCTGAATTATTTAGGATTTCCAGTCATCTTGTTTTTTATGGCACCTTCGTGCAAGACGTTGGGCAGATGTCCCCCGTATTTTATATGTTCGCTGATCGTGAAAGATTATTCGGGATTATTGAGGCAATCACAGGCGGGCGAATGCATCCAGCATGGTTCCGAATTGGGGGTGTCTCCCAGGATCTTCCCGAGGGCTGGGATACCATGATCCGAGAGTTTATTGATTTCCTTCCTGCTCGTCTTGATCACTACGACAAGATGGCTATGCAGAACAAAATGCTCAAGGAACGCACGGTTGGTATAGGTGTATACACCCAGCAAGAAGCTATTGATTGGGGGATCACCGGNCCAGGATTGCGGGCCACAGGCTCTGACTGGGATGTTCGGAAAAAAAGACCCTATGGGGGTTATGATCAGTTTGAATTCGATATACCTGTCTCTCACAACGGAGATTGCTATGATCGAGCTGAACTACGTATTGAAGAGATTCGTCAGAGTTTACGTATCATTCGACAGTGTGTGGATAACATGCCCGGCGGTCCCTATAAAAGTGATCATCGCCTTACAACTCCACCACCCAAAGAACGCACAATGGAAGACATTGAAACCCTTATCCATCATTTTCTTAATGTTAGTTGGGGTCCTGTGGTACCCGCAGGGGAAGCCTCTGTGATGATTGAGGCTACAAAGGGAATCAACAGCTACCATTTAGTCAGTGACGGCGGAACTAATTCATATCGAACCCGAATCCGTACGCCATCTTTTCCTCACTTGCAGCAAATACCCTTGATCAGTAATGGACTCATGATCCCCGATCTTATCGCCATTATTGCCAGTATTGATTTTGTTATGGCGGATGTAGACCGATGAGTGATAAAAGAATAATTCAAACTGATCTCAGTTCTGTGCTCACGGTTGAAGAGATTGCTGAAATAGATCATGAGTTGGTCCATATACCTTATAAATCTGGCGCCGCCATTGATGCTTTAAAGATTGTTCAGAAGGCACGTGGTTGGGTGTCTGATGAATGTCTACAAGCTATTGCCAAGCATCTTGAAATGTCCTCTGAAGAACTAGAGGGAGTGGCAACTTTTTACAATTTGATCTACCGACGTCCAGTGGGAGATAAAGTTATTTTATTCTGTGATAGCGTCAGTTGCTGGATTAACGGTTGTGATGATATCAAGCAAGCGATCTCAAACAAGCTGGGTGTTGATTATGGTGAGACTACTACTGATAACGCCTACACACTGCTGCCAGTGCCTTGTCTGGGTGCCTGTGATCGAGCTCCAGTGATGATGGTCGGAGATGAACTTGTCACCAATCTTGATAACGAGGTAGTAGAAACCTTGTTTGCCAGTGAAAAATCAGGAGGCAAGCAGTAATGGAAAAAGTACTGACTCGTAATATAGCTCCAGACAAAGGGCCTACTGATATGGCAGCTTACGAGGCCAATGGTGGTTATTCCGGTTTGCGTAAAGCCATGTCAGGAATGTCTCCAGATGATTGTAGAGAAGTGGTTAGCCAGTCTAATTTGCGTGGACGTGGCGGTGCAGGGTTCCCTACAGGGATGAAATGGAGTTTCGTGCCGATGGGTGACAAGTGCACACCAGGGCATAAATACTTAGTCTGCAACGCTGATGAAATGGAGCCTGGGACGTTTAAAGATAGACTGCTGATGGAATATGACCCCCATCAACTCATAGAGGGCATGATTTTATCTGCATATTGCATTGGTGCAGATGTTTCATACATCTTTATTCGCGGTGAATATGTGGTCGCCATTGAGCGCCTGCGGGAAGCTCTGTCTGAATGTTATGCTAAGGGCTACCTAGGTGAAAATATTATGGGTAGTGGCTACAAGCTTGATATGTATGTCCACCCAAGCGCTGGCCGCTATATATGCGGAGAAGAAACGGCACTTATTAATGCCCTTGAAGGCAAGCGTGCTAACCCTAGAGCTAAACCTCCATTTCCTCAGGTTAGTGGCCTCTGGGGTCGTCCAACGATTGTTAATAATGTCGAAACCCTTTGTAATATTCCTCATATTATTGATCGTGGTGCTGATTGGTTCAAAGGTCTTGGAGTAGGTGAGGATGCTGGTACCAAGCTATTTGGTGTCAGTGGTCGAGTTAAAAATCCTGGTTGTTGGGAGCTTCCAATGGGAACTCCCGTCCGTGAAATCTTAGAAAATCATGCGGGCGGCATGCAAGATGGCTTGCAGCTAAAAGGTTTCTTGCCTGGGGGTGGGTCGACTGACTTCTTAACCCAAGATCACCTAGATTTAGCCATGGACTACAACGTCATTGGTAAAGCGGGCAGCCGCATGGGCACAGGCACTATGATCATTCTAGACGATCAGACCTGTCCAGTAGGGATGGTGCTTAACCTTATCCGATTCTTTGCCCACGAATCCTGTGGGTTTTGTACGCCTTGCCGCGATGGACTGCCGTGGTCTAGGCAAGTGCTAGAAGATATAGAAAATGGCCGTGGAAAAGCAGAAGATTTGGATACCCTTGAGTATCAAATCAACTATATAGGTGCTATTGGTAATACCCACTGTGCTTTAGCCCCCGGAGCCATGGAGCCTCTTCAAAGTGCACTTAAATACTTCCGAGAGGATTTTGAACGTCATATTAGTGGTGGCTGTTGTCCTTACCACTCCGGAGTGGGAGCTTAAATTATGCCAATGATTCTTGTTGATGGTCAGGAAATTGACGTTAAAGAGGGCGAGAATATCCTCGAAGCCTGCCTTAATGCCGGTCTTGACCTACCTTATTTTTGTTGGCACCCCTCTATGGGTTCGATCGGTTCATGTCGTCAGTGCGCGCTTGTTCAATATCAAAATGAGGAAGACACGAAAGGAAGAATAGTCATGGGATGCATGACTCCGGTGGCTGAAGGGGCGAGGTTCTCACTTAAAGCTGAGAATGCATCAGAGTTTAGGGAGGCTGTGGTTGAAAGTTTAATGCTTAATCACCCTCACGACTGTCCGGTATGCGCTGAGGGTGGTGAATGCCATCTTCAAGATATGACCGTTATGGTCGGCCATCGTGATCGTCGATATACCGGTAAAAAGAACACTTATCGAAATCAATACTTAGGCCCCCTGATCCATCATGAAATGAACCGCTGTATCGCATGTTATCGCTGTGAGCGCTACTACAGAGACTATGCAGGTGGCAAGGACCTAGGGGCTCAAGCGTCCCATGACCATGTTTATTTTGGCCGTCATGAAGAAGGTATTTTAGAGAGTGAGTTCTCTGGTAATCTTGTCGAAGTTTGTCCTACCGGCGTGTTCACCGACAAACCATTCCTTAAGCAGTACAGTCGCAAGTGGGATTTGCAATCAGGGCCCTCCATTTGTCAGGGCTGTGCGGTGGGTTGCAATATCGCGCCAGGAGAGCGTTATGGTAAGGTCAAGCGAGTACATAATCGTTATCACGACGAGGTTAATGGATACTTTATTTGTGATCGAGGCCGTTTTGGTAGTGGTTATTTAAACAGCGATTTACGCTTAGATTATGCTGGAATCAAAAAACCTGATGGAAGCTTTTTTGCCGTTCATCAACAGCAAGCACTAGAGACTGCAGCCGGTTGGGTAGCAGGTAAAAAAGTCGCCGCTATTGGTTCGCCAAGAGCGTCTCTTGAAGCGAACTATTTGCTGCGTGAATTAGTTGGTAAAAAGAACTTTGTACCAGGGTATTCCGATTCAGAAGCAGAGTTAATCGGTAGCATCTTGTCAATATTGCAATCCACCACAGCGATTAACCCATCGATCAAGAAGATGGAATCTGCTGATGCGATCCTTGTTCTTGGAGAGGATGTTACTAATACCGCTCCTAGAGCAGCGCTCGCGTTGCGCCAGTCAGTTCGTAACAAAGCCTTCGAGTTAGCTGAGCAGATGGGGTTACCCTCATGGCAGGATGCAGCGGTTAGAAATCTTGCTCAAGATCAACTATCACCCATGATCATCGTGTCAGCAATGGATACTCGTCTTGATGATGTAGCTAGTCAGTGTGTCTCTCTTGCTCCAGATCAAATTGCATCCTTTGGTCACGCTGTCGCTGCGGCTTTGAAGGGTGAAAAGTGTGATAATCCTGAAGCAGATTCCGCTGCCAAGATTCTTAAGTCAGCAAAAAACCCCTTGATTATTAGTGGATCAAGCATGGGTAATCAAGGAATTATCAACAGCGCGGCGGCGGTTGCCGAGGCTCTCAATACGCCCGAAACAATGTTGAGCTTTTGTCTACCTGAATGCGACAGCATGGGGTTAGCGTTACTCACTCAAAACGATGCGTGTAGTTTGGCAGACCTAGTAAACAAAGCCCCCAAACTTGATGCTTTAATTATATTAGAAAATGATTTGTACCGACGTGGGGATCGCGCTGAAATTGATCAATTACTTGCTAGTGGAACCAAGGTCATTACCTTGGATATGTATGAAAATAGTACTCTTGATCAGTCAGATTTAGTATTACCAGCGGCGTCTTATGCTGAGTCTCAAGGCACACTAGTGAGTAGTGAGGGCCGTGCTCAGCGCTTCTATCCTGTTCACTCCCCAGCTGTTGAGCGCATGCCAAGTTGGCAGTGGATATTGCAACTTGCAGGNGCAGTTGGACATAAAAAGCTATCTGCTTTGGAGCATTTAGATCAAGTCATTACTGCATGTGCCCAAAGTAATAAGGATCTTAAAGGTCTGATAGATGTTGCACCGCTAAATAGTTTCAGAAACCTGGGTTCAAAGATACCTCGCCAGACTCATCGCTATAGTGGTCGTACGGCAATGAATTCCGGTGTGTCAGTTCATGAGCCTCAGCAACCGAAAGATCATGAGAGTCCCTTGTCGTTTAGTATGGAAGGGTTGAATCGTGATCAACCTTCCTCATTGACCCCCTTTGTTTGGTCACCAGGATGGAATTCAAACCAGTCACTACAGAAATTCCAGTCAGAGGTCGATGGGCCTCTGAAGGGCGGATCCTCGGGAGTGCGACTCATAAAGTCATCACAGTCCGGTGCTGTCGTATCTTCCGAAGTAGGAGAAGTTATTTTAAAGCAACACCAGTGGCATTTGGTACCAATGCACCAAATTCACGGGAGTGACGAGCTTTCAGGGCACACTGATGAGATGGCCGAACTAGCCGGCCATGGGTTTATCGCCATTGGAGAGAAGGTTGCTGAGAAACTTTCGGTCAGTCCGGGAGATGGGTTGCTGGTTAGACAGGGAGATCTTGAGTGCGCTTTAGAAGTCCGAATTCTATCTAGAGTGGCTAAAAATTGCATTGGCTTCAGTGTTGGATACGCGGAAACTCGAGGTTTAATTGCCGGTAGTTTGGTCAGTTTAGAGGTCGATACGAATTGGCAACGCTCCGGTCCTGAGATGATCGCATCTGATAAAGCTGCTTTTGAACAGGTAATCACAGAAGGAGGTGCGAGTAATGTCTGAACTCATGCCAGTCATTCTCGCTCTGACCATTTTAATCAGTGGCGTTGCCGGAGCAGCAGTTTTAACTTGGTTTGAGAGACGCTTACTGGGGGTTTGGCAAGACCGCTATGGCCCCAATCGGCTTGGTCCACTCGGTATTGGCCAAGTGGCAGCTGACATGATCAAATTACTCTTCAAAGATGATTGGATACCACCTTTTTCCGATCGTGTTGTATTTATATTTGCGCCCACGGCGATCGTCGTAGCAATGATGATGGGTTTCGCCGTTGTTCCCTTTGCTCCTGGCATGATGATCATCGACGTTAATATTGGATTACTTTTTTTCTTAGGTATGACGTCTCTCGCAGTCTACAGCGTTCTGTTAGGGGGTTTGGCATCCAATAACAAATATGCGCTGTTGGGAGGATTGAGGTCCGCAGCTCAAATGGTCAGTTATGAAGTATTTATGGGTCTTTCTCTCATGGGTGTTGTGATGATGACCGGTAGCTTCAGTTTAGTTGATATCGTTGAGGCACAGACAGAAGTTTGGTTTTGCTTTACCCAAATACTCGGTTTGATTGTATTTGTTATTGCTGGGATTGCAGAGAGTCATCGTCTGCCCTTTGACCTGCCTGAAGCCGAGCATGAATTGACTGCTGGTTTTCATACAGAGTATGGGGGAATGAAGTTTGCAATGTTCATGCTGGGTGAATACCTTGGGTTAATGTTGATCTCTTGCATGATTGTCACACTTTTCTTTGGTGGCTGGCACGGTCCTATGTTTATAGGAGATTGGTTACCTCCGTTCTTTTGGTTTAGTTTCAAGACATTCATAGTTATCTGCTTTTTTGTCTTATTGAGAGCCGCTATTCCTCGACCACGTTATGATCAGTTAATGTCACTCGGGTGGAAAGTCATGTTACCAATTACCTTAGTCAATATTCTGATCACGGGTGCTGTGCTTTTATGGATGGAGGGTGTTGCTTAATGTTAAGTGAATTAAGAACAATGTGGGAAGTGCTAAAGCATACCTTCACTAAGGCTGAAACCGTTGAGTACCCCGAGCAAATGCCCTATCTAGCTCCCCGCTATCGAGGCCGTATCGTGTTGACTCGCGATCCCGATGGAGAAGAGCGCTGTGTGGCTTGCAATCTCTGCGCCGCAGCCTGTCCGGTGGACTGTATAGCACTGCAAAAAGATACTCGGGAAGATGGCACTTGGTATCCTGAATTTTTCAGAATCAATTTTTCTCGCTGCATCATGTGCGGAATGTGTGAAGAGGCCTGTCCAACCTATGCGATTCAATTAACGCCAGATTTCGAAATGTGTGAATACGATCGCCAAAACATGGTCTATGAGAAAGAACATTTGTTGATTAATGGAGTGGGTAAGTATCCTGATTATAACTTTTATCGAGTGTCAGGAATGAAGACCGCCTCTAAAGATAAAGGTGAGGCACTTAATGAAGCTAGACCTATAGACACGAAGAGTTTACTGCCATGAGCTTAGTTAATCGATTATTAGATCTGAGGGTCGATCATGCTTGAAATAGTGTTCTTTTATATAGCGGCAACGGTTGCTCTAATAGCCACAGTGATGGCTATGACAAGAGCAAATGCGATTCATGCTCTCATTTATCTTATTGTTTCATTACTGGCAGTTGCAGTTATTTTCTTTCTCATTGGTGCACCATTTGCTGCAGCCTTGGAGATCGTTATTTATGCTGGCGCGATTATGGTTCTGTTCGTATTTGTCATCATGATGCTTAACTTGGGAGAGAAGGGCGATAAGCAGGAACGTCAGTGGTTGAAGCCAGGTATATGGGCCGGACCCGCGGTGTTATCGGTGATTCTTTTAGTGGAATTATTGGTAGTCATCAGTGATGTGAATGGTCCAGTCTCTGTATCAGTGGTTTCGGCAAAAGAGGTCGGGCTATCACTCTTTGGGCCTTATGTATTAGCGGTGGAAATATCAGCAATGTTGCTATTAGCAGGTCTAGTTGGTTCGTTCCATCTTGGTCGTCGTTATCTCGAGAGAGATCATATCGAGAAGGGGAGTAGCCAATAATGGACGGACTTAATATCCCCCTTAATCATATTCTTCTGGTCTCATCACTTCTGTTTGCTATCGGCATGCTTGGTCTAATGATTCGGCGCAACATTATATTTATATTGATGTCATTGGAGGTAATGCTCAATGCAGCCGCATTGGCTTTTGTCGCTGCCGGCGCGCACTGGGGACAACCTGATGGTCAGGTTGTGTTTATGCTAATTCTTACCGTGGCAGCGGCAGAGGTGGCGGTGGGTCTGGGACTGGTCTTACAGGTTCAAAAGCGCTTTAAAACACTGGACATGGATCATGCCAATCGGATGCAGGGCTAATTATGAGTGAGACTATTTGGTTAATACCACTGATTCCCTTCCTGAGTTCAGTAGCCCTGATGCTTTTTGGCTCTCGCCTTAAAATAACCCATATTGGGNTTTTAGGTGTTGCATCAGTAGGTATTTCAGCCCTCTTGACATTAGTGTTGGCTGTTGAGTTTATGCAAAATCAACAGATAATTCAGGCTTCGCTTTGGATATGGATGGAAGTGGCGGGTT
>JGI26260J51721_1001280_pt1 | contig 10683 bp, 8 predicted proteins | sample SaaInlV_120m_DNA_4_FD_51721 | JGI IMG/M metagenome (IMG submission 51721)
TCTGAAGCAACAGCAATTTTTTTCGTATCTCCTTTGATCATTACACTTTTCTCCGTAATCTTTCTTTCAGAGAAAGTTGGGCCGTGGCGTTGGTTTGCAGTAATTATGGGCCTCGTTGGTGCAGTGGTTATGTTGAGGCCATCTCTTAATAGTTTCCAATTAGCTGGTTTATTTCCAATTGGGGCAGCTTTTTGTTATGCGAGTTTACATATATTAACTCGTAAAATGGGTAGAGCTGAAAAAGCTTCAACTATGTCATTTTACTTACAGTTTACCTTTATTATTGTCTCCATCACTATGGGGCTTGCCTTTGGGGATGGAAAATATGCAGATCAAGATAGTTCTGCACTTGAATTCTTATTGCGGCCTTGGGTTTGGCCCAATCAATTTGATTTGATAATAATGGCATGTATTGGTATTGCGAGTGCCGTAGGTGGTTATACAATTAGCCAGGCTTACAGATTAAGTGAAGCTGCTATAATTGCGCCAATTGAATATGTTGCTCTTGTTTTGGCAGTTTTCTGGGGAATAGCTATATTTAATGAGTGGCCAGACGGCGTGGCATGGACAGGAATAGCTTTAATTTTAAGTAGTGGCTTGTTGATGTTGTGGCGAGAGGCAATTGCCAAAAAAATTACTAATAAGAATGGCCCGTTACGAACACATAGATAAAAAAAGGCAGCTATAAAAATAGCCGCCTTTTTAGTTAATGAATTAAGTAGTAATTACGCTTTCCACCAACGTTCAGCAAATTTACCACCATCAGATGACCAATTGCCTGCAACATTATCACCATGAGCAACAGTTTTGCTAACTGCGTGAATGTGGTTTGCAAACATTGGAACAATTGCACCACCATCATCAGCGATAAGTCTCTGAGTTTCTTCGTACATTGATCGACGTTTATCAACATCCAGTTCAGCACGTGCCTCTTTAACAATACTGTTGAATTTAACTGCATCAGGTGTTGAGCGCCAATCTGTATCGTTCCATTCTGTATCATCCACATATGCTGATGAATACATCCAGTCTTCTGTTGGACGTCCACCCCAGTAGCATGTGCACCAGCCTTTTTTATTCCAAACATTTGACCAGTAACCATCGGATGGTTCACGTACAACTTCGATATCAATTCCTACCTCTTTAGCTGATGCTGCAACCAATTGTGCTGCATCTACTGCACCCGCAAATGCCGCGTCAGACGCTGACAGTTGGATTGTACCGCTGTGCCCAGAAGCTTTATAGTGCTTCATAGCTAGTTCTGGATTGAATTCCCGTTGAGGTAAGCCAGACGCATGGAATGGGTTTGCAGTAGAGATTGGATGATCATTACCAAGTGATCCATGCCCAAGTAGGATTTTATCAACCAATTCTTGGCGCTTGATTGAATGCTTGAGAGCTAGACGAAGATCTAGATTATCAAATGGCTCTGAAGTGACACGCATTGGCATAGTATAATGTAGTGTGCCAGCTATTTCCAAAATTTCAAGTGTTGGAACGCGTGCAAGCAGAGCAACAGTTTTTGGATCAACACGGTCGATTGCATCAACATCACCATTCATTACCGCACTTTGACGAGCAGCAGTATCAAGTAGTGAAATCATTTCAACTTCATCGAAATGTGCTGCGCCTTCTTTCCAATAGTTTGCATTACGTTTAAATGTAGCGCGAACTCCTGGTTCAAAGTCTTGTAAAACATATCCACCAGTACCGATGCCAGATTGTGAATCAATTTTGCCATCCATTGATGGTTTGATCAACAAATGGTAATCACTCACGATATATGGGAAACCAGCATTTGGAGCATTTAATTCCATAATAACTCTGTTTGGACCGTCAGCCTTAATAGAAGTAACTGCAGTTAGAAGTCCTCTTGCCGCTGATTTACTGTCTTCATTTCGGTGATAATCAAATGTAGCAACAACATCTTCAGAAGTTAAGGTTTTGCCGTTATGGAACTCAACACCTTGGCGTAAGTTAAATATCCAAGTTTTGGCGTCTGATGACTCATAACTTTCAGCCAATTCAGGGCGCAACTGTCCATCGCTACCAATTTCCATTAAATGGTTGCCAAAGGTCATACCAGTATTTGTCATCATTGAATTTTCAAATGTACCAGAATCAAGTGAATCTGTTGTAGAACCATGTCCCACACCGTAGCGCATAATGCCGCCTTTGTTAGGTGCCGCTGCCATAGCTTTATCTGCCATGCTTAGAGCTGATGGTAAGACAACACCTGCTGCTAATGCTGACATTACAAATTGTCGGCGGTCAATTTGACCGGTCGTTAATTTGAATTTTTGTAATGATATAAATTGTTTTTTCATAATTATTCCCTCCTTATTTTTTGTACCCAATTCTTTGTTATAATTAGTTATTTAGAATCGTTACTTGGATTACTGTTGCACAGTTATTGTTGATTTACAAAGTTAACGTTTTTTACTTTTGGTACTATCTTTAAATAATCCGGCCTTATAATTCCTATTATGAAGATTTATCTTTACAAGATGCAAGCCACTAGCTTTAATTGTAGAAATGATGCGGATAGTCTTCGCGTTTAAGGGAGGATCTATTATTGCATCCAATTTTGGGTACCATTATTCAACGCCTATTATTAGGAATAGTAACACTATTTTTTGTTTCACTAATAATTTTTAGTTCTGTTGAATTTTTACCTGGTGATTTTACCAAGCAATTCTTGGACAAGCTGCAACAGAAGATACTGTAGCTGCTTTTAGAGCAGAGCTTGGCTTGGATAAGCCTGCATATATTCGTTATTTTGATTGGATTGGAGCGGTTGCTCAAGGAGATCTTGGATACTCATTCTCTGGGCGAAGTGCATCTGGAGTTGATCGATCGAGAGCTGTTGTGGATTTGGTTGCGCCTCGATTAGGCAACACACTTTTTCTTGCTGGAATGGCTGCAATAGTCTCTGTTCCATTAGCTTTGGTTCTTGGAATTACAGCTGCGCTTTACCGAAATTCAGTTTATGATCGCTCTGTAAATGCTGTCACACTTACAACAATTTCTTTTCCAGAATTCTTCTTAGCNTATTTATTAATTTTGTTTTTNGCATCTTTATGGCCAGTATTTCCATCTTTAGCTAACGTAAATGCTGAAACTGAATTNGCTGAACGNATATATAAATGTATATTACCAGCACTAACTTTAACACTTGTAATTGTTGCTCATATGATGCGCATGACACGCGCTGCAATTATAAATTTATTAGCAAGCCCATATATTGAAATGTCACAATTAAAAGGATTGTCAAAAGCAAAGGTCATTATGCGTCATGCGCTTCCCAATGCATGGGCGCCTATTGCGACTGTTATAGCATTTAATCTAGCTTACTTGGTTGTTGGAGTTGTGGTGGTTGAAGTTGTCTTTGTATATCCAGGCATTGGTCAATTGATGGTAGATGCTGTTACAACTCGTGATATTCCAGTTGTTCAAGCTTGTGCTTTAATATTTGCAACAACCTATATCTTACTTAATCTAACAGCAGATATTATCGGTATAGTCACGAACCCAAGATTGTTGCATCCAAGATGACAGATACACCTCAAGCTTACTCTGCCGCAGCAGAAATAGGTCAAATTCGAGAACGCCGTACNTGGATACAAATCGCCAAGATTGAACTCAAAAAGGCGCCTTATTCAGCCTGGTTTGGGTTAATTGTAATTNCAATATATTTGTTTGTTGCAATCTTCGCGCCTCTGCTTGCACCTCATGGTGAGGCTGAGATATTTCCTGCATCATTTGCTCCTTGGGGTGGGGATTTTGTCTTTGGAACTGATCAAATTGGAAGGGATATATTTTCTAGATTAATTTACGGTGCTCGTAATACAATTGGAATAGCACTTGCAACGACTTTACTTTCATTTGCAATTGGTGGCTCTCTTGGCTTAATTGCAGCCATTTCTGGAGGTTGGCTAGATCAACTTTTAAGTCGCTTTGTTGATGTATTAATGGCTATTCCAGGATTAATTTTTGCACTTATGCTTCTAACTATTTTTGGATCCAGTATTTTATCCTTAATTATGATTATTGCAGTTTTAGACAGTACGCGCGTGTTTAGGCTTACACGTTCAGTTTCAGTGAGTGTTGTTGTTATGGACTATGTTGAAGCGGCGAAACTACGCGGTGAGAAATTGGGGTGGATAATGAGGCGAGAAATATTGCCAAATATCATGCCTCCATTAATCGCTGAGTTTGGACTTCGCTTTAGCTTTGTTTTCCTAACAATTGCGGCTTTGAGTTTTCTAGGACTTGGCATTCAGCCACCAACAGCAGATTGGGGGTCAATGGTTCGTGATAATGCATCTATGATACAATTTGCTAAATATGATCTCACGGCTGCATTAACTCCGATGATCCCTGCGGGCGCTATTGCACTTTTAACTGTAGCTGTGAATTTTGTAGTTGATTGGTTTTTGCACATAACAAGTGGATTAAACGATGAGCACTAAGCATGGCAAAAAAGGTGACATCCTTCTTGAAATGAAAGATATCAGAATAGATGGCTTTTCTGATGAGCGTTGGCACAAAATTATTAAAGGCATTGATCTCACTCTACATCGAGGCGAAGTTATGGGTTTGATAGGTGAGTCTGGCGCAGGTAAATCCACACTTGGCTTAGCTAGTATGGGATTTACTAAACCTGGGTGCAAAATTACATCTGGATCTGTTGTTTTTGATGGAAAAGATTTGGTAACAGCAAGTGAAGATGAAAAACGATCTCTTTGGGGTACTCGCATTGCATATGTTGCACAATCAGCAGCTGCTTCTTTTAACCCTGCACATCGATTATTAAATCAAACAGTTGAAGCAAGTCTCAATCAAAATTTACAATCGCGAGATTTAGCAGAAGCAGACGCGCGAAATTTNTATAANCAATTACAATTGCCTGATCCTGAAAATATTGGAGATCGATATCCTCATCAAGTTTCTGGAGGTCAATTACAACGCATGATGACTGCCATGGCGATGTCACCACGCCCTGATCTAATTATCTTTGATGAACCAACAACAGCTCTCGATGTGACAACTCAAGTAGAAGTGCTGGTAGCAATGCGTGCTATAGTTGAAAAATTCAACACTGCGGCATTATACATTACACATGATTTAGCTGTAGTTGCGCAAATGGCTGATATAATTAAAGTATTGCGGTATGGTAAAGAGGTGGAAGAGGCTGATACTCGTAAGATGCTTAAATCCCCCAAAGAAGAATATACTAAGTCTCTTTGGTCAGTACGTGCATTGGAAAAAGCTGAAGGCTCCCAGTGATGATATTATATTATCGATTAACAATGTAGATGCTGCCTATAATGGTTCATTAAAGGTATTGCATGATGTAAATATTAGAATTCCTAGGGGACGTACAGTTGCCGTTGTAGGTGAAAGTGGTTCAGGAAAATCAACAACTGCCAGGGTAATAACAGGCTTGTTGCCACCTATGGTAGGCAACGTTGAGTTTAATGATAAGACACTTCCTGCAGAGCTTAAAGACCGCACTAAAGATCAATTACAACGCATTCAGATGATCTATCAAAGTGCAGATACTGCAATGAATCCAAGGCAAACAATTGCCGAAATTATTGGCAGACCTCTAGAATTTTACCATGGTCTGTCTGGAATGCAGAAGCAGGACAGAGTTCTTGAGTTATTGAAAATGATAGAACTTGATGAGAGTTTCTATGATCGCTTCCCAAGTGAGTTATCGGGGGGTCAAAAACAGCGCGTTTGTATTGCTCGCGCACTTGCGGCTGATCCTGAAATCATCATTTGTGATGAAGTTACCTCTGCACTAGATCAAATTGTCCAAGAAGGTATATTGAAGCTTCTTTTGAATTTACAAAAAGATTATAATATTACTTATCTGTTCATTACACATGATATTGCTGTTGTTAATGCGATTTCAGATGAAATAGTTGTCATGTACCAAGGAGCGGTAATCGAGCAGGGCTTGAAGAGTGAAATTATGTCGCCACCACATCCAGAATACACTCAACTTTTACTTAATTCTGTTCCTGAAATGGATCCAGATTGGCTAACAAAATTAGTTAAATCTAGATAAGTAATAGATCCTTCAGCTTAATAACTACTAATGAAAAGTATTTTATTATTATGTTTGATTAGCTGATTTTTTGTGGCTGTCGTAACTTGCGCCAAGCTCAGATCGCAGAAAATCACCAAAATGTATTGGTTCAAACTGTGGATCACCCGTACCTTTTAGAGGTTTTATGATTGTATTGACGTGTGGATCAAAGAAGAATGGAATTGAATATCGCTCTTTTCCTGAGCGGTTTATAACTCGATGAGGCGTAGATTTAAGTAAACCGTTAGATAACCGGTTGAGCATGTCACCAACGTTTACCACAAATGTACCATCAATTTTAGGGACGTCGATCCAATCACCATGGGGCGTTTGGACTTGTAGACCTCCAATACCATCTTGTGCAAGAAGTGTAAGTGCTCCAAAATCAGTATGTGGCGCGGAACCATATAAATCATCAGGGCTAAGTATTGGACTTGGTGGATAGTGCAATAATCTAAGCCATGTAGTAGGTAAATTAAATGCCGGCATAAGTTCATTGGGTTTGGCATTGCAAGCTTCCGCAGCAATACTGATGAGACGTTTTCCTAAGGTGGACATTTGTTCTGTGTAAGCAGTTAGCGTATTACGAAAACCAACAATATGAGGCCACTGATTGGGGCCTGATAGATATTCATGTGGTTTTTCATCGCTTTCACGCATCATCATGAAACTGCTAGATTGATTTGGTTTTTTTACATCTGCAAGTTTTGAATTAACATCAGTTGAGGTGTTTATTGGAATGTATCCGCGATGGTTTTTATCAAGTAATATTGTCCGCTTTTCTGCTTCATTCAATCTGTGAAAATTTTTCGAAGCTTTAAAAGTTTCATCAATAAGTAATTGAGAAACGCTATGGTTTTTTATATAAGCAAATCCTGCTGTGGAATATGCATCTGCAAATTTTGATACGACACTATCATGAGGGTTTGAAAGGTCTATAATAGCAATCTTAGTAAAGTCAGGCATTTGCGGCCTTCAGGAAGAATTTATAAGAATTATCTTTAAGGTATGTCTTGATTTTTAAAAACTAATTTAAGAATTCTTTTAAATCAATATGTCTATTCAATAAAATTATTTGTTTTAATTTTAAACTCCTTAATCTGCATGAAAAGAATTGGAAGCATTAGCACCAATCCTATGGCCATGGTTGCTAAACCTGGCGCAATAAAAAAGAACGAAACAATTGCTACCCACCAACGCTGCCATTTTTGTAATGAAGAAATAAAGTACCCAGAGAATGCAACCCCAAGAGATGCTATTCCTAACATTGCCCCAATAAGTGTAACTGTAAACAACCACCAAGTGAAACCGTCTGCAATAAGCAACAAGGCCGGTGAATAAACAAAAACAAAAGGTACAAGAGCTTTTGCAATTCCGAGCCGAAATGCAGTATTACCAGTTTTAAATGGGTTGGAACCAGCAATACCTGCGGCGGCATATGCAGCCAATGCAACTGGTGGCGTAATATCTGCTAGTACGCCATAATAAAAAACAAAGAAATGTGCTACAATTGGCTCTACATTCAGCACAGCTAATGCTGGCGCCGCCACAGCTACTAATATTATGTATGTGGCCGTTGTAGGTATTCCTGCACCCATTATGATGCATGAGATAGCTATTAAGATTAAAGAGGTAAACAATGCCCATTGAGCTACGCTAAAATAACCAAGTAAGGGCAGAGAGCTCAAAAGCGTACCAATGTCTGTTGCTGTCTGAACAACAACATATCCCAATCGAAAGCCAACACCAGTTAAGGTGACTACACCTACGACTATTCCTACTGTTGCTGCTGCTGCACCTACCGCCAAAGTATTTTTTGCGCCAGCTGCCAAACTATCCCATAAATCTTTTAAAGAAAGCCTGTGGTTGGGATTAAGGAAGCCAACAACAACACATGCAATGATGCCATAAACTGCTGCAAAATCTGGAGTTTTGCCCGATAGGATCATGTAGACTAAGATGAGTAGTGGAATAAGGCTAAGCCAATGATCTTTTAAAACTATTCCAAGTCTTGGTAATTCTTCTGATCTCAATCCACGTAAGCCTAATTTTTTAGCTTCTAAATGCACCATAATGAAAATGCCAAAATAGTGCAGTAAAGCAGGAAAAAGTGCTGCGGCTAGTACATCACGCAGTGGGATCTCTAAATATTCAACCATTATAAATGCTGCAGCACCCAAAATTGGAGGAGTGATTTGACCGCCAGTTGAAGATGTNGCCTCAACAGCACCCGCAAAATGTGCTGGGTAACCAACGCGCTTCATTGCNGGGATGGTAAGTGCGCCGGTTGTNACAGTATTAGCAATTGATGAGCCTGATATTGTTCCCATAAAAGCACTTGAAAAAATTGCAACTTTTGCTGGGCCACCAGAATATCGTCCAGCAATTACCATTGCCATATCGATAAACAATTGACCTAGACCAATGCGCGTAGCCAAAACACCAAATAAAATGAAAAGGAAAACATATTGAGCCATTACTCCTATGGCAATTCCGTAGATGCCTTGGTTTGTCATGTATAAATGATTAATAATGCCGAGCCAGGATGATCCGCCATGTTTTAGTGCACCAGGCATTATAGGGCCAAAATATGCGAACCCGATAAAAATCAAACCAATAATTGGAAGCGTAGGTCCAACACTTCGCCTGGCAGCTTCAAGAGTAAGAATGAGTAAAGCTGAACCCATGAAAACATCAAATTGTGATGGGTTGCCTACACGCTGGGCCAAAGCTGATGCAGGTAATAATGGTAAATACATAGCAGCTGTGACAGCCAAAAATGCAAAAATAATATCAATTAATGGAATTCCATCAAGCCTATACCAAGCCTTGGGGGATAATGTATCGCTAGTTTTTCGTGCTCCAAATAATAAAAACACTAGTCCTAAAACAAATGATAAGTGGATGCCACGGTGAACTAATTCGCGAACCAAACCAAATCCTGATGCATAAAAATGATAAACTGACATTAAAACCAGTATCAATGAGATCATAAACCCTAAAGTTTTTCCAGTTTGGCGAAATGCTGTTTCAGGGTCAAATTTACGTTCAATATCAGCTAGCTGTTCTGGAGTAAGTTCAGGAGTGGTGTCTGTAGACATAATTAGTTCCATGTAAGAAAAAAATATAGCCTCAGGCACATGAGCGCCTGAGGCCTAATTGTTTGTTTATGATTTATTTAACTAAACCAACTTCACGATAGAAACGTTCTGCTCCTGCATGTAAAGGTACACCTACACCAGCTAAAGCTGTATCTGGAGTAATAGTTTTACCTTTGGCATGACCCACATCAAGTAATTTACGTGACTCTTTGTTCCATAACGCTTTTGTGATATTATAGATTAACTCTTCATCTTCAGACGCTGAAGTAAACCATTGAGCGCCAACTGATACTGTTGAAGTTTTTGCAACACCTTCATATGTTCCAGCTGGAATATCAGAAGAAGCAAAGAAACCATACTTGTCAGTCAAGGCACTAGCGCCCGCACCATCGATAGGTACAAGTTTAATGTCAGCTGCAGATGCTAATTCAACTAGAGAACCAGTTGGGTATCCAGCAACTACAAAAAATGCATCAATTTTACCATTACGCAATGCTTCAGCGGCTGCACCACCTTTAAGAGCTTCTGCTGTGACGTCATCAGAAGATAGGCCATTTGCTTCTAAAATTAAATTTGCATCTACATATGTGCCAGATCCAGGCTCATCCAATGAAACGCGCTTACCAGCTAAGTCTGCCACAGAGTTGATACCACTGTCTGCTAAAGCAACTAGGTGAATATGTTCTTCAAATAATGCTGCGATTGTTCTTAGATCAGTAGCAGGTTTGCTTCCTTCCATGGTACCTGTTCCGGTATAAGCCCAATAAGCAACATCAGACTGTGCAAAGCCAGAATTACGCAAACCAGAAATTATTGCATTAACGTTATCCACAGAACCTCTTGAAGACACAGCAGAGGCTATTAGGCCATCAACGCCACAAGATCCACCTTTGCCACACTCACGTGAGCCTGGTGGTTTAGAAATTGCATTAGCAATCACACCGCCAACAGGATAATAAGTATAAGCTGTTCCGCCTGTTCCTATTGTAAAGAAGTTTATGTCTTGGGCAGATGCGTTCCCTGCAAGACCAAGCGCTAATACAGCACTTAAGGCAGCTGTTTTAAATAATTTAATCATTTTTTTCCCTTTTTGTTTTTTTTAAAATTATATCTGTTCAGAAGATTAACTAGTTAATTAACCATTTCAGATGTAATGAACTCTATAATTTAGAAATATTATGGAACACTAATTCAGATGAAACTTCAATAAAGAATGTTCGCTTTTTTTCGTTTAAATTAAAAATATAAAAATCATTATCATATTTTATTTAGAAAAATGTAATAAATACAGTTAATTATACTATCTTACGTAAATTTTCTCAACTCAAAGACATAACACAACTATATAAAAATTGATTTATGTGTATTTAATATTAAAGTAATATCGATTTATTTTAATTGAGGAAACTAATGTCTGAAAATAAGCGCATTTTGGTTTATGGAGATTCAAATAGCTGGGGATATTTAGATGATGGTAGTGGG
>JGI26260J51721_1001281_pt1 | contig 10679 bp, 8 predicted proteins | sample SaaInlV_120m_DNA_4_FD_51721 | JGI IMG/M metagenome (IMG submission 51721)
AAACCGCTCCCAGCTGCCAGTGTCGTTCTTCCGAAATTCGATACAGACGCCATGAGCGCATACTGTGTACCGGTATAAGTACGACTGGTGAAATACGAGATAAACGAGACAAACGCGACGGTTGCAAAGGCTTGAAAGAAATTATCAACCAAAAGCGCAAGCATAAGCAGATTTGTATTTGGGCCAACCACGGCGATCAGCGCAAACATGAGGTTGGCACCCGCCATGGCAATGCCGGCAACAAAAAGTCCTCGGATGACACCGAAGCGCGTGTTGATCAATGCCGGCAACAAAAAGTCCTCGGATGACACCGAAGCGCGTGTTGATCACCGCGCCCAGCAACGAAAACCCAGCGGTGACTAGCCCACCAAAAAATTTCTGATACAGGCTGATTTCGTCGCGCGAGAACCCAACTTCGACATAAAACACCAGCGACATACGCCCGAGCATCGCTTCGCCGAGTCGAAAGACGAGCAGAAGCAACAGCACCGAAAGTGCGAGGCGAAAACCGCAGCGCTGAAAGAACTCGGCGAAAGGCGCTATTAGTGTTGTTTTAATCCAGTCGCTCAAACTTGGCGACTCACTTTGTGCCACCGCGGCTCCTACAGCCTCTTCGCCTTCGTTGGGGGGCCTAGGAGTAAGGAGCACCAGTAGAGCGAGCACTGCAACCATAGCCGCTAAGACGAGATACACGCGATCCCAGCTCATGCCGATTGTTTCGCCGCCTAATGCCACCGCGAGCGCACCACCGATAAAGCCATAACCGGCAAACCAGCCCGTGGTGCTAACCGCTGCCGCATACGGCATTTTTCTATCCATCTCTTCACGGTTAAACAGCATGATGCGGTAGGCATCAACGCTGATATCGAGTGTCGCAGAACAAATAGCGATACCGAGTGCCAGCAGGCTGATCTGCACGAGACTCACGCTAGGATCGCTTAGGCCAAGGCCGAGAACCAGCAGCGACATACCCGCAAGGCAGAGCACAATCCATGACCTGCGCTGGCCAAGGCGTTTACCTAGGAAAGGTAAAGACATGCGATCAACAAAAGGCGCCCACAGCCAATTGACCGCATATACCGTGGCGATCACGCCAAAAAAACCTATCGCCGACCGCGAAAGGCCTGACTGCTGCAGCCAAAGCGTTAGCACCGACCCATGCAGAACCCACGGAAACCCACTACAAAAACCGAATAGCAACACAGCGAGAAATCGCCTGTCGCGAAGCTGGGCTAGGGTCTCGACGAAAGACAATGAATCGCGCTGAGTCGCCTGCAAGATTAGTCTCTGAAATTATTAAACTGCAGGGGTATATCGAGCGGAAGCTCTCGCAGAAAGGCGATGACTTCTTGCAAATCGTCGCGCTTTTTGCCGGTTACGCGTAACTTGTCGCCCTGAATCGCTGTCTGCACTTTCAGTTTTTTATCTTTGATCTGCTTCACGAGTTTGCGAGCAATGTCAGACTCGATACCTTGCTGCACAGTCACCGCAAGCGTTGCGCGCTGCCCGCTAAGCTGAACCTCTCCTTCGCTGAGGCTTTTCACATCGACTCCGCGCTTGACGAGTTTGCCCCGAAGAATCTCGAGCATTTGTTGCAGCTGAAAGTCCACCTCGGCTGTCAGCGTGATTTCGTTTTCCTTCGCTAAGGCGAAGGATGCATCAATTCCTTTAAAATCGAAGCGTGTGCCTACCTCTTTGTTGGATTGTTCCATCGCGTTGCGCACTTCGTGAACGTCAACCTCGGACACGATATCGAATGTTGGCATTGGGTGTCTCCTAAATAGTCGTGGCGGCTGATGCCGCTAGCCAGCAAGTAACCTAGAGCTTGCTGGTGAGGTAATGTTACCATCATCATCTACGCGAAGCCTCCCAATCAAAACTCGGGGGGAACTCGCCTCAAAATGAGCAGATTGTGAGCCAATTCCAACCCTTTCGACTTCTACTAGCTGCCTCTTTACTCGCTTTTACAGCGATATTGGGCTCGCTATTAAGTGGCAGCGTCGATCTGTCATTTAGCGACCTCATGAGCTATGTGCTAGGCGACCTTCCTGATCTGCAGCGTCAGGTGTTCGAGGATATCCGGCTCCCTCGCACCCTGGCCGCGTTCGTCACGGGCGCAGCGCTCGCGCTCGCCGGCGTCCTTATGCAAGTGCTGCTGCGCAACCCTCTCGCCGATCCCTATATTCTCGGCCTCTCGGGTGGCGCAGCCGTCGGTGCGCTGGCAAGTATTATGCTGGGACTTGGCGGCTGGTGGCTCTCGAGCACCGCTTTTGTCGGCGCGCTTATTTCCGTAGGCGTTGTCTTTGGTATTGCCAGCCGCGCGGGCAGTTGGTCGACAACGCATCTCTTGCTTACCGGTGTCGTAGTCTCAGCCGGTTGGGGCGCGCTAATCAATCTGATGCTCTCGACGAGTGCGAGCGCTAGCGTGCAAGGCATGCTGTTTTGGCTTATGGGAGACCTCAGCCAAAGTAGCGTCGGGCCCGCACAAATCGGGGTATTAGTCGTTGGCGCCGCCCTCGCTATGCGCGCGGCGCGCTCACTCAATGTCCTTGTGCGAGGTGACCTCGTCGCGGCCAGTCTTGGGGTCGATATTAAACGCCTGCGTCTCAGCCTTTTCTTTGGCGCCTCGCTGCTCACCGTTATCGCAGTCACTACCGCCGGCAGTGTCGGCTTCGTCGGTCTGGTTGTGCCTCATATGCTGCGATTAATCGGGGCGCGCGACCATCGCGTCCTCATCCCTTTTTCGCTTCTGACAGGCGGCACATTTCTTGTTGTTGCCGACACGCTCGCGCGCACACTCCTCGCGCCTCAGCAACTGCCCGTGGGCGTGATCACCGCGCTTATCGGCGTACCTAGCTTTATCGCCATACTTAGGAGCACTCCGAGCAAATGACCCCGCTTCTTACAGCGAACTCGCTCTCGCTGCGTGCCGGCTCTCGGACGCTGTGCTGCGATCTGAGCTTCAGTATAAACACGGGTGAGCGCTGGGGTTTGCTCGGGAAAAACGGCGCAGGGAAAACGAGTTTGCTGCATACGCTCGCGGGTTTAAGAACACCTGCCGCAGGGGATGTATTACTTGGCGACCAAAACCTATCGACGCTGAGCTCTGCTCACATCGCCCTTCACATAGGGCTGTTGCTCCAAGAGTCAGTCGATGCGCTGCCCTCTACTGTTATAGAAACGGCCTTACTCGGTCGCCACCCGCATGCCCGGGGGCGACTTTTCGACAATTCGGAAGATCTTGGCCTCGCTTACGAATCATTGCGCCAACTAGGCATTGAAAGCCTCGCCTCGCGCGCTGTTACCTCCCTTTCGGGCGGTGAACGGCAACGTTTGGCGCTCGCCATGTTGCTAGCGCAACAACCCCGTCTTTTGCTCTTAGACGAGCCTAGTAATCACTTAGACTTAGGCTTTCAAACACAACTGATCACCCTGCTGCTTTCGCAGGTTGGCGGCAAAAGCGAAGCGACGACCGAGCTCTCGGCGCCGAACCATCACACGCCTAAAGAAGCCGCGGTGATCATGGCCACTCACGATATCAATTTAGCTGCGCGGGTCTGCGACAACATTGTGTTAATGGTAAGTGATGTCGAGACCTTAGTTGGAAGCGCCGAGGAAATACTCACCGAAGAAACCCTCGGCAGGGCGTATGATTGCCCGATAGCGCGGGTCGAGCATAAGGGTAGAACGTTGTTCTACCCTGTCTAGAAACCCTTGCGATTAGACGCCCGAGCCCTAAAGAATCAGATTACGAATATCGCTTAGCACTTTCTCGAGGTAGGTGACGAACAGTCCGCCGTCAACACCATTTACCGCCTTGTGGTCATACGACAGAGTGATCGGAAGCATCTGGCGTGGCACAAATTGCCCCCCGATATACTGAGGCTTTATCTGCGTCTTCGCGACACCTAAGATCGCAACCTCAGGGGCGTTCACTATAGGCGTAAATCCAGTGCCGCCAATAGCGCCCAAGCTTGAGATAGTAAAGCAGGCGCCCTGCATTTCCTCTCGCGACAACTTGCGATCTTTCGCCTTATTCGAAAGCTCTATAACCTCTGCCGCGAGCTCCCAGAGACTTTTCTTGTCTACGTCACGCACAACCGGAACCACAAGACCGGCCTCCGTCGCCACCGCCACGCCAATGTGAATATACTTTTTCTGAATTAAGTGCTCGCCCGAGGAATGCAGCGACACATTAAACTGAGGCAGCTCTGCTAAAGCGCCAGCGCAGGCTTTCAGCAAGAACGGCAAGAAAGTCATCTTGACGCCCTTCCGTTGTGCTTCGCCTTTGAGGCTCGCCCTAAACTCTTCGAGGTCGCTAATATCTATTTCATTAAACTGCGCCACGTGCGGCACTGCGTTCCAGTTGCGCTGCATATTAATTGCGGTGAGCTTGTGCAACTTGCTGCGCGGCACTTCTTCGATCTCGCCAAACTGACTAAAATCGATATCAGGTACTGCAGCAATCCCAACGCCTGTCAGTGCCGTCGCGGGTGTATTAATACGTGTTTTAACAAAACCATGAATGTCTTCTTTGATGATGCGCGACTTTGCCCCGCTCCCACGCACCTGCGTAAGGTCGACGCCGAGTTCGCGCGCGAGCTTGCGCACCGCAGGGCCCGCATAGACTTTGGCTGACTCGGCGCCGGGCACAGGAGCCTGAATGCTCGGCACCGACTGCGGCTCGGGTACGGAGGCAGGCGGCTGTGGTTTACTTGGTTCGGACTCGTTTGAGATCGGCTGGACCGGCGGTGCTAAAGGCGCAGATTCAACCGCAGCGGCTGCTGTTAGGATACGCACGATGCTCGTGCCCGCCTTAACTTTGTCGCCAACGCTGACGAGTATTTCTTGTACTTCACCTGCTCGATCTGCGGGGACATCCATCGCCGCTTTGTCCGATTCGAGCGTCATAAGCGTGTCGTCGACAGTAAGCAGGTCACCTACCGCGACTTGAATCTCAATAATCTCCACTTCGTCTTCGGTTCCAATATCGGGCACGACGATATCGAACGAAACCGGTGCTGTGACGGCCGCCGTGCCGAGCCCAACGTCCGCTGGTTGCTCGGCGACTTGTTCAGCCTTCTCGTTATCCGGAGTCGCAGCGACATCGGGGATTACGGCCGATTCAACGCCTGCCTCGACTTCGAGCGTGAGAATCACACTACCACTGCTTACCTTGTCACCAAGGTTAACCTCGAGGCTTTTAACAATGCCGCTCCTGGGCGCAGGAATCTCCATTGCCGCTTTATCACTCTCTAACACGAGAAGAGAATCTTCCTCGGCTACTGTGTCGCCGACAGCGACAAGAAGCTCGATGACTTCGACATCGCTCGCATCACCCAAATCTGGTACTAGAATTTTTTCTATAGCCACCGCTTCGCTGCTCCCAAAATGATTCGACTCAAATCGCACGCCTCTCGCTAATGCGTGAGCGGATTAGGTTTATTCTGGTCGATGCCTTCTTTCTTCATAAAGGCAGTGATTTGTTTCGCTTCGATCAACCCGCGCGCGCGCAGTTCGGTGAGCGTTGCCAAAACAATAAATTTGGCGTCCACCTCGAAGAAATGACGCAGCTTCTCGCGGCTATCGCTACGACCGAAACCGTCGGTGCCTAGCACCTTGTAAGTGTCTGGAACGAATTCTCTAATCTGGTCCGAGTACGACATCATGTAATCGGTAGTCGCGATAACAGGGCCCTGCTTACTGCCGAGCTGCTCGGTGACAAACGGCTTCTTTATCTTAGCCGCAGGATTAAGCATATTTTCGCGAGAAACCGTCAGCGCTTCTCTGCGCAATTCGTTAAAACTCGTTACGCTCCAAACGTCGACGTGAGCTCCAAATTCTTCGCGCAGCTTAGCTGCCGCCTTTCTTACCTCACGAAGTATAGTTCCGCTGCCTAAGAGACGAACTCTAAGCGCGCTTAACTCTTTTTTAGGCTTTGTCGTTGCATAGTCCGTTGCATCGCCATCTTCTAGCAAATACATGCCACGAATGATGCCTTCTTCAACGCCCTCGGGCATTTCTGGCTGCACGTAATTCTCATTCATGGTGGTGATGTAATAAAACACCGACTCCATTTCGTCGTACATACGGCGGAGTCCATCCTGAATGATGACTGCAAGCTCATAGGCATAGGTAGGGTCGTAAGTGACGCAATTTGGAATAGTGCCTGCCAAAATATGACTATGGCCATCTTGATGCTGCAACCCTTCGCCATTAAGTGTTGTGCGCCCTGCTGTTGCACCAATAAGAAATCCACGCGCCTGCGAATCACCGGCGGCCCAGCAGAGATCTCCCACGCGCTGAAAACCGAACATCGAGTAATAAATGTAAAAAGGAATCAACGGATAGTTGCTAACGCTGTAAGACGTCGCGGCGGCGAGCCATGCCGAAAATGCGCCGGCCTCGCTAATGCCTTCCTCAAGCATCTGCCCCTGTTTATCTTCGCGGTAAAACATGACTTGATTAGAGTCGGCGGGGTCATAGAGTTGGCCGACTGATGAGTAGATTCCCATTTGCCTAAACATGCCTTCCATACCGAAAGTACGCGCCTCATCAGGAACGATCGGTACAACACGCTGACCAATCTCCTTGTCCTTCGCAAGCGTTGAGAGCATGCGTACAAAAGCCATCGTCGTGGAGACTTCGCGCTCACCGCTACTCTTGAGCTGCGAGTCAAAGGCACTCAGTGTTGGAACCGGCAATGGAGTTGTCACACTGCGACGCTGTGGAACAGGTTTGCCGAGAGGCTCGCGCACTTTGCGCATGTATTTAAGCTCGAGGCTATCTTGGGCCGGCCGGTAATAGGGCACTTCCTCGAGCTTATCGTCGGGAATTGGAATACCAAACCGGTCACGGAACTTTTTGAGTGACTCGACGTCCAGTTTCTTAACTGAGTGGGCGTTATTCTGGGCCTCGGCAGTATCGCCAAACGCATAGCCTTTGACGGTTTTCGCCAAAATTACTGTTGGCTTACCGCTCGCGCGCGCGGCCTCAGCGTAAGCTGCATAGACTTTATAAGGATCGTGGCCGCCACGATTGAGCGCCATAATATCGTCGTCCGAAAGATGCTCGACCATCTTGAGCAGCTCAGGGCTTTTACCGAAGAAATTCTCGCGCGTGTACGCGCCACCCCGGGCCACGTAATTCTGATATTCGCCGTCTACTACTTCGTTCATGCGCGCCTGCAGGATTCCGTCTTTATCGGCCTGCAGCAGCGGGTCCCAATGCCTTCCCCACACCACTTTAATCACATCCCAGCCAGCGCCGCGGAATACGCCCTCAAGCTCTTGGATGATCTTGCCATTGCCGCGCACAGGCCCATCTAAACGCTGAAGGTTGCAGTTGATCACGAAGATCAAATTATCGAGCTTCTCGCGCCCTGCCTTGCTGATCGCGCCAAGTGATTCTGGCTCATCGGTTTCCCCGTCGCCAAGAAAAGCCCAAATTTTGCGTCGGCTATTGTCGAGCAGACCGCGACTGGTCTGGTATTTCAGCAGGTGAGCTTGGTAGATCGCCTGGATAGGTCCTAACCCCATCGACACCGTTGGAAACTGCCAATAGTCCGGCATCAACCAAGGGTGTGGGTAGGATGACAGTCCATTGCCATCAACCTCTTGACGGAAATTATCGAGTTGCTTCTCATCGATACGCCCCTCGAGATAAGACCGCGCATAGATACCCGGCGACGAGTGCCCTTGATAGTAGATGAGATCACCTTCATCGTGTTCATTGGGACCCCGGAAGAAATAGTTGAAACCAACGTCATAGAGCGTCGCCGCCGATGAGAACGTTGAGATATGCCCACCGATACTCGCATTGCGCATGTTTGCGCGCATAACCATGGCCATCGCGTTCCATCGCACAATGCCGCGAATCTCTCGCTCCATAAACATATCGCCTGGCATACGATCTTCGGTCGTTGGACTGATGGAATTACGATAGTCGGTGTAAACCGCCGTGGAATCTTCGCGAGGATCAACGATCGAAGCGCGGGCAGACAGTGTGTTCAGCAGGTAATGTGCTCGGTCTGAACCCTCTTCATCGATCACTGAATTCAGCGCGTCTAGCCATTCTTTGGTTTCTTCGGGGTTTATATCTTGATGTTCGCTCATCGATCTCATCCTTACCCTGTCAATATTAGTAAAGCTAAAGCTTTATAAAATAGGTGTAACTAAATTACAAGATACCAAGATTTTAGTCTTGATCAACTAACGATTCCAGTTTCATTACGAAATTATGTAGTAAAACTACATAAAAATAGAAAAGACAGAGTATGAATGCTGCTACCAGGTATTTCGCCGACAACCCTCTTCCAGTTAGAATCCGACCAATGTGAGAACAGCAACGACCACAAGCCACACTATTTGACTGCGCTCTAGCAGGCCGCTGAGCGCTTCGATCTCGGCGCCCATAGCCGCCTCGTCACAGTCCGCGTTCTGGACTTCATCTGCGGCCGGCTCAGAGAGAGCACAACGAGCCCAGTCTGCGATTAATTGGGCGTTATCGCTTGTCGTATTAAACTCCCACAGATGGCGGCGAAGACGAGAAACACAGCTATTGAAGTCTCCAACAAGAGAGAAGGTAATTGCCAGCAATCGGAGTGGCACCCACTCGATGATAGCGATAATCTTTTCGAGAGGCATCGCCAGTCGCCGATCTTCGCCCCTGCAGAGTTCGGATCTGAGCTGATAGCTGACATAGCCGAACATGACGCCTTCGGGCCCTGCTAGCATATAGAGCGTGTACATCATAAACATACGCTCAAAGCTTCTGTAGGCGAGCAAGCGCTTAAATCGACCAACGAGCGCCGAGCCGTCTACTGCATTCGGGGGTACTTCGAGGCTAAGCTCCGCCTGTAAATAGTCAACACATCCCTGCCTATTGCCTGCGCTCCAAGACTTTAAGAAGTCTCTTGCGAGCCTGCCAGGCTGAGTTCTGTCCATGGCAAAGAGGAGAACAAACAGATGCAGGAGCATCGTCGCTACACCGTAGAACGCCCCTTCAGCCAGCGCCTCAAGAACCATCACCGCGCCAAGCAAAACGCCGTAAATTGCACCTAAGGCTACCGAAAGCCTAAATTTTTCATCTATTTTGAGCTTGCCAACCGATTTGCGCAGCGCTAGCTGATAGCGCCCAAACCAAGAGTCGTCAAAACGATCGACCTCTTTAAGCCAGGTTGCCGTTAAAATAAGACCCAATAAAATAACTAAAAATTTCACGCATCATCCTCGCTCGAATACCCACGATTTCTCACCTAGACCCTGCATCCTAATGCTTACGACGACACTCGGAGTCTCGCGATCTCGCTGTTGAGCTTTTGCCAATCAAAGCCCACACCCGGATCGGTCTTTCGCCCAGGCGCTATATCACTATGACCGACAATGCGATCAGTCGTTACATCGGGGTAATAAAATTCTAACGCAACAAGAATCGCAGCAAGGGAAGCATACTGCGCTTCTTCGTAAACATCGCAATCGGTTCCTTCTAGCTCGATGCCGATCGAGAAATCGTTGCACTCTTCTCGCCCTCTGTGCTCAGAGCGGCCAGCATGCCATGCGCGGCGGTCAAAGTTGACGAATTGAACAACCTTGCCTGAACGCTCTATCAGCACGTGCGCGGAGACTTTAAGCCCAGCGATCTCCTCGAAATAAGGATGCTCACTGCTCTCTAACTGATTGCAAAAGAATCGTTGGATCGCCCCACTGCCGTATTCCCCCGGCGGCAAACTAATGCTGTGCACCACAACAAGGTCAATAGAGACGCCAGCGGGACGCTCGCCAAAATTAGGCGAGGCCACCTGCTCTGCCGGGACAAGTTCGCCCTTGGTAATACTGTATTTCATATCAAGTTAATCGTTCTCTGCACACTCACGATCTCTAGCATACGCCAGCACAGCGCGCCCCGCATACCCTCTATTCCTATTCTATCGACCTTGCGCCATACTTCTGCTATCACCCTTTCGATGTCTAAAACTTCCGCTGTTACGCAGGGCCCGCAATGCAAACACTCCACACCCCCCTTCATCGACCCGCAGGGGAAGACGTCACTAAAATCGTCACGATGACCTTAGAGGAAGATATCGGCAGCGGCGACATTACCGCCTCTTTAATTCCCGCCGGTCGCGCAGCCACCGCTAAAATCCTTGGGCGCGAAGCAGGCATTCTTTGTGGAACGTCCTTTGCAGACGAAGTTTTTGCGCAAGTCGCTCTAAACTCAGGCAATGTTACAATCGATTGGCATGTCCAGGATGGCGAACCAGTCAACGCGGGCACGGTGATTGCTACCCTCTCGGGGTCTGCGCGCAGCATCCTTACAGGTGAGCGCAGCGCGCTCAATTTGTTGCAAACACTCTCTGCCACCGCTTCGACGAGCCATCGCTATGCGACATTGGTGCAACACACAAAGGTGAAAATTCTTGATACGCGGAAAACCTTACCCGCACTGCGCGTGGCACAGAAATACGCAGTGCGTGTTGGTGGCTGTGACAATCACAGGATCGGGCTTTTCGACGCCTTTCTAATCAAAGAGAATCACATTGCGGCGTGCGGCGGCATCGCAGCATCAGTGCAGCGCGCCAGAACACTCAACAGTGCTTTGCCAGTCGAGGTCGAAGTGCAATCGATGAGCGAGCTAGACGAAGCCATCGCCGCTCGTGCGGATATTGTCATGCTCGACAA
>JGI26260J51721_1001288_pt1 | contig 10653 bp, 10 predicted proteins | sample SaaInlV_120m_DNA_4_FD_51721 | JGI IMG/M metagenome (IMG submission 51721)
GATCACACAGGTTCATGTCGCTAACAATCAACGGGTAGAAGTTACTGATTTGCTATTCACCCTTGATCAATCGGATTACCTGATTGCATTGCAGCGCGCTCAGTCAGATCTGGAGAAAGCTCGCCAGCAGTTGGCTGCCGGTGATGCCGGAGTTGAGGCAGCACGAGCAGGCTTGGAAGCGGCCTTGGCGAACGAAATGAAGAGCGCGAAAGATTTTGAGCGTTTAAGCCGTCTCTACGAACAGGACTCGGGCACGATATCAGAACGAAGGTTGGAAATGTCGGAGGCATCCTTGATCGCTGCAACTGCGCAGGTCGTTGCCGCTCGGGCGAATATACAACAGGCAATCGACGCCAAAGGTGGCGATGACGACAGCAGTAATGCGTATTTGAAATCGGCACAAAGCGCATTGACCAAAGCGCAACTAGATCTCGACAATACCTATGTTCGTGCCGGGAAATCAGGCGTGATTACTGATCTTCGTGCGGAGGTGGGTCAGTTTGCTGGTGTCGGCAAGCCGGTAATGACTCTGGTGGCGACAGATGATCTTTGGGTCAATGCTGCTTTTACAGAAAACAACTTAAGCGCCCTTACCGAAGGTACCGAAGTCGAGCTGCTCTTTGACACGTTGCCGGGACGGGTTTACGAGGGATATGTTCTATCTGTCGGTTTAGGTGTTAGTGCGTCCACAAATACCCAGCCAGGGACTTTGCCGTCCATTCAGAATAATCGTGATTGGCTGCGTCAAGCCCAGCGGTTTCCCGTTCAAATAGAAATAGCCGATCTTTCCGACCCGCATCTCAGATCTGCCCTGCGAATGGGTGGTCAGGCATCGGTAGTAGCATACGGTGACGGGCTATGGATTTTGGACACGTTGGCCTGGCTGAGCATTCGGGTTAGAAGTTACCTGTCTTATGCCTATTGAAGCACGACGAACGTTCCGGCTTGCGCTAACCGTAACCATCGCCTTGGTCTTGGCGTACGGAAGTGGAATTTCTGTGCCTTATCTGGCGCCGTTACTGGCCCTCATTCTGACCTTAAAGCCAGCGCCGCCGATGCCCTTAGGGAAATTGCTGGGCCTTGCGGTCGCCCTCGCAGTGATTCTTGGTGTGGGTCTGTTGATCGCGCCGTTGGTAGAGCAATACGCCCCGGTCGGACTCTCTTTGGTAGCTTTTGGACTCTTTGTGAGCAATCGCCTGAGTTTGGGAGGTGACAAGGCCGCGGTGGGTACTTTGCTGGCTATGAGTCTGACATTAATTTCCGCTCTCGGTGTGTTTAGCCTGGCTTTGGCGCAAACCTTGGTGACAATGCTGGTGGCGGCCGTCGTAATAGCGGTTGTTAGTCAGTGGATTGTTTATCCTTTTTTTCCAGAGACGGATGTTGGTCCTGATGCCGCATCTTCCGCAGAGCATAGTGATGGGGGTGTTTCAGAAAACACCTCGGCTTTGCGCGCTGTCGTTGTTATCTTGCCTGCCTATTTATTTCTGTTAATAAATCCAACTGGGCACACGCCTGTGATGATGAAGTCTATTGTGTTGGCTCAGTCTCCGTCCGTCATTGAGGCTAGGCAGGCTGCGGTTGAATTACTGGGTGCAACGGTGCTTGGTGGTTTTTTAGCGGCTTTACTTTGGTTTGGCCTAAAGTTGTCGCCCCGACTTGATATTTTTGCATTACTGATCTTATGCGTCATGATTGGGCTCTCCCGAAAACTGTACGTAGCCAATGCCACACGCTTTACGCAGCAATTTTGGATTGACGCCTCGGTAACGATGCTTATTCTTCTGGGGCCTGCGGTGGCCGATAGTGCTGCAGGAAAAGATCCCTATCAAGCATTTCTCTTTCGTTTTGGTATGTTCTTTTTGGTGGCTGTCTATGCTTGGGGAAGTATGGTGCTGCTNAATCGTTTGGGCTGGCTTGGTCGTAGAAAACAGGAAGTGGCAATATGATGGTTGCACTCACGGTAGGTGTTGCTGCAATGGTAATTTGCTTGTGCGTGCAAGGCGTCTTGTTGTTCCTNGCGACACGGTACTACGTAAGACATCTTACTTGGGTAAAGAGCGCATCACGGACCATGACCATGCTGTTAATCTGTCAGGTCATGTTGATGTTAGTGGTAGGAAACNTGGTGCAAGGCGGCATCTGGGCGTTGTTGTTTGTATTTTTGGGCGAGTTCGGTGACTGGGCTACGGCCTATTACTTCTCATTGGTTAATTTTGCGACCTTGGGCTACGGCGATATTGTTATGTCGGAGCGCTGGAGAATATTGGGACCCTTACAAGCTATCAATGGTGTGCTTATGATTGGCGTTTCCACCGCGTCGATAACAGCNGTTGTTCATGATGCCTTTCAGCGTTCGTGGTCTAGCNCAAATGCTGAGTCCACAACACATGGAGAGTCCNGCAAACAGAGTGAATAGCGTTAAATCGATTTGAACTGAGTGGCTCAGGCAGCCGTACTCTCGCTAACTTCCGCGCAAACGAGTAAGTCATGCATCTATTGTCAAAGACCTTTGTGTTGCTAACGGTACCCTTTTTGGTGCTAACAGGTTGCTCTCAGCCTCCCATGAAGCCCGTATCAGGCACTGAGGTGGCGACCGAGTCAGGGCGCGTAATCGGTGTTGCAGGGACCGAGCAGGTCATTCATTGGCAGGACATTCCCTTTGCCCAGCCCCCTGAGGGGAGCTTGCGATGGCGGGCGCCGCAACCCTACAGTAATCCTGAGGGCCAAATACAAGCTAGGGAAAGTACGATTTGCGTGCAAGAATCCGGAGCGATTTCTGGTACCGAGGGCACCTCTTTTGTGGGGTCAGAAGATTGCTTGTACCTCGATATCGTCGCGCCCAGCGCTGCTCGTGACCAGGTGTTACCGGTCATGGTTTGGATTCACGGTGGAGGTAATACCTCAGGCACTAAAGACACCTATGATTTTTCCGCGCTTGCTTACGATCAGCAGGTGGTCGTGGTAACCATTAATTACCGATTAGGTCCTCTGGGCTGGATCACACATCCCAGCATTCAAGGTGAAGCCGAGGGCTTGGATAAGAGCTCTAACTTTGGCCAGCTGGATATCATTGCTGCCCTTGAGTGGACGCAGCGGAATATCCAAAATTTTGGCGGCGATCACAATAACGTTACTATTTTTGGTGAGAGTGCAGGAGGGCACAACGTGTATGCCTTGTTGGTGTCTCCTCTAGCGAACGGCTTATTCCATCGTGCCATTGCTCAATCTCCCTATACGACGACCGTTACGCCGCGAGAAGCTTTCAATCGNAATCGCGAGTTTCCTGAGTTGGATAGGGGCAGCTGGGAACTGTTGCAGGCGTTGGAGCTTGATCCCGATACGACGTCTGCGAGTGCCCTGCGATCCATTGACGTGTACGAGATCATGTCTGCCTACTATTCCCTCGAAAAGGACCATTTGAGTCCGCTGTCGACGGCAGATGGAATCGTAATACCGGCCGTAGGTATGGAGCAGGCGCTTGCTGATCCTCAGTACTCGAAATCGGTACCGNTCTTGTCAGGCTCAAATCGCGATGAGGTCACATTATGGATGGGATTGAATCGGTACTTTGTCAACGGTGACCCGGTACTTTTTGGTTTGCTGCCGCCGCGCATGTCAGTTAAGAACGAGGAGATGTATCGCTACTGGGTAGATTTAAGATCCCGCGCCTGGAAAGCGAGAGGGGTCGACCAAGCGATGCTTAATTTGGGCGAGGCAGGGTATGAGAATCTTTATACCTATCGCTTCGATTGGGATGAGCAAGCTGAGAGTTGGTTCATTTCTTTTCCCAGCCTTTTGGGAGCTGCCCATGGGGCGGAAATAGCTTTTGTTATGGGTGCCCCCATGTTTGGGCCCATAGGGGACTATATGTACCCTGACACAGTGTCTGCAAAGGAGATGACAAACATTATGATGGGTGCCTGGGGTGCTTTTGCGCGAGATGGTCAGCCCGGTGCGGTGGCGGGCAAAGTGTGGCCGCCATTTATGGCGAACGCTCCTCATACGATGGTTCTTGATGGCATTGCTGGTAGCCAGGTCGTGATGGAAAGTCCTACTTTGGGACAATTACTTCGTGAAATTGAGGCGCCATCTAGCCTCGATGCTACCGAGCGTTGTTTATTAATGTGGGAAATGGTGACGAACATTGGCCAGCCTATCTACGGCGAATACGCCCGATGGAACAATGGAGAGTGCAGTGACTTTAATGCCCGTAATGCTAAGGCTGCTATCGAGGCTGCGCTCTTGGAGCAATACGGATCCACGTCACTGCCATAGTTTGGATAATCAATTCTCTAAGAGAGCGAGATTGCCNANGCCTTAGTTTGGTTTTTGGTCTCTNGGTAACGAGGCGTAGATCGCGCTAGCGGCNCTTTGAAATCTTTAGCGAANGCCGGCGCCAGCACAGAAGAGATAGGGGATGAGTGCCTGATGATTGTGGCTATTACGGGAGCATCGGGTTCGGGAAAATCGACACTGGCGCAATCGCTGGTCAAATCTAGGCTCGGCGTAGCCAGTGGCCCTGCGGCTTGCCTGTTAAGTCTTGACGCCTACTATCGTGATTTAAGTCACTTGTCTCTTGCACAGCGCGAGGGCGTTAACTTTGACCGGATAGAAGCCATTGATCTTCCTTTGTTTTGCGAACATTTGTCTAAGCTGAAATCAGGCGGGCAAATCGAGGTTCCCCGGTACGACTTTTCTAAACACACGCGCATTGCGGACCACACCGATGTGCTCGGTCCAGCGCAGTTGGTTGTTGTGGATGGTTTACTTCTGGGGGCATGGGCTGAACTGACGTCGAACGTTGATTACACAATTTTCGTAGATACACCAACGAACGTATGCCTGCAGCGACGATTGCAAAGAGACTGCGGTGAGCGGGGGCGCAGCGAGGCCTCCGTACATGAGTTTTGGAATTCGAGGGTATTACCCGAGTTTCAGCGATGGGGTGAGGGCGCTAAACGAAGGGCAGACCTGGTGGTCAGTGGAGAGGTTCCTACGGCCGTAGCTACGGCTGAGGTTTGGGACGCACTGCCATTTTAAACGCGCTCTTTTTGCTTGCTGACCCATTGGAAGTGTCGAGCCAGCTCTGGATCTTCTTGCAGTTTTGCCAAACTGTTGTAAGCCCTAGCTAACGTTACCTCATCAAAACGTCGATGAATGCCTTTATGGCATTGCACACAGATCATAATACCGGTGCTGAGATCACTCTTTTTAAAGTTGCGGCGAAAATGGGTGCGCCGATGCACTTTCTTAGGGATAAGATGATGGAAAGTGAGTCTAACCCTGCGCTGGCAACATGCGCAGGGCGCGACTGAACCACGTTGCCGTGGCCCGCTATCACTCTGCCGATGCGAGGGCTGCGTCAAGGCTGCCGCGCAACTTTTGGCTGTCTGGACCAACGTTGCTTCCGAAGTGCTCTACGACATTACCCTGAGTATCCACAACATACTTGTTGAAGTTCCACGTAGGGTATCCTTTAGCTTCTCCAAGCCCTCTGAAGACCGGATTAGCCCCTTTGCCCCGAACTTCACTGGTGGCCATCATAGGAAAGCTGACGTCGTATTTTTCATAGCACACAGCCGCTACGTCACCTTCATCGTTTTCCTCTTGGAAAAAATCGTCGCTTGAAAAGCCAATTACGACGAGCCCCTTATCCCCGTACTCACGATGGAGGGCCTCGAGACCGTCAAATTGGGGGGTATAGCCGCAGTTACTGGCGGTATTCACAATCAACATCGCTTTTCCTGCGTAGGCGTCACAAAAATTGACGGTTTCCTTAGAGCTTAATTTGCGCATCTCATTATTGAGATAGTCTGGGCAGGCGTTGGCAGCGAGGCTGAACGCGGCGACAAAAAGTACGGTGAGGCGAATGAATGTATTCATAGCAGAACTCCAGCATTAGCGTAATGAATTGATAAGTACTCAGTATTACGTCGGTTCGACGACGCTGGATGTTGTGCCCGGGAAGGAAGCTAGGAAACAACCTCGACAGGCCTAGACAAGACTTTTACAGAGCGCTTTGTTGCAAATATGGCGTAATGTTTCCACCAATGCATGCTGTTGTGGCACCTCCTGAGGTTGGCTAGAAATCTTTAACTCAAACTAGAGGTTTTGTGACAGAAACTCACTGAGCTGCTCTACGGTCCATGATTCATGGCACTTAAAGGCAGCGACATGGGTACCCCATCGCCCCTTTGCGTTGATGCAAGCATGATTAGTGGTAACCGCAGGTGCTATANCTAACGCAATATTTGAATTGGCTGATGCGAGTTTCTGCGCGAAGGGTAGGCGAGTNATAGGGTCATCAGGGTCTTGGATCAGCAACGTTGGAATCGTCATTGATTCAGCCAGTATTCCAGCATCTAACGCACCATAGGGCAGTTCCCCCATTCTTGTGGCAGACCATGCCATGGGTGCAAATAAACCGGGTGGCAGGCCAAATGCAACCCAGCCCCCCTGCATAAGCGCGTCCGTCGTATTGAGAAGGGGGTCAATGAGTACCGCGGCATCCAGTGCCAAGCCCTCGTGCACTGCGTAGATCGTCGTTGCGCCGCCCATAGAGAGTGAAACGCCAATTTTAGGGAGTTCTGAATACCCTTGGGCATCCACCCAGTGAGACACCGCGATGAGGTCAGGCCACTCTTTCGCCCCCATTCCCAGCTCGCCATCGGTTTTAGGGGAGTTACCGTGATTCCGCAGATCGATCGAAATGACTGATAGGTCAAGTCCTACCAGCATTTGATAGAACTCCAATGAAGGGAGAAACCATGAGGTTCGATTTGATCCGGCCCCGTGGACAAATAAAACCACGCCTTTGGGGTTTTCGGCGGGCATCCACCAGCCTTCAAGTTCAAGCCCATCGCTACTGACACGCACGTTCTGATAGGCAACGCCGACATCGGCAGGGCTACTTGTTACGGGATTAGCGGCCATCTGTACCGCCAATTTGGGTCCCCAGATACAGGACGCCAGCAACCACGCCAAAACCGCAAGGCCGGTACCCCAAGTAAAAACTTTTAGCGAAGTTCGCATTGGTTCAATCTCGATTAAATGCTCAGAATACGTCGTAGCAATCCGTCTTTATGGCGGCTTTGCTCCCGTTTAAGCAGGAGGTTTTTAATTTCCAGGTCAATCGCCTGTTCCACGTCGCTACGAATCCGCTCTTGCTGCTTTTGGGTAATGTTTCGGCCGGCATAGCCACTGAGGTCAATCGGTGCGCAAAAGCTGTAATAGGTGGTTTTGGGTTTGGGAATCGGTGTACCCATAACACCGGAGGGTATGGGTGGCACGAGGTCTGATCTTAAATCAGCGGGTAATATACCTAGCTGGATCAATAGTTGCGTCAGCTGAGCTCCCTGAACTTCTGGCCCTGTTAGGTGTTGATCAAAGTATTCATCAGGTCCTACCGCGGCAAAAGGCACAATCGTATATCCCATCTTTGCTGCAAGTCGAATGAAGCCGTAACGGTTTTTCCACATCAGCTCGTAACGCTGTTCGGGCAATTTCACCGCCTCGTAGGTGCCCCCAGGATAGAGTAGCAAGTCGCGACCAGCGGCCATAAGAGCCGCAACGACCTCAGCATGACCCAGCGCCGCTCCTAGTTCGATCACCGCATCGGCGTACTGTCTATTGGCGAACAGGGTTTTATCGCCAAGTGGGCGAAGAAAGCGTCGGTAGTCGTTGTGCATCAAAATGTGAAAAACAAAAGCATCTACTGCTAATAGGGAGTGGTTCCCTACAAACAGCGCGGGCTTTCCCGGAAGCCGCTCTAGCCCAAAAAATGAGGGTTTGAACCACCGTCGAAGTAATGCCGCGGAGAAACTGATCCCCGGGCCAGAGGGCATTGTCACCCCTAAAACTCGTTCAATATGCGTGGCTAGTTCAAGATGCGGCGGATTTTCGTCGGCCAAAATTCAAGGTCTCGCTGCTGGAAGCTGAGAAGGTTAGCAGATTGCAGTCCAGAATAATGCGAACTTCGTACATCTACAGTCCTCCCATTCAGTGATCTGAGCAATGATGCCACCCAAGCCCAAGCACTGGGCTCTACTGTTTTATCTGGTTGTTTTTTGGGGGTTTGCCTTCGGTTTGATCGCGATAGCCCTTGAGGTGTTTCACCCGGTGGCATTGGTATGGGGCCGGTTAACACTAGGGGCAATGGTGATGACTTGTGTGTTGGTCTACAAGCGTCTGAGTCTCCCAACAGACCCGGTATGGTTACTTAGGCTGCTCGTGTTATCTGTTACGGGTAACGTGCTCCCATTTGTTCTCATTGCATGGGCTGAACAACACGTAGCAAGCGGGGAGGTGGGACTGCTAATGGCACTTATGCCCATCACGACGCTCGTTATGGGGCACTACTTTTTGACTCACGAAAAATTCACCCGACAAAGGATGATTGGTGTATTTCTAGGTCTTGCAGGGGTGACCCTGCTTCTGGGCGATGACTGGTGGATTTATGGTGGAGAACTGCGGTTGTCAGGTCAGTTGGTGACGTTACTGGCGACCTTTTGTTACGCCGCCAATGGCATCTACGCTAAGCGGCTGCCGCCAATAGATCCTGTGGTCTTGTCGGCAGGGTCGTTATCGGTGGGCTCTATAATTCTTTTGGCGCCGGCAATATGGATACAAGATTGGAGCCACTCATTTGTGGTGCCTAGCGCCTGGTTTGCGCTGTTTATCTTGGGAACAATGGCAACNGGGGTNGCCACTTGGGTNTATTTTATTGTTGTCGGAGAGGTTGGGCCGGGGTTCTTATCAACCATTAATTACTTGATTCCTGGCGTCGCATTTTTGGTGGGGATTGCAGTGTTAGGTGAAGCTGCTGGTTGGCCGCAATACACAGCCCTAATGCTCGTCTTGAGTGGCGTCTGGCTCATCCAGCCGCGCCAACCCAAGGTGCACGTTATCTCTCAGGAAGCCGTTAAAGATTGAAGCGATCGCGCAAAAACTGGGCGACCCCGTCCTCATCGTGATGTCCTATGACCCGCGTTGCCAGCGCTTTTACTTCATCATCGGCGTTGGCAGTAGCGTAGGCTTCGTCGGCCACTGCAAACATACTTAGATCGTTGTCGCCGTCCCCAAACACAATAATGTCCTCATAACCCAACTCCTCACGCAGTGTGCTTATGCCATTCCCTTTACTGCCGTAACTGTGGTGAATGTCCATCCACGATAGGCCTTGAGATTGAATAGCGGTGCCGGTGTATGCGACTAGGCCGTCTTCGTTGGCGACTGAGTTTACGATAGTGCTTATGTTGGCTGCTGGGCCCATGCCACTAAGGTTGATGACGTGCACGTCCTTGGGCATGGCCGCTATCGGCTCAAGGGGCAGGTGACGCTCATCCTCGAAAAGCTGTGCGAGGCGATTTTCGGCTTCGCTTTTAAGCTTTCCGTGATATACCGCATGATGACCCGCAGTATCGAGAGTGAAGAGAAAAGGCGTAATTTCTTGCGTGTGCATAGCATCCAGCACGTGCCATACCTCGGCTTGCGAGAGGAGATGGCGATGGCTGTAATCTTTTTGCTCTGGGCACCAGATCACAGCGCCATTCTTCAGTATATGAGGGAGTTCAAATTGAAAACCCTTTAACGGACCCAAGGCCGCCTGCAGAGTACGTCCAGTGGCCACCGTGTAGGCTACGCCAGATTGTCGCATCAACGCGAGCGTTTCGGCCGTGAACGGAGTGACCTCTGAACTCGCATTCAGAAGCGTGCCGTCCATGTCGAATACGACAAGCGTCACCTAATACCTACTTGCATTAACGACATGGGATGATTTCCTAGGAGAATTTTGATGCTTATGGTGTTCAATGTGTCACGAGAACCAAGTCGTTTGTCAGTGAAGCCTGTATCTCCGGCGCTACCGCAAATTTTTCAATGGCGTAAGCCTCATGATCGACCCCAGCAAATAGCGGCGTGCCGTTCTTCAGTGCTGTGATTTGCGCGACCGTGAGCTCGAACCTCAGAAAGTGGACGGCAGAGGTTTTTTCGTCGTTTTCACGTTCCAGGTCTTCGTCAGCAATGGGTGTAATGCGCTCTAGCTCACCCACCTGTAACCACACGAGGTCTTCGATTCCCTTCATTCTGCCAAGCTGCTCTGCGCGTTCTACCGGATCGCCAAACTCAATCATGAATGTGGCTTTCCAGTTATGGCCATCTGGAATCAGTGGGTTATAGGCACTGAGTTCCTCTTCGATTCCCGCTACCTCAAAGGTCTTCTCGATTCGCAGCATTTCTTGAATCTGGTAGCGAATAGTCACGTTATCCTCGAAGTAGAGGCGAGCATGGCGCCCTAAAGCGAGTTGTCGTGTCTTTTTATGCGCCATAACTTGCGTACGAAATTCGTCCCGACGCAGGGCGTACTCTTCCAGTGACCAAAGGTCCTCACGTCTAAGTTGTGCCATTGTTCTAATCCTTTTGTTAACCGCTAAAAGCCATAAGCCATGCGCAACAGCGTCATGGGGTGGAGTGCTGTATCCACCGACTCAGCAAGATCGGCAATTTGTGCTCCTGCCATGGGACAATCACTTATCAAGTGATCGGGGGCCTGCGCATCGACCTTCTTTACCGTTGGGCGCGCAATTTTAACGGACTTGGCTCGAGTTTCACTTTTGACCGCATAAGTGCCGTCGTGTCCGGAGCAGCGCTCGTATG